>Ga0316217_10002050_pt1 | contig 24977 bp, 14 predicted proteins | sample 1anoAmetaG_FD_203633 | JGI IMG/M metagenome (GOLD analysis project Ga0316217, IMG submission 203633) | Freshwater microbial communities from Trout Bog Lake, Wisconsin, USA - 1anoA | ecosystem: Environmental > Aquatic > Freshwater > Lake > Hypolimnion/Profundal zone | place: USA: Wisconsin...
GCGGAATTCAAGATCATTTAACTTGTATTCACTTTACTACTAAATAGCCTCCCGTAGTAAGACTAAGCTTACCTTAACACTTTCTAGTTATTTCTCTAAAACATTCTTAAACTCTTTGAAAGCATCTTGAGAGCTGCTTTAAGTGGAATCTTTACGTAAACTATCAGCAAGGGCTCCCAACTCTTTTTCAATACTCTTGAAAAGATAGTAGGCGATATAAACGCACCTGGATTGCTATAACCTGAACATATCCAAAATCATTTGGTTTAGAGTTACGCATTTAGCATGATTTTTGAGCAGGAGCTATAATCTATTGTTCCTATCGTTTTTGGCATATTGCTAGTTTTTCAAAGTATTTTGATTATAGTTGATACTAGTATTTATCCCTGATTGTTCCTTTTCATCAAAAACCTTTGTTGGAGAGCGTTTTTTCATCAAAAACTGACGAGCCTATTACTCTTTTGAATCTGTTTTAGTCATTTTGGGGGAAAGGACAGGATTCAGTTTCATTGAATCGTTATTAGATGATGAATTGGTGCTGGTTGATGAAGTGACTGGATTGAAGTTTAGTCCATTGCCAAATCCTGAAGAGTTTCGGATAGATTGTCTTAAACCGATTTGAGCTGAAGATGGGGGTGAAACGCCAGGCGGATATATTTACCCATTCTAAGTGATTCCGTATTAAAAGATTTCTTTCCAGTCGATTCGATTATTGTAATCTTTGACTAAGATCCTCTTTAATAGCTTTTAAAGTGTGGGTGAGATCTTAGGATACTCAGGAATAACTACATCTTAGTCTTAAAGCATTTTTATTAGTTTTGCAATCGATTTACTTTCAAAAGGACATTTTCCAAACACCATTTGATAAAGCACCACTCCTATTGACCAGATATCAGCCTTTATTGTATATATTTCCCCCTTTATGACCTACGGAGCCATATAAATTGGTGATCCCAACATAGTTTGAGCCAGTTAATTGGCATTCTCTAAAGGCTTGCAAAAGCCAAAATCCGCAATTTTGATGCTCCCATTATGCATAAGGATGTTGTCAGGTTTTATATCTCTATGCATGATATTGCTTTTTGAAAGAACCTTGAAGGCTTAAATCATTTGCCTGAAATAGACAAGTGCCCGTTTTTAGGGAAAAGGTCCTTACTTTTGCAATAGTTTTTCTAGTGTGCCTCCATTGCAAAATTCATAGACAAAGTAAAAGTTGTTGGCAGTTTTAAGCATATCTATGTACTTCACGATGAAGGGACAACTTTGAAGGGTGGAAAGGATGTTGATCTAATTGACGGTGCATTCTTCAAGCTTGGGGATTTCTCGAAACTTTTCTGCTAGAACGACCTTAACCGCAACCTCTTGCTTGGTAACAATATGCACTGCCTTATAGACTTTGGCATACACCCCTTATCCAAGCTGTTCCTTGAGCTAGTAATTTTAAATGATTTTTCCCATTTATTATATTGTAGCTATATTAAGTTATGGTAGATGCAAAAATAATTAATTTTAGCAAACAAAGTTAATATATTCTTCCTTGAAAATTCATAGAAACGAAAACTGTTAAGATAAGAGAATTAAACAAAAGTATAGTTATTCAATCTTTGATCAGAATTGGTTAGTATGCTCGGTTATAACAATTTGTGATAAAAATTGATATTATTATCATTTTTCAGATGATTAAATCGGCTCTTCGCGCTATTAACTACACTAGTTCACTTAGAAACTTTCCACTTTCTAAATATTATTTCTCCTCACCTAAAACCCCATTCACATCTACCTCCAAAGATGACCTGGATCAGCTTACAACTAATCAACATATTTCCAAAAATATCGGACTTCAACGCTTTTTACAGAAAGTCTACAACACCACTGCACTCTCTATTCTTGGCTCTCTCGGGACTTCTTGTGCAGTATTGAGTCTTCCGATAAGTGCATCAGGAATGTCAATGTTGGCAGGTTGTGGCATGGTTGCAGGTTTAGTGGGGATTATAGGCTCTTCTTTTATGAAACCAACTGTCTCAGTTGTATATGAGCAGCTAAACAGCAGAGAAAAAGCTTAGATATTAGTTTCTAGAAATTCGATCGCAAGACAGCTCTTATATGGAGTTGGGATCATCGGTATAGGATTGAGTACCACTCCTCTCATTGGACTTGCTAATTTTGTTAATCCGAGTATTTTACCAACGGCTTTTGGGTTAACGGCAGCTTTGTTTGGAGGAGCTTCTATGGCAGCTTATCGGATGAAAAAGGACGCTATGCTAAGCTACGGAAGGATTTTGGGTGGAAGTTTACTAGGGTTGATAGGTTTACAGTTAATAGGCCTAGGCTCTGTACTAATAGTAGGAATGAATCCTTTTGCAGCAATGCTCTTGAACACCTCGACATATTTCTCTGTGGGCTTGTTTACTGCCTTCATCGCTTATGACACACATTTGGCAATTCGTTTGTACGAACAAAGGGATCCCGACCATCTTGGAATAGCTGCTAACTTTTTCCTTGATTTCTGGAATATCCTAACTAGCCTCCTCAGAATTTTTAGCAGCGATTGAGAGCTAGATGATACATTCATTCTAATCTTTATAAACCATTTTATCAAGATTGTCCGAAATAAATTAAAAGAGTGAGAATCAAAAAGTAATAAACTAAGCGAAGTATATTAACTTTATTATTAAAATGAATAAGAGCAAAACTACTTTAACCCAGTATAAAAGCAAACAAAAAATAACGATTTCCACTCCAACTAATAAAAAATCCACTAATAAAGCCAAAGATAGGCCTTCTCCTTGTTCTCCTAGAGCTAATCGTATACACACTTTATAGGCTAAGGTTTCGCCGACGATTACAAAAAAGAATAAATGCATTAATGGTGAAGAGAATTCACTTCAATCGCCTTTGGCTTCACAGAAAAACTTGAAAGGCTATTAAACTCCAAAGTTCAAATGCTAATAGTAAAACGCGGGTGGAGCTACTAAAGCTAGTGTATCGAATAATTTCTTCTCTTTTGGCGAAAAAGATCAAGCAAAAATGACAAGTATTCGCGGTATGCGGGAAAGAGAAAAAGAAAATTACCCGGCAGTAAGAGAACTCAATCGCCCTCGTAAAGAACCGCGATTGAGATGATATTATTACCTTGTTATTATCGTTGAGTTTAATTTGAATATGAATGAACTAGATTGCAGGGAGGCAAAATTGCACCTATCTCATAAATAAACGAAACATTTAGAAGGAAAACGCATAAATCATCAGGTAGTGTGCCAGCCACTGCCTCAGAAACAAAAAATTAAAGTAGAAATACAAACCAAAGATCAGCATTAACAGGAACTTTTCAAAGGTAATCAACTTTTCATACAGATATTCTTAGTAAACGAGATCGTCACAAAGAGTCTCAGAGTAAATTGGAGCATAAAGTTGTCAAACGTTTAGAAGAAAACAACTTCGATAAACAAAATACCAAAAAGTAAAGCTCGAAATCACGCTCTAAGTCAAAAGGAATAGTGAAATCTAAATCTTTGAAGCAATTAGTAAAGAAAAGCAAGTCTATGATACGCTTGTAAGGGACAAAAAATGTGCAAAGAGAAGAACGCAAGAGTGAGAGTCCTCAGCAACACTTAAAGAGTGTGATAAGCTACGCAGAACGAAAGCAAGTAGCATCTATCTTAAATAGTTTAAATCAAATTTTAATTCCAAAACTACGAGATAAATGGTTTCTTAACAGAATACAGAAAGGGAGAAATCCAAAAGCAGATTGAAAATGCCCAAAACTATCAAAAGACCTCCCAAAGCAGAAACTATTAAGAAAGCGCCAGTTAACAAAAGTACAAAAGCAAAATCTTAAAAATAAAACAAAACATAAAAACGTTCAAAATTAAGCAAGAATAAGAAATAGAAAAAAGTGCTAATAAGCTAGGAAAATTCCAAAATAAAAAGAGAAGGTTAGTATTGGTAATACAGTCTAAACGATGATGACTTTCTTGATCCTAAAAATAAGTAGGGGAAGCCTAAAACAAATAATAAAGACAGTAACATTGTTAACATTCCGAAACGCAAAGAGAGGCTTAGTTTTAATACAATACCGTCACGAAAACCAACAATTAAACACAAGACTTAGGCTTAAGTTTAAAGTCACAGATCTCAGAAAAGAGAGCATGAAAACCAAGCTGCAATAATGATTCAGAAAGTATTTAGAGGCTACTTAACAAGAAAATATATAAAAGAATGTCTTTTCCATAATGCAGCTATAACCATTCAGAAAAATTGGAGAGGTTATTTAGCAAGAAAGCTGTGCCAGTAAAAGAAAGGAATAATAGTTTCTTCATCACCTAAGTCTTCACCTAAACGTATTGCCAACCAAAAAAGTAAAATACTGTAGCAAGAAGAATACTTAATGCAAAAATCTTTAGAAAAATCTGAACTAAAAAGTAGTAGCATAATCAACTAAAAGTGGGCATCTATTCTTTAGTAAATTCTTTCAGAATAGAGCGTGAATTTCAACATAAAGCGAAAAATCTAAAACTTCCTTTAGTTTCAAAGAAAATAATTGCATTAATTTAATGTAGTTGAAGTTCGTTCACCTAGTGCCACTAGTAGTATTAGTAGTCAGGTCATAAATAACTAGATAAATTCTTAGAGGCATTTCTTTTAGCAAGAACGTATAAAAAGATAAAAGTACAATGAACAATTTTTTTTGAGTTCTCCCCATTACGTATCTCCAAAAAGAGGTCTATACAGTAGTCCACAGCATTTACTAGGCTCTCCTAAGAGCAGAATAGGAAATCAATCTCCTCCGAGATCTTCTTCTGAGCTTTTAGTGTCTAATTTGAAAAACATACAAAAGCTACATATTGATAGGCTTAAAAACAAGGCAATAAATGAAAAGTAATAGCTGAATAAGATGCTAATAAAGAATAAGTTGTCACCACGCACTCATTAAAAAAAATACAAGGAAGTCTAGATTAACTTAGAAAGTGAGCTTTAAAAGTTCAATTAAAGTATTAACTAGGTAGTTAAGAACTGCATCATCTATGGAGAACCTGAGTAAATTATAGAAAATACTTTGATAACTCCAAAAAAGTAATTTTTTGAAGTTTAAAAATCTGCTGAACTAACTCCTCAGTAGCAACAGCTTGGCAGACCTGAATAGATGTCAGTTTAGTTCAAAGAATATTACTAAACTCAAAAGTCAAAAGAATAAACAAATGGCTACGACAATTTTTAAGCTTTCGACACAAGTTATCAGTTTATCTAAGAGTATCTAATTAATTTGATAGAGTTTGTTAGACAGTTCGATAATGGTAACTGTTTTTCGAAGGTATTAGCTGCAGTTTTAAAGCCGAATACTCGGGATATCGATATAATTTTGAGAAACCTTAAGACTTTGACTTAGGGTTCAGAGTAAGAAGAAAATGAAAGCTCTTTTAGATTGCCTCTTTATAAGTTCATTGATTTGGAAGAGGAAATCATCGAATCTTAAACTGCTTCTTAGTTCAATCGCACATTTAATGTATTTGGTTCACTATATAGAAGCTTCAGCAGTAAGGCCAACTTGGAATCAAAAATATACTGCAATAAGGTTTCTTGAAGATGATTGTTGATTGTATGAATTAGGCTTTAAATGCACTTAGGCCTCAATAATACCCTTTCGTTTAAACAAAGTTAGGTTCAATGAACAATCTAAAAAACCTAAAGAAGATTTCTCTCTTTTAGTATGAAGGAACCTAAGAGTAAATGCACTATCAGCTTATTTGCGCTCAAGCCCTGAACAAAATATTTTATTGGAACAACCAGTAGTTGGGCAAAGTGATAAGGTACCAAGACTAAGTAGAATCAGCTAATTAGACAAAAGAATATTTAATGAAGCAACAAGAAGTAAGTATTATAAAGTTATATGCAAATGAAGAATGGATCTTTTATTAATAGCTAATCGAAACTATCGGAGCTATCACATAAGAAGTCTTTGAAATTGTTATTTTTGAAGAAATTGCAGCTGTTTGGAGTACAGTAATGTAGTGGGCTGAGAAGATGGGCAAAAATACCATAAAAATAGAACCTCCGAATAATAAAAAGTTTTATTAACCTTGAATTTTAATAGTTTTTAACTTAATTTATGTTTTATCAATCATATAGAAACATTTTATATATTTAGAATAAACATTTTTAGCTCTCGTTAAAGAAAATTAACAACTTCTATTTCTAATGAATTCTTGAATACAACTAGTTCAGAGAAAAAAGATACATTCAAATGGGTAAGGCTCTCAACCATTTAATGAGATTTTTTTATTCGTAGGCAATACTCGAAATATCACAATCAATTAAAAATTTGCAATCTAAAAGCTTAAAATAAGCAAGCATTCAAGCAATCCTTTGTCTTTACCACTTATTTAGCTTCAACTTTACTAATCCATCCATAATTGGTATTATTACTAAATAAAAAATGAAAAAAGGCAACAACAATCTCAACCTGGTTAGATATACCAGCCTGAATGGTGACAATCGTAAAGAAGACCACTTCTCCTACTTTTAAAATCTTTAACAAAAGCTTTTGAATGAGTCTTAGAAACTCACTACTCTCATCTCTGTCATCAACCCTGTTTCAGAAACTCGAAGTCTTCAAAATTCACTAATAAGTTCGAGCTCTTCAACAAAGGCAAAGTTATTCAACAGCAAGCATCTTTAATAATAACTCAAAACTAGCTCACAGCATTTAAAAGAATAAAAACATATACCTTTCTCTCTTCAAAATTATCTTCTCAGCAAGAAAAACCAATTGAATTCTTCAAAATCACAATACTTTGCGCCCATAAAAGAAGTTAAAGATAAAGAGCAGCAGATTCAAAGAAAGCTCACCTATAATATGGTACATCCTCCAGAGTAAACTCATTCCGAACACTCCTTTGTGCAAATATAAAAGGCAAGCCCCAGTAAATCAGAAAAAGTTAATGACAATCTTAAAAAAACCGCATCTTCTACGAGTTCATCTGTATTCAAAACAATAGATAAGATAAAGAGGATGCATAGCTTGGGAAACAGAAACTCAGTACCTTTGAAATTGAAAAGTCTTTCGATTGAAGATTTCAAAATTTTAAAGTACTTGTAGTAAGGTCAATTTGGCTCAGTTCACTTAGCAATGTAAGCTTTTTACTTATAAAGACATAATGAAAGCAAATTTATCTTTGCCTTGAAGAAGATTCCAAAGAAGATTTTCGAAGGTGAAACAAGGTTTATTAACCAGCTGATTAGATAGATCAAAATTCAAAGCTTTCTTGACCATCCAAACATTATTCAGCTTTATGGCTTTTTTCCTGACGAAGAGTTTCTTTACTTGATTTTGGAGCCTTGCTGTGGAGGAAACCTCTATTCCTCTTTGAAAAAGGAAGGACGCTTTTGCGAAGAAACAGTAAGAACAATGACCAGGCAAATTTGTCATGCCATCTAATTTATGCATGATAATGATATTATCCATCGAGACATAAAGCCAGAAAACATACTTTTGCATTAAGTAAGCAAAGAAATATCTAGGAAATCATTAAAGTTTGTGATTTTGGCTGGTCTATACATTCACCTCTTCTAAGAGACACTCGCTGTGGAACGCCTTTGTATTCTTCTCCATAAGTTGTACAGAAGCAGCAATATGATAATAAAGTAGATGTCTGGAATATAGGTAACTTATTACAGATTAAGGTATTTTAACTTACTAGCTTTTGTATGGCAGGGTCCCTTTTGAAATAAGAACTGAAGAAGATTTAGTAAAAGTAGTAGATTAGGACATCTATTTTCCGAAAGGAGTTCCTTTGAGTAACGACGCAAAGGACTTTATTCTAAAGTGTTTACACAAAATACCAAAAGAAAGACCTTCAATGGCCAAACTAGTTGACCATCCATTCATTCAAATATGAATCATGATTTTTATATTTTATTAGGGCTAAAAAAGCTCACACTTTAATATTCTATACATCTAGTGATCTAACCTTTGAAGAATGTAATTATCTTTATTTTTTGAAATTAATAAATATATTATTCATACAGATAACAAAAATGATAAGTGATGATGTAGATTATCACCTGAAATCAAACTTTAGTTTTCTTGACGTTTTAGGACTGGTCAGCAGCTGCTTTCATCAAAGCTTTATTGTATAAGAGCTCCAAAGTATTCATTTTCTTCCTGTTCTTGAATTATTATTTATCTTTCATTTGGGCTAGTAATACTTCTTCGTGCTTCTTGTAAACTCCCTTCAAATAATCTTGCTTTTGCTTCTCATTTTAAAAGAATGCACCAGTGTCTTCCTTCCAAACTTATGCCTGCTTCCCGTCTATCTTTTTTTCTTCAATTTCCTTTTGCTTTTTCTCTTACACTTGACGTGCAAGATATTCTCTCATTTGTGCTTTTTGTTAGTCAGCAATCTTCTTACGCCTCTCTTACTCCTATTTTTCTTTTCTTAGCTGATTTTCAATATGTCTCATCATTTTTTAATCCTCTGCTCTAATTTGCTCCTTTTGGTCTTTAATTACAGAATCTGCGAAAGAAGCCATGACAGCTTTAATCTTTTCTTAACGCTCTTTTTTTTACTCTTATCTTTTTTTCTAAAGCTAATCTTGAAGCCTAGCGTATTCTTATTGAGCTTTGATATCCTAAATTATTGAAAAATTACTTAAATTCTTTATCTTTCCGCCTATTATCTTAACCTTTTTTGATTTTATTCGTTTTCTACCATAACCTGTTGGAATCTTTGCCTTTCTTTTAGCTTTCTGTCTTTGAATTAGTGCTATTCATCAACTATCTCTTCCTTGATCTTTTCGACCAATAAATGGTCTAGCTAATCCTCTTTTCTCTTTTAATGTTTCTTTCTCTTGTTCTCATCTTTGACTTGCTTATCTCTCATCTGCTTCTAAAGTTGAATTTTTCTTTCATAATCTTCTTTCTTTTATTTTTATCTCTGATCATAAAGTTTTGCCTGCTCTTGCTGTAACCTGAAATATTATTATTCTTCCTGCTTTTAGCCTGCTCTCTTACGATTTTTCTACTACAATTGTTTATCCAATTCTTTTTTAATCTTTTTTTTGAATTATTCCTCTCTCATTCTTTCTAATTATTTCTCCTTCTTGAAGAGCTCAGTATCAAATTTTACTAAAGTAGCCCATTAGTCATCATCATCACCTTCGACATGATAAACACTTTTCGATGCAATAGAACTCGTTTCAGAGGATTTCTCAGATCTTGATGATTGAACGTCTTTTCTTTTTTAAGGTTTTTGGGAAGGAGCTTGACTTCTCTTTTAGTCAGCATTTTGCTATGCTTTTTTATCCTGCTTTTGAGGACCACTTTGACTACGCTTTTAATCAGCATTTCGCTGTTAAATGTCTTGTTTGCTAACGGTTGATTTAGCTCCTTTTTCTGAATAAGATTAGATATACCACTTTTGTTTTCTCTCTTGAATTCTTCTACTGCTTTGGAAACTTTCTATTTGAGAGATCTAAGAGACTACTCTGTAACTTTTTCTTTTCCAAAGTAATCAGTTACAATTTATTCAATGATCCTTGAGATATTTTTGTTTCCTTTAGAAAAATCCTTATTGAACTTGTCAACAATCATTTGTCTTAGTTGTTATCTCTGTTGGATTGCTTGGGCTTGTTCAATTGCTGAATGAAGCTTGCCACTTTTTCGGGAGCCTTGAGATTTAGCGTCATCTTTGATCTAGCTCATAGATGATTTAAGTTATATTATTTTAACAAGCAATAATTATTATTTTTTAAGTCATTTTAGCAATGGTTTTCGAAGATTCTAAAAGAAGTACAAGTTGCCCTGCAAAATCAACAAATAAGATTCCAAAGAAGTGCTACTTCTATCACACGAAGGGGAAATGTAAATGGAGAGATTTCTGCAAGTAGAAACTTAAAATAATATTAATTTGAATGCTTTAATTTTGGCTAACAATCACTGACGGAAGGTATTAGGTCTAGTGGCTCTGAAGACAGAGTGATATCTTCTGCTGCTAGCTCTAGTGGTGGTGCGGAGAATGGGAAACTTGATATTGGTTCCCCTGTATTGGATGGACCTTGGCCTTCTGATTTCCTTTCTCTTGTTAAGGACTGCAGTTCTAATGATGGAAATGGTATCAGGTGAAGCTCTGTGGTTACCAGCCATCTCAGCGTGAAGCTGGCTGACTGCTCCATTGAGTGAAACATCTCTGTATTCCTTGTACATGTTATGGTTTCCAGTCCTAGATTGATATCTCAAGACAATGCCGAAAGTTTTGACATGGTTAGGTCTTCTCTCAAAGATCTCATTCACTGACAAGATTTGACCTTGTGCACTTTTGGTTTTAAGCTGGTTGCGCAGATGGTACCAGAATTTGGATTTGGCTATGACTTTATTTCTTGCAAAAAGTCGGATAGCAAAGACTTTGGGGTTGGGTTCTTGTTCAGTTGGAAGCTTGCGTCCGAGTACGAGGTACTGCCTTATCTATGAATTATTTTAGCAATACCTTCATCTGAAGTGAGGAGTCGGCTGGATCTTGAGCACCCTTGAGGCTTAATTTAACCATTAATGAATTGTAATTATATATTGCAAAATATTAATTAATTATTATCTTTTAAATTACTTTTTGCTGCTATTGCTTTTGTTAGCCTTAGAATCTGTAGAGTTTTCAATGTTTTTAGCTCTAATTTACTACCTGATTTAATCTATGTTCTCAATTAACAAAAAACTTTCAAAATTAACTTTTTTGATAGCTCTCTAGCGTAAAAAGATTATTTCAATAGTTTTCATACAATTAATCAAAGCCTTTGCTGCTTTTCTGCCCTCTTTTTTCTGATCTAAAGATTTTTTTGACGTCTGGCATCTTGTTGATCTTCAAGCTTTTTGGTATCTACTTTTTTAGCCTTTTCCTTGAAAATGGCTTCAATGAGAACAGTTCTGTTCTTGAATTGGTTACCTTTTGAGGCAAGGTAGAATTTATGGTAAAGAGTTCTGTCGATCTTTTTTGCCTCTCTGTATTTTCTCAGAAGTCTTCTTAAGACTCTCTGCCTTCTAACCCAGAGAATTTTGGTTGGCATTCTACTTTAAACAGTACCTCTACGCTTACCAGCACCAGTGTGGTTACCTTTACGTTTAGCTTAGAGATGAAGTCTAGCACGAGCCCGAGAGTGAACTATTTGCTTTCGTTTCATAATCAATCCGTCTTTGATAAGTTTGCGAACAAAAACTCTTGAATTAGCTTGCCCAATTTGTTCGACTTCGTTAGGATCCATCCAAACGCGCTTTTTTCCGCACTTTAGAACTTGTGCCGCCAATCGCTTCTGACTCTTAAGACTAACCATTACTTGTAAATCAATATATATTTAATATTTCTTAAAAATATTCCTTTTTAGTCTAGTTCATTTGGTTGCAATAACCAAGCTCTTTTTCCCTTCAGACAAAACCTTGAAGTTGTAGTATTGAATCAATTTTGGATTGATGATAAAATAGGTAAGGATTTAAATAGATGAGCGATCAACCAAATATTCTGTAAGAGCGGCCCATAGAAGATTTAATGTGCAGAGTACCGACATTTTGCCATCCCTTTTTCATGAGAGAAACTAAATAGTTGATGGACATGGTTGTGTTTTGTCTAAGCTGGTCTTCAGTCTGGTTAACATTTCCGATGGCTGTACCCAAGCAGGCTGCTTTCTTTGATTGGAATTTAACAGTATGCTTTAACTCTTCAATTTTTGACACAATCTTTTATCCTTCGGCCAAGATAACTGGATACAGACCCATCTTGACTAAAACATTTCCTAAAAGCTTTGTTACTTGCTTTCCAACTGAGTCGCTGGCCAACAATAGATCATACTTTTTGGCCCACTTTTTGATTTTTGTTTTGTCTTTATTGAAAGCCTTGAGACCCTCGACGTCAATGTAGGCAATATTGTTTGCAGTTGCTTCTTCAATATGAGCAGCATTGGCCAGGACGCAAACCTAAATATTGAAAGAATTACTTTGAGGTTAGAATATGCTTGGAAGGGAAGTCTGACGACACCGTTGAATCTTTTATCGGGATCGTAATCACGGAGGCCGATTTGTAATTAAACCGTTTCAAGGAACTTGCGCTGTTTGCGAGCAGTGACCAATTCGTTGATGGTCTTCTTTAAGAAGTCTGAGTTAATTTTGCTCATTGAATTAAATATTATATTTCATTAAATCAAAAATATTAAATATTCTTTAACACCTTTAAAAACTAGCTACATTGCGAAAATTTCCACTCCAAAACTTTCAGAATAAAATGAAAATCCATCTTTTTCTAAATAATTTTCTAAATCTTTTTAATTGCGCTCTTTTTTCTTGAATCTTGCAAATATCTCTTAGAAATCGAATCAAACCATTTGCCAATCATTAATCAATTTATTTGAATAAAGTAGCCTTAGGCCAACATTCAAATAAATGCGACACTTTGTGTGTATGTGTTTTTTTTTGCAGAGGTATCGTAAGAAATTTCCCAAAATTACTGAATCTTTTAAAAATTAAGATATTAGCAATTCATAGGCTGCCAATAAGTAAAAACAACTTAGAAAATCAACTTATACTGCTGAATAACTTCAACTATGGCTACTAATCTTACATATTCTCCATAACAGCTCTAAAAGTTGTCAATGGGTCCAACATTTGATTGTCATTTTGTCCATACTACCCATTATTTACACTTCCTTTCTGTCGCTTTTATGGCTTTTTCTCATATTGCTGCTTTGCTTTCAGGAAAGGATTTTATGCTTACCTTCCAAGATTTTAGTCTTACCTTTTCACGTCACTTTTACTCTTTTTGGGACAAGATTGCAGAAATATTTAACTATTTTTTGTCGACTAAAGCATTTTATTTCGACGAATTCTAAACTAAGGTTGACTTTAGTTAAGCCCTAAAAAATCAACAAAAGATTTTTTAGCTAAGTTTCTTTTTTGAGAAGGTTACAACTTTTACTTATTCATTGATTAGTTAAAATTATAAAATTGCTAAATCATTTCAATAAAAGAGATTATTTTAAACAAAAATATAAGAATAAGCTCTACTAGTAAGTAGAAACTCCTTCAAACTTCTAATATTATTCAACTCTTTCACATAGTAAGTTTAAAACATTCAAATAACTTAGTAGATTAAAGAATTGCAATTGGACATCATACATAGTCTTATTCCTCCATATCAAGATCCCACTCTGCACCTCCTTCTGACTCTTCATACTCTTTGCAAGAAGTAAGAAAGCCTTGCTGCTTCGAAACGGGAATATTTTCTTTCCTACTTTCTGTTTTTATTTGGGGTTTATCTTCAGGTTATTCATAATCTTCGTACTCTTCTTCGTATTCTTAGTCATCGTTTAAGTAATCAAAATCATCATCTTGTGGTTATTGCCGTTGATTACTCACAACGTTCTGGTTGATTTGGGTTAAAAGGGTCTTGCCTTTGCCAGTTTTTGATAAAATTTTGTCAATGAATTTCAGCAGTTGATTGTCTTTGATCTTTCCTCCCACGAAGTAGAGATAATGCTTATTTTTAATGTAATTTAGTATGTCAATTCGATTCGTGCTACCTCTCTTTAAAATCGAATCTAATCTCATTTTGTGGTGATAAAGTTTACCGCTTTCGATTGCAAGATATTCCATAACTTAGTCAAAATATTGGTACTTATTGTTGGAGGTTCAAAGGAAATAGCTAGTCTTTTGGGCGCGAATTTATCTGAAATTGGCTTTCTGACTTATTTCTTCGGCTTTTGTCCAACCTTTGACATATTCTATTAAACGAAATTCGGTTATAACAAACTTTATTTGTTCTAAGTACAGCTCATCTAATTAAAAGGGTAAATAATAATGCTTTTTCAATCTTTAAAATTCTTTAAAATATCCTAAAAAGATCATTAATCTTTAGCCTTAATTTTTTACTCTAAACTAAAACTTTTAGTTATAAATTTCTTTTACAATGTAATAACAACAAGAGCAACCAGTTTAGCACCATCTCTAAATCTAACATCAAGGCTTAAAAGACAAATAAGAATAAAAAGGCAAATCGACTTGCCAAATGTTTTTAATCAGAAAAAAGAGAATGTGCAAGTTTCCTGTTGTCTAGGGTTCCAAATATTGTGCTGCACATTGCAGCGATCTCTAAGATAAGATGTAGTGTCCTTATTAAAAGGGTTTCTTCATTTCGGCTAATAAGCTGTAAAAACATCTTCTAAATTGCCCAAAGCTACTCAACAAAAAGAAATAGGAAAGCAGCAAATGGTTTTCTAAAGATATCAATAAAACATAAGAAAACAACTAAACAGGCCATAATCTCGAAATGCCAAACTTAGCTTTAGTTGATGAGTAAATCCTATAAAAAATGGTTCAATTCATACTCAATCTATACTAAAAGCATTTTGATGAGACTAAAAGATTTTCTTTTATCTAAAGCAGCCCTCTTGAAAGCCTTGAGGATACCACCAATGATCATATGCAGGCAAAGTTGATAACTGCCAAAGCATTCGAAAATAAATTAGTCGCTCCTGAATTCATCTACGTTTAGTTTGGAGCAGGAAAAGGCATCCTTTCATATGCAATTGCGACAAAAATTGAAGAATAATTCAAAACCCACAGTAAAAACATTTTGCTTTAGCGCTAGTCAAGAAGAAACAAATTCGACAAGTACTTCCGGGACAATCCATATTTCCAAAGATATAAAGGAGATGTAGCCAACTTTGATTTCAAAGCATTGCCTCAGACAGTTGCTCACACTGCCGTTCAAAAATGCAGATTGAAGACAGACCCTTAGTAGATATAAAAACAAATTTGTCAACTCTAGCTCATAGGAATCTGCAAGCACATGTGTGGGGAAGCACTTGACATTTCTGTGAGAGGACTGCTTCAAGGAAATACTAAAGGATCCATTTTAGCCTCCTGCTGTCACCATCAATGTAGGTACCATACATATCTAAATCCAAATTTTTTCCATAAGTAAGGGTTAACGCCTGAATAAATACAGATTCTATTTAGAATGTCGAGCTGGGGAACAAAGTCGTTTAAATTTTAGTAGCTTTAGCCAAATCTGTTCGAAAATCTCAAAAAGAAGGAATATAAGCTACTATTGGCTGAATAAAAGATCCTGATAGGGAGAATGTGTAAAAGGTTGATTGATTTGGGTAGAGCTTAGTACTTGTAAGGTAAGCTTTATCGCTACTGTTCTGATCAGCTGACCCCTGAAAACTATGTTATTATAAGTAAAACTTGATTTGTTTATTGCTTATCCTCTAACGAACCAATATTTTATTGCGTTCAGCGGAAGCTGATTGGTCGTATGTATGTTTTTAGTTATATTGCTTCGTAATAAATGGATGTAATCTTTCGTGAAGAAGAACAAGAAACATTTTAGAACGTAAGTTTTAAGAAAAAGTTTTCAAGCATCCTCAAACTAATCTCTAAAAGGCAATAACGTTATTGGATTGAAAGAAAATTTCTGTAAGTATAGGACGAAAATACTGATTTTTTTGTCAATATTACTAATTCAATCTCAATCACAATCAATCAGGGTTCTTTTTTTATCTCGATGCATGACTGTTGTTCTCCGAATCGCTACAGAATTTCTCGAATGTACCTACAAGAAATTTTACACCTGGACCTTACTTTGTCTTTGATGCCACTTTGGAAGCAATCCAGATGATGATCGATTGCCGGCTTGTTTCTTTGGAGTTCTGCTTTGCAATTTTCGCATGTGTCATCGTCCCTTCTCCAATTTTTGAATGCATCGGTGATTTCCTGCTCAATCTTTGCCATATTCTTCCACTGAGGATTGGCTAATTAACCTTCTTATGCAAACCTACCTATAGTCTCAATACATGAGATTGTTGGACGCCTGGCCTTCATAATTTAATAGAATTTATTATTTAAGGGCCTAAAAACAGATTAAACGTATAGTTGAGCGAAATCTTCCTCAGCTACGGCTTCTAGCATGACTGCGTTGGGACTCCCCGTATGACTAGCGTTTAAAGTCGGCGATTATGTTGTGTTTCTATAGGCAGCTGCGGCAACTTAGAGCTAATAATCGACCCAAGAAAGTTATGATTGCTGGAAAAAAGCTCACCAATAGCACTTGGATCCCAACAAAACTATGTATGTTATTATAAGTAAAGCTTGACTTGTTTATTGCTTATCCTCTAACGAGCCAATATTTATATTGCTTGGTGATAAATTGTAGTAAAGTGATGGAATCTTTCGTGAAGAAGAAAAAAGAAAAGTTTAGAACGTAAGTTTTAAGAAAAGTGTTCAAGCGTCCTCAAACTAGTCTCAAAAAGGCAACAAAATCATTCGCTCCACTGCCATTAAAACTCAAGCTTCTAGTACTAAACCAGATCAAGGACATTCTTTGCTAGTTATTAAAAATCTTGAGAAACATGTGGAGTATATCTAGAGAAAATTAGCAGAAGTGAGGTAGAAAAACAAAATATCAAAAGCATGAATGGCTGAGATCGTAATTGGACTAGAAAGATGCTTTAATATAAAGACAGCTTCACAAAATCAAATAAAACTAAAGACTCTCAAAGGATTTACTCCTTAAATACGAAAAAATGAATGCTGATGTTGAAAATTATAAACTTCAGCAGAAGGTTTAAAAGCTGGATCAAAAAATAATTAATAGAAAGAACTCTAGAGAATGAATTAGGTCAGATAGATTTAAATAGATTTGGCAAGCAAGATATGATAACAAGTTGGTTTATTTGCAAAAAGTTAAGAAGTTACTTTCTAAAATTCCAAAAAATGCAAACAACTTTTGAATAAAATAAACTCTTAGAAAGGTTAGAAATTGAAGCAAATCGAAAGTTTGTCTACTGTAGTTGAGTAGAAAAGCTCTGAGCTGAATGTGGTAAAAAACTCGCTAGATTAGCTGCGAAAAACTATTCACAATTCATAAAATCAATAAGAGATCAAAAGCAAAAAACAGATATTAGAATATAATTGACATGATTAGATAAAGTTTTCTTGCTCAAATCATCTCATAGTACCTGGACTGCTACATGAGCCATCAACTTCTGTCTTGTATCTATGTCTGCTTTACAGTTCGGGTAGATTTAAAATAAAATCGCTATTGCTCTTAATTCTCTTATTTAATGAAGCTTGCCGTTCAATTTTCTTCCTAATGTAGTAATCCTTTTTTATTGTATCTCTGAAACCTGGTTCTTGCTAAACTTATTTGCGCTTTCTCCTTAATAGCACATTTTTCTGGAAATCCTTTTTCCATTCTTAGCTGGAACCTATCGCAGGTTTGGCCCTTTTTAATCTCTACTCAAAAGCTCTATTTTAACGTATCAGTTATTGGTTTTTGACAGCATTTCGTTTTTATATAGGTAGTCTATAGTATTGGTGCTTAAGATTGCTTAGTTTGTTAGATTTCGCGATGTTTAAGATTCGGTTAACTAGTCTAGAGTTTCCTAGGTCGATTTAGTATCTTTGAGCATAGCTTAGAGAGCTTTTGTCTCTGATCAAGTTATAGCATGAACTTTGCGCCTTTATTCCTGTGTTGGTGGCTGGTTTGATTTCGCGAAGTTGCTTTTTATGTTTCTATCGATTGACCCAATAGTAAATCTACTCTGTTTTCTTGACGGAAAAGGAGCTAGCCATTAATTCTTATGTGAATTATATTGAGGTATGAAGTAAAATATGAACAAACCGGGAAAAGCATAATGCCAATTACTCAAATACAAGTTAAATCAGATTATTTTTGGCAAATAAAGCCGGTTGGCTCAGTTTCAAGAGTTATCTCAATAAAAAGGCAGTTTCAGTTCACCTCAAGGCTATGATGATTGACCATTTGAACAAACCTTTCCGAGCAAATGCGACAAAACTCTCATATTTACGAGTAAAAGACAGCTAAAACGATTTTTACGATTTACGTAGAGTAAAAATAAATCATCAGTTATTAAAGATACTTCCGAAGTAGCCTCCAACAGTGCTACTACGGATCGGAACTTCCTAACTATTAGTACTCTTTGATGTTACGGCCTCTTAATAAGAGGATATTTCCTTTGAGCTTTTTTTAGACTTACTTTCGGCAATAACGTTCTTCAAGTACTTGATTTGCTACAGCAAAATTTATATTTGTTCATCCTTTTTTACCATCTCTTTTTCTTGCTTTACAGATTGGTCTTTTAAAGCTTTGATTGTTCCTTATAGCGCTTCTGAATTTTTTTTCTATTGGCGAAGGGCTTCTTTGGCCTGCTCATATTTCTTTTTCAAGACTTTAGGATCCTAAACCATGTGAGGGTTCGGACTTTTTATAATTGGCCTCCCTCTCGAGGTACTATTACCGTAATCGTTCATTAAATTCAAATAATCTAATAATACAAAGACAAATATCACTCTAACACCTCTCTCTTTTTAGTTAACTTATCAAAAATTACAATTAGAACTATGTTTCTACAGCTTAGAGGTGTTAGAAGATGCAAGAATTAATTTGACCACATTGACCTTGTCCAAGCTGTAAAGACTAAAAATACTCATAAGTATGGACAAAAACCTTAAAGAGTGAAAAATTATGTAGATTTTGGGGATTTCACTGAGAAAAGCAGCCAGCTCGTAATAGAAAACCCTAGAATACATTTTAAATAATCTATTTGTAAGAGATTTCTAAATGGATATTGAGGGCTATACCGCAGCAACCAATTGGAAAAATGTCTTTCACTCCATTTAACAATTCCCAATCCATCTCCTTCAACAGAAAAAAGTTATTTCTCAAAATGTTTTCTACCCAACCGCCAAACATACCCCAACTCCCTTTGTGCTTACTTTGATTGAATAGTATTTAATACTATCGGAGGGGAGCATTGGTCAGTCAGTGCCGATCGCTGCTGCAAATTTGAGCTTCGAACTAAAGTTTTAAGTTCTGCATTAAATCTAGGTACCATCTCATCCTATCTAGAACAATCTCACATCACCTAAAATAGGAATCAGCTTTTACTAGGATTAAGCCAAGACCTGCAATTTTTATGCCGAAGATACGGTTGTTGAGATTTGGGCTCAGCATCTAGCCGATTTGCTCCATCAAAAAGGTTTCCATGAGAGGTTCAAGCCTCTAAGGAAGCTCGGGAAAGGCAACTTTGCTACTGTTTATGAAGTGGAACGTTTCTCAGATGGCAAGAAATTTGCAGTCAAAGCTTTTTCCAAGCAAACTTGCTTTGCCGCTAACCGAGGAAAAGAAAGTCTTATAAATGAGCTGCAAGTGATGAGAGAACTAAGCAAATAAGGACACAAAAATATACTAAAGCTCTAAGGAGTTTACGAATCAAGCAACTCAATTTACATAGTCTTGGACCTGCTGAATGGTGGGCAGCTGTTCCATCGGATCCAAGAAAGAAACGGGCACTTCACCCCGACTTAAGTGCGGGAGTGCATGTTCGGCCTTGTTTCAGGGTTGGCGCATATGCACAAGAGGAGGATCATGCACCGAGACATCAAGCCTGAAAATATCATGCTCAGAGATGAGGCTTCAATGCAGCCAGTCATCGTCGATTTCGGGTTGGCCACCAACGCAGATGTCTAGAAGTACCTTTTCTTTCGATGTGGTACCCCTGGCTACGTTGCGCCTGAGATCATTGCTCTGAGTTAGACTGGGCATGTCAACCCTGAATGCGATATCTTTTCGATTGGCGTTATTTTCCACATCTTTCTTACCCGGAAACCACTGTTCGAAGGAAACAAGTACTAAGAAGTCTACAAAAACAATAAGGAGATGAACTTTAGACTAGAAGGCTAGAATTATGAAGGGCTCAACCCTTAAGCTCTGGATTTACTTCGGAAGATGCTTGTGGCTGATCCAGACAACCGAATCACTGCTGCAGAGAGCGTTTCTCACCCCTACTTTGCTGGTCTTTGTAAAGATGATAAATTTGGTTCACCATCTCTGACGGCTGCGAGTGTGAAGAATTTAAAGATTGCTCGTTGATTACTCTATACTGTTTATATTTGAGATATATTTGATGGGTAATCACTTTGCGCATTTCAATCTTTGGGAAAAGTCCCCTCTCCGCACTGGATGATGCCGACGATAACTCCGAACAGTCCCAGCGCGCTACCGAAGATCTAGACGACCAATATTTTGACAAAAGAGTCCGGGTTCTGGGCATCGGCGATGGCGCAGCCCGACCCTGAAATGCCAACACATATTCTAATTCTACTACTAGATACCCGCAGAAGAGGTTGCTGAACCCCACCGAAACTCCAGTCCAGAACAGTGCGTAGCCCGCGTAGCTGCAGGAGAGCCACTGGTCCTCGCTGGCTTGGCAGGTGGTATCGTTGATCTTGCCCTGGAGGATGATGGCCATGATGACGCCGTAGATGGCGACTGCCTCGCAGAAGATGACGCTGAATGGGGCGGGGTGTACCTGACCAGATTTTTAGAACGGATGCGGGGTGCCTTCACTGCTGCGCCCAGGATGCTCGCGCCCGAGATGTAGATGCCCCTTAATCGAGTCTATCTTACCATGCTGCTCCGATCACGCTGGTTCCCAGGGCAAGTCCGATCCCGATGTAAGCCCAACTGAAGGGCGATATGTTGTAGAACAGCTGTCCCCAATCTGAGTATAGCGAGGTCATCTTATTCTATCAATTTAATATCGGTAAATGCTTACATTCACCCCAACAACACCACATCAACATATCAACCCACACAACATCAATATTATATCATGGTCTTATCCTTATCAAGCATCGAGTTATCCAGCAGCAGATATCCAGATATCTCACTTGGCTGCCAATATAACTTCTCATAGCTCTATACATTTTAATTTATATCCGATTACCCGCTCATGAAGCAGATGTCAATCATGGACTCCTTCCTCAAGAAGACCAAGACAGCCAGCAAAGATAGCAGCAGCAACCCACCCAACACCTAACCCCACAAGCACCCTCAATCCCTCAAGCAATAAAAACCTACAGCTGAGAAGGTCCAACCCGACCCTCCTCAGCCACCCACCTCCCATGAGAAGTTGAAGATAAAGCAGTACGAAGATGAGAATCAAAAGTAGTAGCACAATGATTTTAAGGAGCTGGTCGAGAAGGGAGACTTCGCCTTTGAGCGGATTGTTATTGATAACCGCAAAAGGCGCAAAATGGATCTTTAGGGTGACGTTATACCGAACAAGGATGAGGTCTTACCAAATATCCAGCCACAGCCCAAGAGTCAGGACTCCATAGATTTCGAAGAAAACTAGGACCACTCCGACGAAAGGGACCAGCCCAAACGCAAATCCACCAAAACTGCCATCACCCCCCACAAGTCCACCAACAAGAAACCTGAGGAAGATAAGCATAGGAGGACCACCATTGCCACCAATAACCATGCCTAGTAAGAATAGAGTTTGGAGTTTACTGATGTTACTCCGGAGTGGGCGACTCCTGAGGGTTGCAAGGATGCAAAGGGCAGGAGGCCGGGTCATCCCGAGTACGATAGTTCAAGCCTTCTGGTGCCGGCAGAGGCAGTTCGGGGGATGACGTAGACGATGAAGCAGTACTGGCGCATAAAGAGCGAGAACTTCGACAAGATAATTTTATTCAAGCTGGGCAAGTTCTACGAACTATTCTACGAGGACGCAGCAGTTGGCAACCGCGAACTATAGCTGAAATGGATGGGCACCAAGATGCATGTGGGATTCCCTGAGAAGTGTCTCTAGAAATACGCGCATGAGTTTGTCCAGCGGGGGTACAAGTTGGTCGTGGTTTAGCAGCTCGAAACTCCAGACCAAATGAAGGAGAGGATGACCCGAGAGAGAAGCGAGGGCAAAAAGACCGAGAAAACCCTGCAGAGAGGAGTCACCCAGGTGCTCACCAAAGGCACCATGATCTCCTTCTAGGACTAGAAGCAGTACCTGCCTAACTACCTCATCGCAGTCTCTAAACACAACCACCTCATCGCCTACTCCCTGCTGGAGATGGGCACCAATCTGATCATGATGGGCATATCGGAGACCCTGGAAGAGTTCAAGACCATGCTGTTCCAGACCAGGCCGGTCGAGCTGCTGTACGACCCGGACAACTTGCCGCTGGAGATGGTGGATCTGATGAAGCAGAACTGGCTGAATATGGTGATGAGCAGGCTGATGAATAAGGAAAACGTGTGGCACCCCATGAATGCCAAAAATTAGATCTAGAATCTGGTCAACTCGGGAGTATTCCCGCTGCCTGCGGTCTTCTAGGCACTCGAGAAGATGGGAGGCTAGCAATAGAAGATCATACTCTCTACACTCTCCGGCATGTTTAAGTACTTGAAAAATTGTCTCAAATTCGACTATATTATGAGTGCAGTCCGGTTCGTGTTCTACGAGACTGAAGGGTCGGCCATGTCCATGGTCATCGACTCACAGGCACTCCAGCATCTTTAGGTATTTTAGACACCCTTGGGAGAAAAAGATGCATTGTTTAGCAAACTCGATAGGACTTCCACCAAATTTGGTAAAAGACTTCTCCGCAGATGGCTGATGCAGCCTTTGCTCAGCCCCAACAAAATAAATAGCAGGCTAGATGCAGTGTAGGACCTTTAGAAAATCGCCATGGATCGGAACAGAGTAGGCTAGATATTGAGCAAGTTACCCGACCTCTAAAAAATAGTAAACAGACTGTACCACTACTCAGTAAAGGCCATCGCCGAAAAAGCAATATACTTTGAAGATGTGAGTTCAGCGAGATTGCGGGAGTTCAGATAGCTGATATCGTATTTCAATAAGAGTTGGTCCGGGCTTGAGATTTTGAGAAAGCACAGGCACACTTTCAAAAGCAGGAGGTTGGTCCAGTTGCTCAATCTGGCTACCAAGGGGGATAAGAGTGGCGAGGAAGATGAGGAAGCTGATGGGCTACTGCCTTCGATTAAGGAGTACCTGGCGCAGTTCGATTAGTATATCAAATGGGAGGGAGATATCCCCAGGCCGCAGAAAGGTCTGGTCGAATCCTACGACATCCTACAAGACGAGCTATCTTCGGTCAAGGGTAGGTTGGAGGACTATCTCGATGAAATAAGAAAAGTGATGGGCCTTGCAGGGTTGAAATATGTGCACACGAAATAAAGATACGAGATTGAAATTCCGGAATAGCTCTAGAGGAAGAGACTGCCTTAGATGATTTTTAGCTCAAAGAGGTTGGGTTATAGCAGGTATGTGACTGAGCAGTCCAGGAAATTGGTGACTGACCTTGAGTATGTGTAGAACCAGATAAAATAACAGATGGGGTTGTTTGTGGGCTACTTTTTCGAGTAGTTCAGAAAAAACCAGAGGATTTGGGAGAAGTTCCTCTCAGTGATCTCTTAAATAGACTGCCTTATCGCACTGAGTGTCTACTCTTATCAGAGTGGAGGAGTCAGGCCGGAGTTCGTCGAGGATGGTTTTGAGATCACTGAAGCCAAGCACCCCTGCCTCAATGCTGCGGATGTGATTGCTAACGATATTGAGTTGAATAAGAAGGTAATGCTGTTGACTGGGCCTAACATGGGTGGGAAGTCTACTCTTCTTAGGACAACTTGCCTGATGGTTATTCTGGCGCAGACTGGGTTCTTCGTGCCTGCGGAGAGCTATAGGTGCGAAGTTATTGACCGCATTTTTACGAGAATCGGAGCATCAGACAAACTAGAAGAGGGAAAAAGTACTTTCTTCATTTAGATGGAATAGACCAAAAGTATTCTAAGTTACGGCACTTCTAAAAGTTTGGCCATTATTGATGAATTGGGCAGAGGAACTTCCACTTTTGATGGGATGGCAATAGCCTACTCAGTGTTACTAGATTTAATAGAGAGGGTTCAATGCAGATGCATTTTTGCGACTCATTACCACTCCCTCTCTAGCCAGTTCTAAAACATTTCAGCAGTAGATTTGAAGATGATGAACTACGTTGTTTCTGAGGAGAAAATTATCTTCCTTTACAAACTGAAGTCGGGCAGAGCTTAGCAGTCGTTTGGACTGAATGTGGCAAAAGTAGTAAGAATCCCGCATGTGATTCTTAGGTCGGCTGAGAGAAGAGCAGCAATGATGGAGCAGTAGATACTCAAGAAAGACCGTTTCAAGAAGGTCAAATAGGCTCTGTCTATTGCCGCAGAATGATTTATAATAATTAATCAATCTTTACTAAGCTAACACACTACCCAATTCTCTATAACACCTAGCCATTATAATACTTGCGCATAGCCAATATGGAAAGGATTTACAGCATACTATCGTTCTTCAACCTTACGTAATGGTTCAGTTAGCTTTAAAGTCCGCTCATCATAATAAACCATTTGCTTCAGGCTTGGTTCTTCAGTCTCGCCGTTTGTAACATGGTAGCTCTCTTGCTCAAAGCAGTACATTTTGCCTATGTTGAGGAAGTCGCTTCAAGTCGCTTGACCAAACTTTTGGGGATATTTCTGTTCGTTTACTTGAAAATCTGGGACTTCTATAGTGGACTGATATACATTTTATCCATTTTTTCTTTCATGATGATCGCCCTCTATGTTTACGATTGCTGTGGCAACATCAGTCAGTACCTGGACCACTGGAAGGAGCATAACCGAGACTGGGCTGTCATTTTCAGCTTCTTAGGGATGTTTTCAACAACTCTGTACATAATGTGGCAAATTTTCAAAAATAAGGAGAATCCGCTCATTTATTAGTACTCAGGCATTTATCTGTTGATGTTGGTACTAATCGTTTTGGGTAATATGCTGAGAAGGAGATCGATAATCTATGCTCTGATGGGAGTTCTTGTCATAAACTACCTGATTGCCGCCAGATACTTACTGCACAAGCTGACATAATACAATCCGAATTACATATAGGCCACTAAAATCCCCATTGAGACCATTGTGTACTTCATGATGGCCCTAGACGCAGAAAAGAAAGAGAGGATTACCATGAAATCGTAGACGTTCACTAGTCTGTTTCAAACCTGTGCTTCGCTGGCGGCGTTTAGTCTGCTTAACGATGCGTAATTTCCGCTGGAATTGTTCGTGGGAGGCATATTCTTGTTCGGGCTC
>Ga0316217_10002051_pt1 | contig 24965 bp, 23 predicted proteins | sample 1anoAmetaG_FD_203633 | JGI IMG/M metagenome (GOLD analysis project Ga0316217, IMG submission 203633) | Freshwater microbial communities from Trout Bog Lake, Wisconsin, USA - 1anoA | ecosystem: Environmental > Aquatic > Freshwater > Lake > Hypolimnion/Profundal zone | place: USA: Wisconsin...
GGGTGCGGCGGGCCGCCGTGGTGAGCGACGTGGAGGTGACGGTGGCGGGCAGGCGCTCGTCGCTGACCCGGTTTGCCAACAACTCGATTACGCAGAACGTGAGCGAGGAGGGATGCGAGGTGTCCGTGCGGATGCAGATGGGCGGACGCACGGCCCGGGCGACGACCAATCGGTTGGATGAAGAGAGTTTGCAGCGAGTGGTGCGGCAGGCAGAGGCGCTGGCGCGGGTGCAGGAAGAAGATCCGGAGCTGCTGCCGATGCTGACGGCGGCGGAGCAGGGAAGCGTGGTCCCAGTGAACCGCTGGTGTGAGGAGACGGCGGCGATGGACGCGGGCGAGCGCGCCGCGCAGGTGTCCGCAATGGTTGCGATCGCGCAGCGCGAGGGGTTGAACTCGGCGGGAACGTATTCGAGCGGTGCCCACTTTGAGGCGCTGTTCAACTCGCATGGCGTGGTGCGATGGCATCGGGAGACGCTGGCGCAGGCTTCGGTGACGATGCAGGCCCCAGACAGTTCGGGCTGGCAGAAGCAGAACTACACCAGCGCGCGGCGGCTGGATGCGCCAGGGTTGGCCGAGATCGCGGCGCAGAAGGCGGTGCGGTCGGCGCATCCGGTGGAGTTGGAGCCAGGCCAGTACACGGTGATTCTGGAGCCTTCGGCGGTGGTGGATTTGATTGGCTACCTGGCGGCTGACTTTAGCGGACTGGCGCTGCTGGAGCAGCGCTCCTGCCTGAACGGACGGCTGGGGACACAGCTGTTTGGGGAAAATATTTCGATCCTCGACGATGTGAGCCATGCCGGGCAGACGGGAGCGGCGTGGGACGGCGAGGGCGTGGCGCGGCAGCGGCTGACACTGGTAGAGAACGGCGTAGTGCGCCAAGTGGCGATGGCTCGCGGCACGGCGGCGCGTATCGGGAAGTCGGAGTTGTTGCTCCCCTCCTTAAACTCGCAAAAAGCGCGAGTTGAAGGTGGGGCACCCGTCTTGGGTGAAGTTCGCGCAACCGGACATGGATTCAGCCTGCCGAATGAGGGCGGCGAGACGGCGTCGAATATTGTCTTCCAGGTGGCCGATGGCCGGAAGAAGACGGTGGAGGAGATGATTGCGGCCACCGAACGCGGGCTGCTGGTGACGCGGCTGTGGTACATCCGCGAGGTGGACGCCTTCGAGAAGATCTTGACCGGGATGACGCGGGACGGGACATTCCTGGTGGAAAATGGACGGGTTGGGAAGGGAATACGAAACTTCCGATTCAATCAGAGCGTGTTGCAGATGTTGCGCCAGGTGCTGGACCTGGGCGAACCGGTGCGGGCCTGTGGCGAAGAGGCCTTCGATATGCTGGCGCCGGCGATGCGGGTGGAGGGTTTTCACTTTACCGAGGTTACGCGTTTTTAGCGCGGCAAAGAAATGGGGAAAAACAATGGCGATCAGGGCGGTTCCCAGTGGGGAAACTTTGGTAATTTTTCAACGCCGGAAATAGCGGCTATTCTTGTCTGCGTGAACAACCAATCAAAAGACCGTTTGCGTTGTGCGGTGCGCTTTCCTCTTCAGCTTCCGGTCTCGGTACGTGGCAAAGACAAGGCGGACGAAGGCGTGACCCAGGACATCTCTGCCGGCGGGGTTTTGATGCACTGCGGCGAGGAGTACCCGGTGGGCTCGACCATTCAGTTTTCGATCTGTATGCCGGCGCGTTCGCTGGGCTCGCCGAACGACGTGCACGTGGAATGTACCGGCCGGGTGGTGCGAAGCTCTCCGCTGGGCGACCGGGTTGAGGTTGGCGCCATTATTGACGAATACCACATCTCCCGTTAAGCTAGCGTTACACCCAGAGCGGAAGAGAGTGGAAGACCTATGGCCAACCACGAGGCCAACGCCTCCGCACAGACAGAGCCGGAAACCGGTTCGGAAGCGATTCGCCTGATCGTCTCGGACAGCGAGCCGATTTTTCGTGTTGGCGTGCGTAAGATCGTTGCGGTCGAGGACGATATACGGATTGTGGCGCAGGTGGAGTCGGCTGCGGCGGCGGTGACCGCGGTGGGCCGCTTCAACGCCGATCTGATTTTGCTGGCCTGCGCGCCGGGCGAATCCAAGACTGAGACCGTAAGCAGCATTCTGGCCGTAGCTCCCACCATAAAAATCGTTCTGGTAATGACCGATCCGAGCGAGGATGAGACGGTGGAACTGCTGCGCCGCGGCGCCTGCGGCATTGTGACCCGTTCGATTGCGCCGGACCTGCTGGTGCGCTGCATCCGCAAGGTGCATGCGGGCGAGACCTGGCTGGACAGCAAAGGCGTGAACTGGGTGATCGAGGCCTACCGGGCGCAGGCTTCGCTGCTGACCTCGCCGCGAAACCGGGTGAAGCTCAGCACGAAGGAGCTGCAGATTATCACCGGGGTTACCCAGGGGCTGCGCAATAAAGACATTGCGCAGGAGGTGGGCACGACGGAGCAGGTGGTGAAGAACTATCTACGGAAGGTGTATGACAAACTGGGCGTCTCCGACCGGCTGGAGCTGGCGCTCTACTGCATGCACCATCGGTTGCTGGAAAACCTCCCCGCGCCCGACGGCGAGATGAAGCCGGGCGCCCCCACTGGACAAACTGCGGCCACGCCCGCTGCTGCCAGCGGATCGAACACCAAGGCCTGATTCGCGGCCGCCTGAGATGCGACCTCATTGCTCAGGGGGATGGGCAAGCCCAACCTGCCTTTGCATTTCGCGGCCACAGGATAATCCACAGGCGGCCTTGAGCGCTCCGCGCACGAAGGCAGTGGCATACGTTACAATGGGAGAGTTCGCGTGAGCGAATCCTGCCGGTAGAGCGGAGAGATGGCCGAGTGGCTGAAGGCGCACGCTTGGAAAGCGTGTTTAGGGGAAACTCTAACGTGGGTTCGAATCCCACTCTCTCCGCCAGTAAATTCCTTTCGTCAGCTTAGAAACAAATTGGTACACCATGTACCAATGCGCCGCCATCTGCGGCCAGCCTTCCCCGGTTCGTGAATCTATCGTCAACGGCAAACCTGGTGTGAACCACCTACATGCATGGTTACCAAAGTGATGCCCACCAGCCGATTTGTCCAACCAACTGTGAGTTCCACATCATCCAAACTACTAGACGCGCCACACAGGGGCTCAGATGCCCGGCTTGCCACTTCGGCTACGCTGCGTGCACTCAGTTTCGCCGCGGGAATTTGAGTCACGACTCCCGCAACTCTCGATTCGCCGCGGTGTTCATAAAGATACCGTTTTTCGTCCCGCAAGCAGTTTGAACTTGAGGAGTAACGCAATGATGGAAAATGAGCAAGCTGGTTCTGGTTCATCCCGACAGATAAGTGCCCACGCGGCCAGAGAGTTCCTGACGACGATCTGGCAGGAACTCCTGGATTGGGGCGCGATTGCTCTAAACTCCGCAGGCAGGTTTCTTACTGCAATGCTCAACTTCGTCATGCTGGCGATTGCGGCACTCATTGCGGTGCTCGCTGTTCTGGTTCTGATTCTGCGGGAGCAGATCACGAAACCGTCAGAGGAACCGACTTTTTCACTGATCAGCGCCAAGACTTTTTTGAGGAAGACACGAGCTTCGGTTTCCGATTGATACCGGAGGAGAAGGACTTCACCGTTGGTTGTGCATCGAAGGTCCAGGGGCAGCTCAACGCTGTCCCTGTTTTATGGAAAGCCTGGCTCTCGTCACAAACTTTAGGCACATCCGCAATTTATAATGGATGCACAAAAGACTTGTGGCATTTCCCAAACGCTTGATCAGGAAGTGAGCGGGCAGATGTGCCCATCCGCTTTCCGCTTCAAGGAGGAACCATGAACTATAGAACCACGCTCGCCGAGAATTCTGCCCCCTCCGCCCATACGGTTGATTTTCAGGACGTGTGCAGTCTCGGAATGGATCAGGCGATTGGGATTGAAAAGCCATCGCTCGATATCAAACAGAAGACTACGTGGTTCGCGCCCATGAGCAAGCTTTTCAAGGCGGCGGCTCAGGCCATCGGATTCTGTATGGAAATGCAACGGGGCTGGCTCTCGCTGGTTGCGCCTCGTGCAACGTCACGCGTGAGCACGGTCGCAAACAACTCCGGCCGTCAAGCGCAGGCGTCACCGGATGATTTGGCGTATAGCATGGACATCGCCATGGGGCCGCAGCATGTCGCAGCGCCGGCGAGCATGGCCGCGCGCGGTTCTGTCAGGATAGCCCAGCCCCAGCCTACGCCAGATGAGTTGGCATACAGCATGGATATCGCAATCGGGGAGCGGTTCACAGTGTTGAGCAGCACAGTCGTGAGCAGCTCCGGCGGTCAAGCGCCGACAGCGGAGCCGGAAGTCAAGGAACTCGCCATGGCGGCAAAGGCCGGCAACTAACTTCAACACGACGTTTCATCGTCCGAAACAGCAAAGCCCCTCAGTGCGAGGGGCTTTCGAATTCTTATCCGAAGGTCTTAGCGCCGCCACCCGTAGCTAGCTGCTTGTGCAACTCAACCGGCGCGTTGCGGTGGCGCACCGAACCACTCCTGGATTCAGGCTAGGTGCCCCACACTTGTGGCTCAGATAGTGCGCGGCATCGCTGCACACCACGCTGCACCTATGGCAGCGAATCCGGCCTTGGACCTTGGAAGCAGCATTGACGTTTTTCCATCTGGTGGGTGCCATCGTGAAGTCCTCCTTGTGGGTACACCTGATAGACGCGATTGTGGGGAAAAGGTTAGCAAGCTCAAGTGGCATCTAAGGTATAACAACGCAGGCTGTCATGGCGTACACTGCTGTTCGTTGAACCAGATGGAATGTCCAAGGAGACCCCATGGCGACACTCGGACTGATTGAATACGAGGACGCGAGCCCGGAAGTTCGCGCCGTTTACGATGACATTATGGCCACTCGCAAAGTTGACCGGGTGAACAATTTCTGGAAGGCCATCGCCCACGATCCCGTCACCCTGAAGCGTACCTGGGAGAGCATCAAGCAGGTGATGGCGCCGGGTGCGCTGGATGCGCTCACCAAGGAACTGATCTACGTCGCAGTGAGCGTTACCAACAACTGCGGGTATTGCATCGCAACTCATACCGCGGCAGCCCAAAAGAAGGGCATGACAGACGCCATGTATGCGGAACTGATGGCGGCTGTAGGCATGGCAAACGAAACCAACAACCTTGCCACCGGGTATCAGGTCGAGGTGGACGATCCGTTCAAGAAGCCGCGATCGCGATAGGTTCTCAGGAGAAAATCGCATGGACTTAAAACTTAGCGGGAAGCGTGCGCTGGTGACGGGGTCAACGGCGGGGATTGGATTTTCGATTGCCAAGCTGCTGGCTCGTGAGGGTGCCTTCGTGTATGTCAACGGACGCACGGAAGAGCGAGTCAGAAAGGCTGTCGCCGAGATTGAGGGCAAAGTCGATGGCGTCGCGGCGGACCTGACCACAGAGCAGGGCGCAGAGAAGCTCTTCAGCCGCGTGGAGAAGCTCGACGTATTGGTAAACAACCTGGGCATCTTTGAAGCCAAGCCGTTTCTGGAAATCGAGGACGGGGAATGGCGGAGATTTTTTGAGGCGAATGTACTCTCCGGCATTCGAATGACGCGCCATTACCTGCCGCACATGCTGGCGCAGAAGTGGGGGCGCATCATTTTCATCTCGAGTGAATCCGCGTTGCAGATTCCAGCGGAGATGGTTCATTACGGAATGACCAAGACGGCTCAGCTGGCGGTGGCGCGAGGCGTGGCGGAGTCTTTTCCAGGCAGCGGCGTTACGGTGAACTCCGTCCTGGCCGGCCCGACGAACAGCGAGGGTGTATCGATATTTGTAGATGGACTGGCCAAGCAGCAGGGCAAGACGAAAGGAGTGGTGGAGCGGGAATTCTTCGAACGCACCCGTCCCAGCAGCCTGATTAAACGTTTCGCCACCACCGATGAAGTCGCTGCCATGGTGGTGTATCTGTGCAGCGAGGCGGCTTCAGCGACTACAGGGGCATCGGTTCGCGTGGATGGGGGAGTGGTCCGGTCGATTGCATAGCTGGAATGGAACTTTGGCGGTCGTGCAACCCAAGCAGCGGTTTTACGCATATCTGTCCGTATGGCCTTGAAGTTCACGACTTCCTATCTTGAAGATTCTCTATCCCTGTTTCGCTCCTACAAGAAATTGGGTGAGGCGGCGATGCAACAGGTGACGGACGAGCAGCTATTCGCGGTACTGGACCCGGAGATGAACTCTATCGCACTCATCGTCAAGCATATGTCCGGGAACATGGGGTCACGTTGGACGGACTTTTTGACCAGCGATGGGGAGAAGCCTGAGCGCGACCGCGATGGCGAGTTCGTGGAACCGCCCTCAGGCCGCGAAGAAATGATAAGGATGTGGGAGTCTGGCTGGAACTGCCTGTTCTCGGCGCTTGAGCCACTCTCCTCGGAGGACATGACGCGCACGGTTTTCATCCGGGGCGAGGCGCACTCGGTGATGCAGGCCGTCAACCGGCAGATTGCTCATTATGCCTACCACTGCGGACAAATCGTATTCCTGGCGAAGCATTTTCAGCACTCCCAATGGAAGTCTCCGACCATACCGCGCGGCCAGTCTGCCGAGTTCAATCAGAAGGTGAAGGCGGGCGAAGCCAGCCAGCGGTGATTCGGGAAAAATGTGCGGGCTGGGGATCGAGCACCAAGCTTAGGCTCCACGGAGGGGGCGGTGTTTACCAACCGAAGCACCCCTCCTCTCTGGACTCAAGGAAGGTTTGAGTTTCCCCAGCGAACCACGCGATTCGTTCAGCTCTTCTTTCCACGGGCAGCCACTGGCCGGGCGGCTTTCCTCGAGTCGCCTTTGTGTTCACGATTGTGGCGTTGCACGGCCTTTGCGATTTCCTCGGCGGAAAGCGTGCTGTGGTGCTCAGAACGGAGCACATCGTCTTTTAGATTGGCGTTGTTCTGTTTGTTCTCCATAGCCCCTCCACAGTAGGTTAGAGCTGCGCGGGATGCGATTCGCTGCCCCAGCCCCAGAAAAAGGTGAAAACGGTACCTTGCCTATCTTTGCAGCGCAGGCTCAGCACTGATTATCCCCATAGCCAGCCGCAGCCGCAGCGAATCGGTTCCGTGATCGAACACTTCGTCAAAAACCTTCTGCAAACGGGACAAGTTCTCTGCCACATAAGCTCACCTCAGTGCACATGCACACTCTGTGCGGCGATCAACGATTGCCATCCAACGTCGCTTCACTCGCCAACGCGTTTAGAAGCTGCGTGACCGCAGCGACCGCATGCGGGAAGTCAACCCCGTAGCCGTGGATCGTGGGGCTTTCCCGGCGCACGTCGCTGACGAGAAATTCGTAATGACCGTCGTCTGGCCGGACGATGCCGACGTAGTTTCCTTTACAAACGCGGAACTCATTTTCATTTCTCGTAACCACGCTCCCTCGCCTTGTCTATGCACGTCGCATGCCAAACCGATTCCGAGTTTCACCCTGTGCTGCACGCCTCAGCTACACCTCTAACCCTCGTGATTTGTTTCGGTTTGGCGGGGCTATCCCGAAGGCATTCTGGCTTGTTGAATCTGGTTCAGCGCTGCGAAGGGAAAATTTACATGCGGGCTCACCGTGGGCGGCTTGGTGATTGGAATTCGGCAGGGTGGAATCCGGCGCGTTGCATCCCTCTCCGTGCTTCTGGATTCTTCATGAAGGTATTCCAAACGAAAGCCGACCGTGCATTCTCGGCCATGAGCAAGGTGATCCCGGTGTCGATGCCGATTGCGTCGGTATCGTACCAGTTCTTTGTGGGATTGAATGCATTCACGAATCCGTAGCGGCTCCAGGCACGGGGATATTGAGTCCTGATGGTGCGCAGCACGCGCATGGTTGGCTGCACCAGAAACGGCAGCGAACCTCCGGCGGCGCTGGGTGCGACCGTGCCGTCGATGGGACCCATGGCCGGAGGACCGCCCCAGACGACATAGCCATTTTGTGAGTCCGAGGCCGTGATACCCCAGAGATTCTCGCTGTAGTCTGGAAACTGCTTTGCCAGGGTCAGGCAAAAGCGCCGATGCGCATCGGTGGCGATGACTGAGTTCTGGAAGTAGTCGGCATACTCATCGCGCTGCCCGCGAAAATCAAACCAGGCTTGGGAGTACTGATGGACGAAGAGCGGCGCGAACGATCCGATATACCGAAGTCCGTCATATTCGAACCGGACGCGTTTCCATGCCGTCCACATATCGGCTTGCAGAGGATGCGAATACGATCCCAGGCCGAGCAGATACATCGCCATCAACTCGCTGTAATAATCCCATCGGTACGGCAGGAATCCGATTTCGGGGGTCCATCCATGCGGCAAAAGGGCAGTATCTTCGGACAGCCAAGTCCAATCCACGCGATTAAAGATCCGGTGCGCCAACTCTCGGATTTCTCCCTGCGGAAAGTGTGCGCGGCACGTCAAAACGCCACACAGCAGGAGGGCCGTGTCGATGGATGAGACTTCAGAGTTCCAGGTTCGTTCGCCGGTGTTGATATCGGCCCAGTGATAGAAGAACCCTCGATGAACCGGCATACTCTTCCACAGAAATCGCAGGGCCGTGAGAGCTCGCGCGCTCGCATCGGAGAGAGAGAGAAATCCCCGCTGGTGTCCGATGCAGAGTGCTGTCAATCCAAAACCGGTGGCGGCGATGCTGGCCACCGTGCTGCTGGCCGGCGAGCGAACGTTGCAGCGATCCCGTACCAATCCGGTCTGCGGGTGGGCTTGTTCAACAAAGTACAGACAAGTTGCGCGCTCCAGTTCTTCCAGGAACTGGTGATCGTCCTGCGAAAGAAACGTTGGCTCCGGTTGCTTGGCAAGACAACTCAGGACGTCGCCATGGGCAAGCGGCATAGCCACGCCGAAACCTAGCATCTCCCACAGTAGCGTGCGCCGCGTAAGCGGATTGCCGGTCGAGAAATTTCCTTTCACCCGGCATATGGATTCCCGGTGGCGCCCCGGGGTTGAATCTTTCGCAAAAAAAGAAGCAGGCAACGCTGAATGCGATGAGGTGGCCCTGCATGGATTTCTGCGGGCGGCATTGTGACTGGTTTCTTTGTAAGGATGTTGGTTGGTCCATTCAGTCTTCCCGACCGTATCCTCGCTTCGTATTTCACCGGCCAATGCGGATGGCGGAGAATGACCGGAGAAGCCCCGTGACATTCAGTATCCATAGGACTACGGCAATGACCACAACGGCATTCAGGATTGACTTGATGGTCCCCTGCATGGGGATGAAGCGATTCACCAGCCAAAGGAGGACACCCACGACGATTAGCACTTCTACAAGTTGAATCAACGGCATACATCTGACCTCACGTGTGAGGTGTTGCATCGATCTTGGATGGTCGAATTGTCGCCGCCAGATGCTTCCGCGACCCTCAAGAAACCGCGCGGTAGAATTCGCGCGGGCTCACTTTGCTTGAGACCGCTCAGTTGGAGTCGGCTGAATCCCGGCAGGAGCCACTTGCACACGAATGGATTCGGGAGTGACTCGATCCACGGTGATTCCCGGAGGCATGTCGAGAGTGTTCTGTTGAAACTGCAAGGTGTGCCAACCGGGATGAACGTTGTTCAGGTCGAAGCGGCCGACATATTTGCTCAGGCTGACGGAGTCCATGATCCAGGGACTTCCCTGGACCTGAATATCGAGCGTGTCGGCGGATTGGCTGATAACTTCCATTCCGTGGGGCACATTGCTGAATTCGATGGGAACGCTGATGGTTCGAATGGTCGAGCCGGAAGCTAGAAACGACATGCCCCAGATCACCGCGGCCAGACCGAAGGCGGCGAATTTAAGGTCGAGGTTCTTGAAGAAGTAGCGGCGCAGGCGATTTCCCACGCTTTCGCGGGTAGGGCTAAGCAATCCTTCGAGCGCCGCCGCGAACTGCTCGGGATCTTCCATGTGGCGGGTTGTCGCGCCGTCCATCAATGTCACCTCCGAGCGCTCCTCGGAGACGGCAATCACCAGCGCGTCGCATCGTTCGGCGAGACCCACCGCGGCCCGATGGCGGGTTCCGTAGTAGGAAGGCACGTCGTGGCGTTTGGTGAGCGGCAGTACCACGCCGGCCCGTAGAAGCCGGTTGCCGGAGATGACCACCGCGCCATCGTGCAGCGGCGAGACCTTCTGGAAGATGGCTTCGAGCAGCTCCTCGGAAATTTCGCCGCCAATGGAGATGCCGCCCTCCAGCAGGTCTCCGATGGCGTCCCGGCGGGTGATGATCATCAGTGCCCCGAGCTGGTATTGGGCTAGGGCAAAGGCCGCCTTGGCAATGGCCCGGCCGGTATGCGTGCCCGCCAATGCGGGCCGCGGCCAGAGCTTCAACGTACTGTCCAACTGCATGAAGGCGCGGCGAAGTTCCGGTTGAAAGATCAGAAGCAGCACAAGGATCAGTAAAATGGCGGACGCATCGAGCACCCAGCTGGTCACCACCAGATCGAGGCGGCTGGCCAGCAGCGCCAAGGCGCGCAGCCCGACAATACTCAAGGCGATGCGCATGGCGCGCGCCGAGCGTGCCCAGCAGAGCAGGGCATAGAAGGCCACGGTGAGGACCAGGAAATCTGCAACAATGTGCCAACGAACAACCGGCAGCATAATGTGTGCTCCGTGAGACGGACCTGCAAAAACTTCGAGCTAAAAGCTAATGGTATTATGCGGCGCTCGGATGTGGCGTTGCGATTCGTTGCGGCGGGCGGAAAGTGTGCAGGCGCGAGCTAAAGCCCGCGCCTGGGGATGGACGTTGCCTAGCCCTGCGTCGGATGCAGGACGCGGAAGGAGCTTCCGTCGCTGGACCAGACCAGGACCAGGGCGTCGCTGCCCTTGGGCACCTCGGAGAGCGCCTTCTGCACGTCGGCGGCGGAATGCATCGGCTTGCGGTCGACTTCCGTGATCACCTCTCCACTCTGCAGGCCGGCGTTATCGGCCGGGCTGCCGGGCGTGACCTGCTCGACCACGGCACCATGCACGGTTTCGCCGGCCTGGATCTGCTGCCGGACATCGGGCGTAAGATCGGCGAGGCCAAGTCCCCAGCGCGGCTTGCCGTGGCTGGCATCGGCGCTCTCGTTGCCCTGATCGCTTTTGTTCATGGACTCCAGCGTGACCGGCAGTTCCACGGACTTGCCGTCGCGCAGGGCTTCCAGACGCAGAGTGGAGCCGGGCTTGCTTTCTCCGACTTCGACTTGCAACTCACCGGCGTCGCTCACGCTTTTGCCGTTGACCTTGGTGATGATGTCGCCAACTTTCAGACCGGCCTTCGCGCCGGGAGAGTCGGGCTCGACCTGGGTGATGACGGCGCCCGACGCGTTGTTCACATGGAAGAACTGCGCTTCATCCGGGGTCACGTCGCTGATGCCGATGCCGATATAGCCGTGGCTCACCTTGCCGTACTTGATGAGACTGTCCACCGTTGGCTGCACGATCTGCGTGGGGATGGCAAATCCCATGCCGGAAAAGCCTCCGGTCTCGGAAACCAGGAAGGTGTTGATGCCGATCACTTCGCCATGGGCGTTCACCAGCGGCCCGCCGGAGTTGCCGGGATTGATGGCCGCGTCGGTCTGGATAAAGCGGCCGGGCGAGCGGCGGTCGGCGGAGACGGAGTTGGGCCGGTTCAGCGCGCTGACGATGCCGCGCGTCACGGTGAAGCGGAAGCCCAGCGGATTGCCGAAGGCAAGGACGGTTTCACCGGGACGGAGTTTGGTGGAATCGCCCAACGGCACGCTGGGCAGGTTGGTTGCGTCGATCTTGACGACGGCAAGATCGGTGAGCGGGTCGGCGCCGATGAGCTTGGCATGGAAGATCCGCCGGTCGGTCATGGTGACGCTGATATCGGTCGCGCTGTCGATGACGTGGTTGTTGGTCACGATGTAGCCGTCGGGCGAGATGATGACACCGCTGCCCTGACCATGCTCAATCTGGGATTGCGGGTGCATGGGCTGGCCGAAGCCGAACTGCTTGAAGAAGGGAGCGAACTGCGGCGGAATATTGTCGCTGCTGCCCGAATCGCCCGGACCGGAGGTCTCACCCGATTTTTTGGAAGTGACCGTAATGTTGACGACGGCCGGGGTGACGCGTGCGGCCAGCGTCTCCATTGCGTGGTCGAGTGCAAGCAAGGCGCTGACACTGTTGTCATCGAGCGGCGCGGCGGCGGCTGTGGCTGCGGGTTCGGCAGCCCTCGCCGGGCTGGCGAACTCATAGGCTGCAAACGATACGGCCACGGCAACGGCTGCCAACCCGATGATGGTGCGGCGGGTGAACGCTGCCGAACGAACTTGAATCCAGTTTTTCATGTTGCTCATTCTCCTTGGTGAAACTAAATCGTTAGTTGATGAGGGCAAAAAAACACTGCTCTCAGATGATTTGAGCAATCGCCGTTTCCAGCTGCTTTTTGCCTCCTTTGACCTGCCAGATGCACAGCGTCCAAATCCCGGAGCCGGACGAGTCATATTGCGTGGTTTCCACCACCACGAATGTCTCCGGACTGGAGGGCGAGTTCGCATCGGCCTTGGCACGGATAACCGCGGGCTTCGCTGAGGTGTTGGTGGCCCATTCAAGCCTTCTGTTGGCTTGGGGGGGGGAGTTCAACACTGAGTGCGACGCTACCTTCTGCCGCAACGGGAGCACGTCTGTGCGCGGGTGGTAGGCGGCAGGAATCACTCTGGGCTGGGGCTCGGGATCAAGCCTCTGCGAGACAGCATGTGCCAGCGGAGAATTGAACGCGGCGGTTGCAGACAACGACGTTGGCTGCGCTTTGCGGCTTACAGCCTCCATGCGCGCCGGTTGATTCTGGCCCGGCAGACTCCGGAACGCCACCAGCTGCGGCACATAGGGTGTAGCCGCAACCACCAGCGCAAGCAGTGCCGCGTTCACCCCCAGAACCGGGGCCAGCATCCCGGTGCGGCGTGAGCGCGTGCCATCCAGAATCTGCGTGACGCGAATCGACATCTGGTGCATTCGGCTCACCAGGGCTTGGGCCAGCTCCAGGGCAGGCGCATTCTGCAACTTTTCGGCAAAGGAAACCAGGAACGATGCGTAGGCTTTCGGGCTCTGGCTCTGGGCCAGCACGATGTCGTCGCAAGCCATCTCGCGCTCCAGCGTAAGGTGGTTTTCAATCCACCAGACGGCGGGATGGAAGAAGAACAGCGCCCGCGCAAATTTCTGGGCGAGGTTGGTCCATTGATCCCTGCGGCAAAGATGCGCGTGCTCGTGCATTAGGACGACCGCAATCTCAGCGGCTGAAAGCTGGGGTAGCAGCCATGCGGGAAAGACAATGGCAGGCCGGAAGAATCCGATGGCTGCCGGTACGTTCACCCGTTCGGAGACGCAGAGCTTGGTTGGAAAGCGGGTGGAGAAGTCTCGAAAAACCTCGGCCACCGCCGGCTGCATTAGCTCCGGCTCCAGTTCCCGGCAACGACTCCGCAAACGATGCACCTGCCAGAGCCCGACGCTCAGCCGGAGAAGCAACAGCGCGGCACCGGCAGCCCAGGCGGCAAACAGATATTGGGCCCATGCGGCGGAGAGCACGATTTCCCTGTGCACCTTCGCGGACGCAATCATCGGCAGATGAGCGGCCGAGGCACCGGTGAAAAAGGGAAGCGCGACAAGGGTCGCAAGCGTTGCGAACCAAACCGCAAACCTGGTTCTGGAACTCTGCCGGCCGATGAGGCGAAGCAAACCCCACGCCAGGCCCGCCAAAAGCATGCCTTCCGCGGCGGAGTTCAGCATTCGCTCGGTGAAGACCTGTGCCAGCCATTGCAACTCCGGAGCGCTCATTTGGTTTCGCTCCGTTCCAGCATTTCGCGCAGACGTTTGAGCTCGTCGGCGTCGATGGCTTCGTCTTGCAGAATGTTCAGCACCAATGCTTCATGGGAGTTGCGGAAGAAGCGGCCGAGCAGATGCCGGATCTCGGAGCGCGTTGCTTCCTCGCGCCCGACGATCGGCTCATACACGTGCGCGCGGCCGTCCTTGGCGTGCTTCACGTAGCCTTTTCTTTCCAGGATACGAACGGTGGTCAGGACAGAGTTGTAAGCCAAGGGAGAAGTCAGCCAATGCAGCACCTGCTGAACCGTGCCCGAACCTCTGCGCCAGAGCACATCCATGATGCGGAGCTCGGCTTCGGTCAAGGTCAGCGATTGCTTGGGCGGCACGGTTTCTCTCCTTTCCTTTGATTAGACGCGCAATGTTCCCTATGGTAACTAATTGTTTAGTTGAATGGCGTCACAGGGCTACATCCGGCAATTGAGGATAAGTCACACTTCGCCCTGGCCGCTCAAGGAATGGTCCGTTTTGCATTCCAACCGGAACCGTTCGGGCACCGCTATCGGAACCAGAGCGTCCACACGGTATCCACCAGGGTGTGGGTGATGCTGGACGCCAGTAGTTGCCGCCGGGCGCGCCAGGCGCGTCCATAAAAGACTCCGGCAATGGCGGCCAGAATTACGTAGCGCCAGTTGAAGACGGCTCCGTGGTGGAAGTGCGAGAGGCCGAACAGGGCGCTGGCAACCAACAGCGAGCGCAAGCGGCCGAGATGCGGCTCCAGCAGGTTCTGCAACAGGCCCCGGAAGAACAGCTCCTCCGGAACGGCAGTGAGTAAAAAAGTGAGGAGCACTTCGGTGGCAATCTGCGCCGCCGGGTGCACCCGCGGATAGAAGCGGATGAAGTGCAGGGCAAAACCGAGCCCGAAGGCAAAGGGGCAAAAGAAGATCCACTCGCGAGCCCCGATGGCGAAGGCCGCCGCGCTTGGCTGGAAGCAATAGCCGGTTCCCTCGATGCCGCGCACGACCAGAAAGAGATAGAGCGCCACGTCGCAGAGATAGAGCTTGGGCAGGCTCCCCAGCCCCGGATGCGGCCACGCGCCGCTGAGCAGGCCCAACTCCAGCGTGAGCGCCAGCGCGAGCAGCACCACCACGTCTTGCCACAACAGCTTTTGCTCCCTGGGAGCGCGCTCTAGCACCGCACTGAGAACCACCGGCAAAAGCGAGAGCGCCAGAGCGAAGCGCCATTGAAATTCATGCATAGGCAGTGCGTAGAGCAGGTAAGGCAGCACCAACACGGACGGAGCCGCAACCCGCAAAGCAACGGGCGATCCTGACACGGATAAACCTGCGCGCAGGCGCTCCGCGGCGCCGAAGGCGAAGAACCAGAGCGGCGCCAGGAGCAAGGCGAATCCGGCGAAGGCCGGAGCCAGTGGAGCGGTGAACTGGCGCGCCAGGGGCAGGGTCTGCAACTCCAGCCAGAAGGCGGCGAGCAGCAAGGCGAAGATTGTGGGGATTACCAACCGGCGTGGCGAATGGCTTATGGCCTCGTTCATTCAAATCTCCGGTGGATGACCGCGGCCGGCGCCTGTCCCGCGGTAATGGGCGCCAAGGTCTGCGTTCGCGGCAATGGCAGATGGTATCGGATGTATCCCAGTCCGACGCGCATGTTGTGGTGCAGCGATGCCGGTACACAGATAGCTACGCACGCCCCGAGAAGAAAGTGAATGGCGGCAACTCCCAGCAGGCTCCGGTAACGCAGGTAGAGCCAGCAGGCAGCCAAGCCCCATGACAAGGTTGCGAGCACCAGCAGCGGGTTGGGCAGGTGCGCCGCGGAAAACAGCAGCGCAGCCGTGACACTCGCCATCCACGGCCTGCGCAGCAGCAGGAGCAGGCGCGCGAGGATGAAGCACTGCAGGATGATCTGTTGAATCAGCGACCACAGCAGATAGCCCACCATTGGCGGGCGCCGGGCGGCGAGGTGCGAATCGAAATGCAGCGTTCCCAGGCGCGAGGCGAGCGCGATCAAAACGGCAGTTGCGGCCAGAGCCAGTGCCACCGCCCAGGAACATTGCCAGAGGGCTCGGAGTCCAAAGCCGGGCCCGTTCCATCCGGAGAGCAGCAGCGACCCGAAGATCCAGAACGCCGCTGCCAAGCCAACCCAGTTGCGAATCGGCGCGGGCGACCAGAGGGTGATCAGGATCAGCGTGTAGCCAACCGCAGCCTCGGCCAGTGCGCGCCGGATTCCGGTTCGAGGGGTGGAACGGCCATCGCTGCCATGGTTGGACCCAAGTCGCATGATGCTCTCTATGCCTTGCCTCAGATGACTGCCGATGGTTCTGAGTTGCGTCCCGGCAGCGAGCCGGAGATCTGCGGCTGAAGCGCTTCTCCGGTGGATGCAGACCGGAACTGGCGGGTGCCCCAGGTTCCGCGCCCTGTATTTGGGCGCTAACCTGGGAGAGCAGGATACTTCGGCATACAGCAAATCGGGAACCGCTAGTCCGGCAGCGGTTTTCCGCGGGTTTCCAGGCCGAAGGGAATCAGGAGCAGTCCGATTCCGAAGGCGATTGCCGTGAGAGCAACCGGCTTGCCCAGCGTTCCCATGTTGTGCACCAGCGCGCCCAGGGCGAAGTTCACTCCTGCACCGATGAAGCGGCCGAACGAGGTTGCAAATGCGAAAGCAGTCGCGCGGACCGTAGTGGCATACTGCTCCGGCAGCCACAGACTGAACATGGTGAAGTTGCCGCCGAAGAAGCCGAGGACGAAGAGCAGCGCGATAAACGGATGAAGCCCGTGCGGCAGATAGAAGGCCCAACCAAAGCTGAGCAGAATGGCGATGGCCATTCCCGCAAAGTAAAAGGCCAGGGTGCGCTTTCGGCCAAAGCGCTCGGCGAGTGGAGGCAAGGCCAGACAGCCGAGAATGGTGCCAATCGATAGCAAGCCGGTGCCAAACGAGGCCAATCGTACCGCAGCCGGGAGCGACGCGCCGGCCTTTCGCGCCAGGGTAATAATCGCCGTGGGTTCGTAGACGGCGGCAGCCCAGAGCCCGATGATGGCGACGGTCAGCAATGCGGTATTGACCAGGGTGCGGAGGCGGTACTCGCTACGAAAGATCTCCCGCAGAGGGGAGCGCCGGCGAATCGGCGCGACGTTGGCAGAACGCTGCCAGCGAGCCGGTTCCTTGACGCGCAGGACGATCAGGAGCGCGACGATGACCGGGGCCAGGCCGCACAGGAACATGGCACGCCAACCAAAGTGCGCGCCTACCGTGAAATTGAGCGCCGCGGCCAGGAAGAATCCAGTGTAGTAGCCGGTCTGCAGATAACCGGCTCCCATCTTGCGCCGGTCCTCGGGCCACGCCTCGGCAACATAGGTTCCCGCCAGCGCCCATTCGCCGCCGATTCCCATGCCGGCAAGGAGGCGGAAGATTGCGAGCTGCCAAACATTCTGCGATAACGCAGCCGCACCGGTGAATACGGCAAAGACGAGGATGGTAGCGGCCAGTACCCGCGTCCGTCCGAACCGGTCTGCGATCGGTCCCCAGATGAACGCCAGTCCCCATCCGATGAGAAACAGGGCGAAGAGTATGGAACCTACAAACGCCACATTGGGCGGAGCGTTGGACATGCCGGATTTGGGCAGCAACTCGGTGAGCGCCGGGCTGAGCACAAGGGCGTAGATGACCGAATCCATGCCATCGAGGGTCCAACCTGCCCAGGCCGCCCAGAAGCCGGTGATTTGATCGCGCGTGAGTTTCGTGGGAAGCTGTGGTGGCTGTGGTGGCGGGGGAAACGGGATGGCTCGCTCTGCCACAAGGACTCCTTTGGCTGGCGCGGGTAGAACTGTGAATGCGATGGATGCGGGGGGACCTCGTGGAGTTGCTCGAATGCGCGGAGGGCGAGGATTTATGAAAGATTCAGCTGCTCACCTGTCGCTGATTGCGCGTGCCGAAGCGTACACAGCGCGCGACGCGATTCTTGACAGTTCGGGCATGCATACCTATGAACGTCTGCTGGATGCCTCGGCGCGCGTGGCGTCCGCGTTGCTGAATGGTCTCGGCGATCTCGACGAGCAACGTGTCCTCTTCTCGGTTGCCCCGGGGTTTGCGTGGGTGGCCGTGGAGTGGGGGATCTGGCGGGCGGGCGGCATCGCGGTGCCGCTGCCGCTCGGTTCTGCCTTGCCTGAGCTCGAATATCTCATCGACGATACACAGGCCTCCGCGCTGGTGGCGGATGCTGACGGCGAACAGGCGCTGGCGCCGCTTGCCGCGGCGCGCGGGATGCGCCTGCTGCGCTGCGACGAAGCGCTCTCCGGCAAGGCGGAGCCGTTGCCCAGAGTTGAGTGCGGGCGGCGCGCCATGATTCTCTACACCAGCGGCACCACCAGCCGTCCCAAGGGCGTGGTGACAACGCACGAGAACATCCAAGCCCAGGTAACCGCACTGGTCCGCGCCTGGGGGTGGTCGTCTGAGGACCGGATTCTGCTCTGCCTGCCCTTGCACCACGTGCATGGAATCGTGAATGTAGTTTCGTGTGCCCTGTGGTCGGGCGCGCTCTGCGAGACGCTGCCCCGCTTTGACGCGGAGGCCGTATGGGAGCGGATCGCCAGCGGCAGCCTGACCCTGTTCATGGCAGTGCCCACCATCTACCTGAAGCTGATCTCGGCCTGGGAAGCGGCCTCCGAGCAGCTCCGGGCTGTTCTGAGCCAGGCTTGTGCCGGGTTGCGGCTGATGGTGTCAGGCTCGGCGGCGCTGCCGGTTTCTACTTTGAACCGTTGGCGAGAGATCAGCGGGCACACTCTGCTCGAGCGTTACGGCATGACGGAGATCGGCATGGCGTTGTCGAACCCTTTGGCCGGCGAGCGAGTGCCTGGTAGCGTTGGCACCGCCCTGCCCGGCGTGGAGGTGCGGCTGGCGGACGAAAAAGGTGAAGCGGCTGCACCGGACACTCCAGGAGAAATCGAAGTTCGCGGCCCCGGCGTTTTCAAGGAATACTGGGGCAAGCCGGATGCGACCGCGCAGAGTTTTCGCAATGGGTGGTTTCGAACCGGCGACGTCGCGGTGCTGGAGAACGGACGCTATCGCATTCTGGGGCGCATGAGCGTTGACATCCTCAAGACCGGCGGCCATAAGGTGTCGGCGCTCGAAGTGGAAGAGCAGCTTCGCGAGCACCCGGACATTGCCGAATGCGCGGTGGTAGGCGTTCCGGACCCCGAGTGGGGCGAACGAGTTGCGGCCGCGGTGGTGCTGCGCGAAGCCGCTCGAGGCGAAGGCGAGGCGCTGGATTTGGAGCGACTTCGCAGCTGGGCGAAGGCGCGGCTTGCGTCCTACAAGATCCCTTCCCGGCTGCTCATCGTCGATGCCCTTCCGCGCAATGCCATGGGCAAGGTGACCAAACCCGCAATCGTCGCTCTTTTTTCCAAACCCGATCTTTAGCGGATGGAAAGTTTGTGAATCTAAGTTCCTGCTCTCCGGCATTCCCTTGGTATGGTGTATGCGGGGGAGTTGGCGAGTGGTTGTTTGCCAGACAGTGAGGCGCATAGATGGATCAGAGGTTTTCCTGGGAACCCACGCGCGAATCCATACGTAAGACGAATTTGCATGCGCTGATGCAGGAGCAGGGCGCGGCGAGCTATGCCGAAATCCATGCCTGGTCGGTACGAAATCCGCAGGCTTTCTGGGAACGGACCATCCGGGCGCTGAACATTGAGCTACGCACGCCGTATCGCCAACTGCTGGATGTTTCCGATGGCGCTGCCCATGCGAGGTGGCTGAAAGGCGCGGAGCTGAACATCGCGGAGAGCTGCTTTCAGGGCTCGTCCTCCAGCCCTGCCATCCTCACCCTTCGGCACAACAAGCGCTGGGAAACCATCACCGTCGGGGAGCTTGACCGCCTCAGCAGCCGCGTTGCCAACGGGCTGCAGGCGCTCGGAATCTCCAAAGGCGACGGGGTTGCCATCGACATGGGGATGACAGCGGAATCCGTAGCCATCTACCTGGGCATCGTCAAGGCCGGAGCGGTGGTCATCTCGATTCCCGATAGCTTGCCTCCGGAAGAAATTGCCAGGCGCTTGAGGATTGGAGACGCGAAAGCGGTTTTTACCCAGGATGAAATTACGCGGGCCGGCAAGGCTCTGCCGATGTATGAAAAAGTCCGCCGCGCCAACGCGCCGCGCACCGTTGTGCTTCCGGAAAAACGGGATGCGTGGATCGATGTTCGCGCCGGTGATCTACGTTGGAACGACTTTCTGAGTCCCGATGAGCAGTTTGAAGCCGTAGGGTGCGGACCGGACGACAGCATCAACATCATTTTTTCTTCGGGAACCACGGGCGATCCCAAGGCTATTCCGTGGGATCACACCACGCCCATCAAATGCGGTTCCGACGGCATGTACCATCAGGATATTCGGCCGGGGGACGTCGTCTGCTGGCCCACCAATCTGGGTTGGATGATGGGGCCGTGGCTGGTCTTTGCGGGCCTTTTGAACCGGGCAGCGATTGCACTGTACGAAGGCTCTCCCACCGAACGCGGCTTCTGCGAGTTTGTGCAGGATGCGAAAGCTACCATGCTGGGGCTGGTGCCCAGCATCGTGAAATCCTGGCGCAGCACGGGCGCGGGCGATGGCTTCGACTGGAGCCATCTAAGGACGTACAGCTCCAGCGGCGAGGCCTCCGATCCCCGCGATTATGACTGGCTCATGAAGTTGAACCAGCCGGATGGAAGCTCCCGGCCAATCATTGAATACTGCGGCGGCACCGAGATAGGCGGGGGCTACGTAACCAGCACGGTAATGGAAGCGCAAAGGCCCTCGGAATTTAACGCCAAGGCGATAGGCAGCGACTTTGTCGTCTTGAATGCGGAGGGCAAGCCCTGCGTCTCCGGCGAGGCTGGCGAAGTGTTCATTTGCCAACCCTCGATCGGTCTCTCGACGCGCCTGCTGAATGCGGACAATGACGGCGTCTATTACGCCAACTGTCCCGTCATCGACGAGCGGCCTTTGCGCCGGCATGGCGATCAGTTGATGGTGGTGGACGATGGACGTTACCGCTCCAATGGCCGCGCCGACGATGCCATGAACCTGGCCGGCATCAAGGTAGGATCGGCGGAGATCGAGCGCGTATTGAACGGCGTGGCCGGAGTGGTGGAAACGGCGGCGGTTGGCGCGATGGCTCCGGGCGGCGGACCCGACCGGCTGGTGGTTTTTGCGGTGCTGAAGGAAGATCGCAAGCCGCTGCGGGCAGAGATGCTGAAGAGCGAAATGCAGCAGGCGATCCGGGATCGCTTGAACCCGCTCTTCCACGTCGAAGACGTTGTGGTTGTCGAAAGCCTGCCGCGAACCGCCTCGAATAAAGTCATGCGGCGGGTGTTGCGCAATCAATATGCGAACGCGTCGAAGTAAGGGTACGAAGTTAGAGTACCAGGCAGCCAGAGAGTTCCCTGGTACCTGGTACGCAAGGTGTTTCAGGCGGCTGGTTTCTTCGTCCTCTCTGCGTTGGTGCCCATTCTCGCGATCATTTCCTGCGTGCGCTGCAGGTGCTCGCGGCCTTCCGGAGAACCTTCGACGACTTTCTCCAGGTTGGACAGGAATGTTGGAGAGAACTTGCTCCGGCACTCCTGCATAAACGGCTTCAGCTTGGCGTAGCACATCCAGGCTTCGCCGCAGGTGTCGGTGAACAGTGTCCGGTCGAGCGCTCCATGCTGCACCAGGGCCGCGGCCATGTCCCAGTAGGAAAGTACCTGCCGGAACCAGTGGCTCTGCGGCGAGTCAAACTGCATCATTGTCTTCTCGATCTCGGCAAAGTTGCGCGGCCAGAATTCCCCCGCAAACCAGTTGCGGGCTTTGCGCATTTCGGTTTCTCTGCGCAACTCGTAGAGATGCAGCACCAGTTCACCTTCGGCGGTGGTGGCTTGCGATGTTTCCATGAAATCCTCCGGTAGAGCGTTGTACGACGGGGCCGGATCGTTCGCCCTGACGGAAAAACGAATCGGGCATTGGCATAGATGCAGCTCAGGCCGCCGGGGCTGTTTGGCGCTGCAAGTTCTTCGAAGCTGCGGTATTTGGTGCCGCACGGGCGGTTGATGCATCTAACCCGCCGTAGGAGAAGTGTGGGGTGTGCGATGAGCACAGATGTAAAGACCATCGAAGAGCTGGCCGAACGGGAGTACAAGTGGGGTTTTGTCTCCGATATCGAGTCGGAGAGCGTTCCCAAGGGACTGAACGAGGAGACGATCCGGCTGATCTCGGCCAAGAAGCGCGAACCCGAGTTCATGCTGGAGTGGCGGCTGAAGGCCTACCGGCACTGGATCTCGCTGGAAAAGGCGGAGGCGGAGCCCAAGTGGGCCAACATCCACTACGGCCCCATCGACTATCAGGACATCGTCTACTACTCCGCTCCCAAGAAGAAACAGACGTTGGAGAGCCTGGAGTCGCTCGATCCGGAGCTGCTGCGCACCTATCAGAAGCTGGGAATTCCGCTGGAAGAGCAGAAGATGCTGGCGGGAGTTCAACCGAGTAATGTAGCCGTGGACGCAGTCTTCGACAGCGTCTCTGTGGTGACCACCTTCAAGGAAAAGCTGAAAGAAGCTGGTGTGATCTTCTGCTCGTTTTCCGAAGCGGTGCAGCAGCATCCCGAACTGGTGGGCAAATATCTAGGTTCGGTGGTCCCCTACAGCGACAACTTTTTTGCCGCGCTGAATGCGGCGGTCTTCTCCGACGGCTCGTTTGTCTACGTGCCCAAGGGAGTCCACTGTCCGATGGAGCTGTCCACCTACTTCCGGATTAATGCCGCAGAGACCGGGCAGTTTGAGCGCACGTTGATCGTTGCCGATGCCGGTGCGTACGTCAGCTATCTGGAAGGCTGCACCGCGCCGATCCGCGACCGGCACCAGCTGCATGCGGCTGTGGTCGAGCTGGTCGCGCTCGACGATGCGCAGATCAAATACTCCACGGTGCAGAATTGGTATCCGGGCGATAAGGAAGGCAAGGGCGGAATCTATAACTTTGTCACCAAGCGCGGCAAATGCGAGGGCGTGAATTCGAAGATCAGCTGGACGCAGGTAGAAACGGGATCGGCGATTACCTGGAAGTATCCCAGTTGCATTCTGCGCGGCGATAACTCGGTGGGAGAGTTTTATTCCGTGGCGCTCACCAACAACCGTCAGCAGGCCGACACCGGCACCAAGATGATTCACATCGGCAAGAACACCCGGAGCACCATTGTCACCAAGGGAATCTCGGCGGGCCACGGCCAGAATACCTACCGCGGGCAGGTGAAGATCATGAAGTCGGCCACCGGCGCCCGGAACTACACGCAATGCGATTCGCTGCTGATTGGCGATCAGTGCGGCGCTCACACCTTCCCCTACATCGAGGTGAGGAATTCGACGGCGCGCATGGAGCACGAGGCTTCCACCTCCAAGATCGGCGAGGACCAGATGTTCTATCTGCGGCAGCGGGGGCTCAAGGGCGAAGATGCAATATCGATGATCGTGAATGGATTCTGCAAGCGCGTCTTCCGCGAGTTGCCCATGGAGTTTGCCGTTGAGGCGCAGAAGCTGCTGAGCGTGAGCCTGGAAGGCAGCGTGGGATAACACGGCATCCATTACACCGTAGCCAAGCGAAGGAGCGGAATGAGCTCGTTGCTCGAAATCAGAGATCTCCACGTCAGCGTGGATCATCACGAGATATTGAAGGGCATCACGTTGCAGGTCAACGCCGGCGAGGTGCACTCCATCATGGGGCCGAACGGCTCGGGGAAGAGCACGCTGGCGCAGGTTCTGGCGCGGCGCGACACCTATGAGGTGACCTCGGGCGAGGTGTTGCTCAACGGCAAAGACCTGCTGGCGATGAAGCCCGAAGAGGCCGCGTGGGAAGGCGTGTTCCTGGCCTTCCAGTACCCGGTGGAAATTCCCGGCATCAGCAACGTGTACTTCCTGCGCACGGCTCTCAATGCGATCCGCAAGGCCCGGGGACTGGATGAGATGTCGGCATCGCAATTTCTGCCGGCGTTCCGCGAAAAGCTGGCGCTGTTGGAGATGGATGACAAGCTGATGAATCGCCCCGTGAATGAAGGCTTTTCCGGCGGGGAGAAGAAGCGCAATGAGATTCTACAGATGGCGGTGCTGGAACCAAGGCTGGCGATTCTCGACGAGACCGACTCCGGCCTGGACATCGACGCGCTGCGGATTGTGGCCAAGGGCGTGAACGCGATGCGCGGCCCGGAGAGAGCCATGATTGTGGTGACGCATTATCAGCGCCTGCTGAACTACATTGTGCCCGATCGCGTGCACGTGCTGATGGACGGCCGCATTGTGCGTTCGGGCGGCGCGGAGTTGGCGTTGGAACTGGAAGAGACTGGTTACGGAGCGATGGATGCGAGTGCGACGGACGTGCATGCGTCCAATGCGGGCCACTCCGCCGCCTGAGAAAGGACCGACGTGATCACGGCGGAGAGAGCGCCACAATACTACATCGCGAACTTCGGCGATTTCGAGCGCCGCGCGGCGGGCAGGGAATTGCCGTGGCTGCGCGAGCTTCGCCGCGAGGCCTTCTCCCGCTTCTGCGAAGCCGGCTTTCCAACCACGCATGACGAAGATTGGCGATTTACCAGCGTCTCTGCGATTGCGAACACTGAGTACGAGTTGGCCGGAGAGACGCACTCCGCGATTTCGCCGGAGCAGCTTGCGCCATGGCGGCGGGAGGGCGCGGGCTGCCAGTTGGTGTTTGTCAACGGCCACTTTGCGCCGGAGCTATCGCTCGCCAAGCCGTTGGCCGGCGGCGTAAAGGTTGCGGGACTGGCACAGGTACTGACCTCCGATGGCGGCCTGGTGGAGCAGCATCTAGGGCGTTACCTGGACCAGCACCGCGACAGCTTCGCGGCGCTGAATACGGCCTTTGCCGAAGATGGCGCCTGCGTGCACGTTCCGCGTGGAGTGGTGGTCGAAGAGCCGATCTGGCTGTTGTTTGTTGCAATGGCCAATGGATCGCCCGTGATGAGCCACCCGCGGAACCTCATTGTGGCGGATGAGGACAGCCAGGTTGCAATCGTCGAAGAGTATGTTTCGCTGGGCGCCGGAGACGTGTTTGGCGATGTGTTCTGCAATGCGGCGACGGAACTGGTTGCCGGAGACAATGCCGTCGTCTCCCACTACCGGATTGAGCGAGAGCAGGCGGGTACGCGTAACATTTCGACGTTGCGCATCCAGCAGGGACGAAGCACGAACATTGCGACGC
>Ga0316217_10002053_pt1 | contig 24950 bp, 27 predicted proteins | sample 1anoAmetaG_FD_203633 | JGI IMG/M metagenome (GOLD analysis project Ga0316217, IMG submission 203633) | Freshwater microbial communities from Trout Bog Lake, Wisconsin, USA - 1anoA | ecosystem: Environmental > Aquatic > Freshwater > Lake > Hypolimnion/Profundal zone | place: USA: Wisconsin...
CGGACAGCCGCGCCACTTCTTCAGGGCTAACAATTCGCTCGCCGCCGGCAACAATGGTCGGAACGGAACCGTTTGTTCGTCCACCGCGCGTAAAATGATGCGGTGCAACAACACGCGGCATGGCGTTTGGCTTCGGCAGAGTGCCGCTAATTTTAGGAATTGGCAATTTCATTCCATACGGCCCACCATGAAGCATGGCGTCAAATGCATGACCGCCGGCCAAGGTGTTGCCTTGGCCAATGCCGGAAACAACGTCAGCCGGGATGACGTAAGAATTGGAACCCAATCCCATTGGGATGTGGTCAGACCGCCCGCCAATAGGCGACATAACCAAACCAGCCGGGTGAATGCGATCAATACCGCTGGCCATCATGCGCGTCCGGCCAGCCATATCACCCATTTGCGTTGCGGATTCGATGCCACCGAGAGCGCGTTTGTTTACTTGGCCACCTTTTTTCATGCCAAATTCAGCGCCGCCCGCCTGAGTTCCGCCATTGCTTTGGATTTCCGCGCCGCCACCAGATTGTTCGGCGGCTTGGCCGGCTTGAACGGCTTGGTCGATTGCGGCTTGTTGTGCAGCAGCTTCATCCAAAGCAGCCTGTGTCTGCGTGGGGTCATTGGACGAAACCGGATTTGCCGCAGTCGGGGTGGATGGCGTGGAAGACGAGCCAAACAAAGCATTGCCCAGCGTCCCAATACCCCAACCAATGGCACCCCCAATGGGACCAGCAGCAACGCCTCCCACAATACCGCCGATTTTTCCGGCTGTGCTGCTAGTGTCTATATTACTTAAATTGATGCCGCCAGATGCAGGATTACTTTGAGCCGCAGCCGCGTTCACTACGTCTGGATTATTGGGGTCCAAACTGCCGTTAATGCTGGCGTTACCAGGGCCGACAGCAGCGGAAGTTCCACCCGGCCCAGTGCCCAAGGCGGATATGTTGCCAGTTCCCATTGCCAACGCCGCGTCTATGGCTTGTTGGCTGGCGCTATTGCCGACGTTTGACGTAGTGCCATTGCCACCCAATGCCGCCGCGTTAATTGCATTTACAACGGCAGGATCAAGGTTTGATGTGGCTTGTTGAAGGTTTGCGCCAACAGGCGTGTTTACGTTTGCTGTTGTAATGCCTGGACTTACGTTAGCCACACCAAGGCTGGGATTGGCTACATTGTTGACATTAGTAATAGCGGCTTGGCTTAGCGGCTGCCCGATAGCCGCTTGAACGGCAGCGTTAATTGCGCTGGTGTTGTTGACATTCGATTGACCAGGGCTTGGCATACCACCGCCCAACGCGCCACCACCGCCACCACCATTGCCGGCACCACCGGACGCAGCATCGGGCGTTCCTGCCGCCGTGGCGGGGTTGTTTGGTGCAGCGGTAGTGGTGCTGGACGAAGAAGGTGTCAGCCCACGCATAGCGTAGGCGTTAAGAGCGTTAATGGTCGAAGCCGACAGCGCGCCCGTGCTGGGATCGAGGTTATAACTACCGGCTTGCGGCGTGTTGACGAACCCGTTGGGATTGATCTGCCCCATGCCCGTGCCCGCGATTGACGCGGTTTGCGGCGCATAGGTCGGCAAAGCGCCAAGGTTAACCGGGCCACCGGGGGCGCGATGAATAAAGCCGCCGCGAGCCATGCCACCCAAGCCGCCGCCAACGTCGGCAATGCTGGTCGTGGCAGACGGCAAGCCAAGCGGATTGCTGGCCGAAGCGGTTGTGCCGGCAGACGACGTAGTGCCGGAAGAAGAAGGTGTCAGCCCACGCATAGCGTAAGTGTTAAGGGCGTTAATGGTCGAACCCGACAGCGCGCCCGTGGTCGGGTCTAGGTTGTAATTGCCAGCTTGCGGCGTGTTTACAAAGCCAGAAGAATTGATCTGGCCCATGCCCGTGCCGGAAATGGTCCCCGTCTGCGGCGTATAAGTGGGCAAGGCGGAAGCGTTGACCGGCGATCCACCCGCAGCCAAATGCCGAGCATGATGGTTTGCAACATGCAAAGCGGCGGCAACGGCTTGATTTTGCGGATGACCTGAAGAAATCATTTCTTTTATGTTATGAGAAATAATTTCAGGACTTGAGCCATGAATTAAAGGCATTGTGTATCCTTACCTTTTACGCGGCGCAATTTCCGCTTAGTCGAAAAATGAACCCAGCCGTTTTTGTTTTCAGCCATATGTTCTATGGCGTGGCAATTTGGACAAAGACATTCTAAATTACTTAAATAGTTGTTTGTTCTGTCCCTATTTTTGTGATGCGCAACAAGTATTTCGGTTACGTCATCAAACCCACACCGTTCGCAACGTGCAAACCACCCTCGCCTCTTTAACCACCGACGAACGGAAGGGTAATCTTTGGATATCGGTTTTTCGGTTCTGGTAGCCAAGCCTCGACATTTTAAACTACAGGTTTTAATGATAGATTTTGCGCGCGATGGCGAACGACGATACGCATTCCCGCAAATGTCGCAGATTAACTCTATTGACCCGATATTTGTCAAAGATTTGTAATAGCAAGCGCGAGAGCAATATTTGGCTACGCCATTTCTATGTCTGGCCACAAAAAAAACGTTATCGCAAATAGCGCAAGAAATTTTTGCATCTTTTACATTGCTTGCGGTCGCCCCCAGGCGCAATCCGGCGTAGCGGCCAGATCGCTTGTGGTCGCTTTTAATTTGCTCAAAAAAAGCATCGGCTACCTTTTGCATAGCGACCTCCTGCCGCAAAAAGTTATTAGCATCCAAGCGACTGGGAAATCTACCATTACGAAATTCGGACGGCCAGCAACGAGCCAGTCCGGTATTGCTGCCCAACGCGAATGCCACCTGCCGCTGCTGCGGCATCATTTGCGTAGTTTTGTAATGAGAGAAGGTTGACTTGGCTGATCTGCACGAACGCTTGTTCTAGCCGCGCCATCGCTTGATTGAAGGTTTCCGCGCTCACCTGCGTTCCCGGTGTCGCCCGTGGGAACGGCGGAAAGGCAAGAACGCCCTGGCTATTTTGACCCGCCATTAACGCCTCCCATCAATGGCAGCGCGAATGCGAACGCGGCCCAATCGCCAAAACAGCGGTGATGCGTTGGTGCTGTTGGAAAACTGAATGGCAATCTGTCGAGCGCGAACACGCACAGGAACGTATTGCGTGGTGGTGGTAACGGCATACGGCCCGGCCACGACTTGTTGGCCGGTAATTTCGTCGGACGGGTATTCCTGCGCAAAAAGCGTAATGCCAACCGCCGGATTGGTGCCGGACATATATTGGTCAGGGATAATCCAATCCACAAAGGACAGTTCTTCGCCTTCAGCTACGTCCACAAACCCGCTTTGCAACGACCACGGCATGGGCTGGCCACCCGCACTGTAGCCGTATTCTTGATACCAAACATTGCTCAAGGCATCGGTCGCAATTGGAAATCCAAACACGCCCTGGTCGATGCGGCATGTTCGGCCAACCAGCATGTAACCGCTGACGTTTACGCCGAAACCCCAGGTCTGGTTGACGTAGTTGTATGAAATGTAACTGTCGTTTTCAGTGGAGTTGGCCGAGGGAAAGTCCCAAATGATCTCCGAAAACTCAGAATTGACCGAGGCGGTAATTTTCAACACCTGCGCGGTGTTGACGTTGTTGAACGCCAAGTCTCGGATGAAGCACGGGATCGGCTGCACGGCACCGTTGTAGGTGTAAAATTCCTGCGAACCCCACCAAAATGCTTGCTGGCCGATAACCACGGCAGCCTTGGGCGAAATTAACCCGCAACCCGAACCGAGTTCTTGGAACGAATAGACCAGCGGCACGTTAATGAACTGCATGGACAGCAAGGATGTGTCAGTCCACACCAGCACTTGCCCTTGCGAGCGAACGCACTGCATGATCTGAGAACCCTGCGTCAGCGTGATCGAACCGGCTGCGTTAGACGCCGTGGCAAACCAAGTGTTGTAATTCCCAAAGTCACACCAAGCAATGGTCATGGGATTCTGCGCTGCCGACCAAGTGCCGGCAACTGCGTTCGGAATGTTGGTGCCCCAGGCAATAATTTGCAGCAACGCAGGCGACACAAGCGCGCCGTTAGCGTTTGGTGGCGCATTAGTTATTGCCGTTGCGCGTGTGCTGGTGCCGTTGATGGGTTGCCAATCGTAAATCGTATAACCCGCACAGCAGGCAATCATTTCCTCGTTCCAATTGTCGATATGCCAAATGGCCGGAGGTATAACTTTGCCTTGTGGGCGCGCAGTGCCCCACGAACCCTGCCCCCAACTGTTAATGCCCCACCCCAACGCTTGGTTGGAATCAACGGGGCCGGTTGGTAAATAGTATTGCAGCAAAATGGCCGTTCCGCCGCCAGTTGCCGTGCTGGTGGCGTTGGACGCGGCTGTAATTGTGTAGGTTCCAGACCCAACGGTTTGAACCAAATACAGCCCGGAAATGGTCAACCCACCTACCGCAGTCGCACCGCTGATCGTGACCCAATCGCCCGCAGTCGGCGTGTAATTGGCATCCGCAATCGTGACCGTAGGAGAACCTACGGCGGTCGTAATGCAATTGTCGGTCGAATGCGCGGATGAGTGGCTTGATGTGGCGTAAATGGGCGTCACGTCATACGCGACACCGCTTTGGCTTACATAGAGACGCGAGTTTGTGCCGGCTCCAAGCGTTGGAAAGCCAGCAACCGTCGCCCAAGAATGCAACCCGCGACACACACCAACTAACGCCGTGGCAGGTTGAAGAAAATACCCCCAACCACCAATAACCTCGGGCTGCCCCTGGTTGCTGGCTGACCAACGCACGAGGTTAGACGCCGGCAATTCGCCATACGTTTCAGGCACCTCCCCATACCACCCCGTCCGGTTTAAGGTCGGGGTAAGCTGGGAATTAAGGCCGGGCTGAAACTGGATGGACCGAAATGCCATTGGCTTTTACTCAGATGAATGGATTAAAACGCCCAAGGCAGCTTTAAATTTGGCGGTCACTTGCAATTCCACCGCTGAAGGGACGCCTTAGCGCGCGGAGCATCACCTTTCGATTTAGCTACAACGCCTTTCATTCTAGCACAAAACGACGCCTTACGAGCCGCGTCGCTTTCGGTTTTCGGATGAGGCGCGGGGGCTTTAAGGTTTGACCCATGTTCGCGGTTGTATTTCGCGCGCCCCTTGGCGGTCAGGCCAGCGCCTTCCCTTGTCGATAACTTTTCGCCACGCCCAACGGATAAATTTGACATTTTTGGCTCCCGTTAATTGAAAATTCAATAAATCAAGATACCCACGGCGGCGGCAGGTTAACGCTCGTCGGCGTAATCTGTTGCTGGATTTGGCCGTCGATGTTTGCCTCCAAGGCAGCGACTTGCGTCGGCCCCATGGCATCCACCACCCATCCCTGGACCTGCGCTTCAGTCAACTGCGCATATGGCGTGAATGGGCTGCCGGCGACGTATTCAAGAGCCTGAGTGCCATAAACAGACCCGGTATGGCCGTTGCCGTCAGTGCCCGTCAGAACCCAGTGGACGGTGTAAACAACGTCTGTCTGGCTGGCATATTCGGGGTATGCGGTGAGGGCTGGGAAAGTCCAAGTGTAGGTGTTGGGCATGTTAGGTTCCTTTAATTTCGAGCCGGCGGGACGTAGGGTCCGATAGGTATCGACGCTTGATTGGCAATAATGGTGTCGTAAAGTTCAACGCCATATGGCTCTACGTCATTTTTCGACGCCGTAAATGGCACCACCGTCCCATCTTCCAGGGTAAGTTGACAGTTAATCATCGACCCATCCGCAGACGCATAGACAGGATCGGCGTAAGACACCCACACGGTCATTATACGGTCCTCAAGAACAGGCCGCTGACGATATACACCGTGGTGCCTTGGTTGTTGTCGTAGATGTTATACTGAGACGTGCTCATACATTTCCACGTTCCCGCGCCTTGCCCCAAAGCACTGCCAGCATAAGACGATCCTTGGGTAAACACTGCTGAACTTGATGTGGATGACTGTTGATACGAAGCATAAGCACCCACGGCACCCGCCGTAGATACAATGGACAACGTGCCGGTGTTGGTGATCGGTCCTCCGGTTAAGCCGAGACCGGACGCAACGCTGGTCACGGTGCCCGTGGCTGCCGGCGCGGACGACACCCAGGCGGACCCGTTCGACGTAAGGACGTTGCCAGACGTGCCGGCTGACGTCAGGCCTGTGCCGCCGCGAGCCACAGCCAGTGTGCCAGACGTAATATTGCTGGCGTTTGTCGTGTCTGTGGTAGCCGAGGCAGCCAAACCGGAGACAGCGCCAGAAGCAATGGCAATCGACGTGTTTCCTGCCGCCGTCAGTTGCCCTTGAGCATTAACGGTGAATGTGGCGACAGACGAAGCCGAGCCATAAGACGCTGCGGTAACGGTGGTGTTGGAAATGGCAATGGTGCCACTGGACGTAATAGTGCCACCAGACAACCCGGTGCCGGCGGTAATGCTGGTCACAGTGCCCGGATTGCCGCCAGGAATTGACGCCCACGTTCCATCACCACGCAAATAAGTGCTGCTTGATGGCGTCCCTGTCACGGGGTTGTTGGCGGGGTTGGTGACGCTTGATAGCGCAGTGCCACCATTGACAAGCAGCGATCCTACAAACCGGCCCGTGCCATTCACGTCTAGCAAATAACTAGGTAAACTTGTCCCGATACCAACATTGCCCGCTGCGGTGATCCGCATACGCTCGGTGCCACCAAAACCCCATTTGGCGTAATTGACACCAAGGCCATAATCATTCGTAAAATAAGGAGAACCGTTATTGTCCGACAACCGCATATCAACAGTTGAGTTGGCAGTCCCACCAATCATTTTGAATGTTGTTGCGGCTGATGTTCCTGAAGTGCCATTCCCAATGCCAATTATTGTTTCGGCATTTTGAGTCTTTGCCGCAACCAACAGAGGGGTAAAAGAATACCAGCTTGTTGGGTCTTGGTTAATCCCAACTGCTGTATTGAAATATCCGTTGCCGGCGACATGCAGCAAGTATCCAGGGGTGCTGGTCCCAATACCAACATTGCCATTAGGTTGAATGCGAGCATATTCTGTTCCCGCAACACCAAAACGCATGCTTCCAACTGTTCCTGGGGCATTTTGGGCTGTTAGTCCGACAAACCCAGCGTTGGTCCCATCCGTCAGATAAATATACGCAGAGTCATTAACGCCTGCGGCATTGATGCCGTTAACTGCAACGCTGTTGCCGTTGGTGGTCGAAATGAAAGTGCCAGAACCGCCGTTGAACCCACTGCCGCTGACCGTTAACTTGGTAGTGGGAGAACTGTTCCCAATACCAACATTGCCCGCTGCGGTAATTCGCATGCGTTCATTGCCGCCAAAATTCCATGCCTCAAAATTGACGGCAGAACCGTATATATTTGCAAAAAACGGAGAACCATTATTATCAGCTAATTGCTGAAAAAGATACGAGTTGGCTGTTCCGCCAATTATATTGATTTGAGTTGTGGCACTTGCACCGATTGTTGAGTTTCCAACACCAAAAATGGTGGCGGCATTCTGGTTTTTAACAACCGCCAATGGGACCGCGTTGCCGTAAAAACTGTCTGGATTTGACGTGCCAATGCCTACGTTTCCGGCGGCAGTGATCCGCATGCGTTCGGTGCCATTGGTGGTGAAAACAGTAGGAACATTGTTGGGATTATGAAGGACAGCAGACGAAATGCCATTGAGCGACAGCCAAGCCGAACCGCTACTAGATGCGGTTACGGTCAATACTGGATCGGTTGCGCCAACAATTTGAAGCAGGCTTGAGGGCGAACTGGTGCCAATACCGACGCTTCCAGCAACAGTGACATTCCCAGCAAAGGAAGACGGGCCGATGTTGGCCATGCCGCTATATACGTTGGTGCCATCGGTCCACAGCGGCAGCGACATTCCTTGCGGGACAACCACGGTGGTGCCGGGAGTGCCAACAACCGCAACGGTCAGCGTGTAAGCGCCCGTGGTGGCGTTTAGATAGAACATGCGACGGCTTGCGGCGGGGACAAATACCGTAATGTTGCCGGTCAAAGCGCCCGTAAATTGAATCGTCGGATTGTTGGCCTGATTGCTGACGTTGGTGCCGGTCGGCCACGTCAGGGTGACGTTGCTATTGCCGGCAACCGACAACGACAAGTAACCGTTGACGGCCTGATCGACCTGGGCAAACACGAGGTTGGCCACGGTGCCCCAGGTGTTGTTGTTGTCGCCAGTGCCCTGCAACGAAAGCTGAAGCGTAGGGGTGTATGTGGTGGTCATTTAGTTGCTCCTACGTCCGCTGCGGGGTCGATTGCGGCAATGCCTTTTGGTCAGACCAAGATGCGCCTTGAGCCTTACGCCGGGCTTCCTCGACTGCCGCGCCGTCCAATAGCTTCATGTATTGGTTTTCCCACGAAGTCGCTTGCATCGGATCGTCCGAGGCCGCGCCTGCATAATTTTTTTGGTAGCCGGCAATACGAATCATGCAAGCTGCCACGTAAAGGTCAGGCAGATTGGTCAGAAGCCACGTTGTCGGATTGCTTGCGCTGACTTGGGCAGGACGGTAGGTGCCGAAAAACTCCGTCCCGTAAGCTGCATCAGGGGGAGGGCCGACAACAACGCTCTGTTGATCGACCATTGCATAATCAACGGGGATGGTGACCGCAGCAGGGACCGTCCCGTTCGTCGGATACATCATATCCATGTAAGCCATAGCTTGGCGCGTCAGCGGGTTGCGAGTGCCCGAAGACGTGGTGCCACCAACCGGCGTGATAATGTTCATGCGCTCAAGCACGATAATTGGATAAGTTAACGCCGACATGGACACGTTTCGGCTGCCCGGCACCAAAGCTGGCCCTGCCTGCGAAATCCGCGTTTCAAGGAAATCTAAATCCCGGTAAATGCGGTTTTCAGCGTAATTGATGATGTCGGGCAGTTCGGTCTGAAAATTGGCGTCCAGATTATTCGTGACCGCCAAATTCAACAGGATCGCGTTAAGCGTGGTCCAGTTCATGTGACCCTCACCTGAACAAGCGAGCCGTTGCGATAAAGCTGGCCAACGGCAACATTACCCGCAGCGGCAGCCGCATCATTCGCATAAGACGCGCTGGACTTCAGGATAGCGCCGATCACTTCAGCCAATTGCGCCGTCGTGTAATTGGCCATCGTCGCGCCAGTGTTGCCGTTGACCGAAGCCAAAATAACTTCGTTGCCGGTCATGGGCAATGTGCCCTGGCCATACTGATTCCAAATGCCGCTGTTGTTTGTGCCCGACATTAAACCGTCCCGCCACTGGTGGAGATTACTACGCCCTTTGTATCACGAATAAGTATATGGCGCGTATCGTAAATTGGCCCGGTTTCCATAGGCCAGCCGGCATCAAGTTCGGGCCGTGGGTTAAAGAACGGCAAGGGATCGGGCGGCGGCACATAAGTGCGCAATTGCGGATTTGGCTTATCCATGCAGGTTGGGCAAACCAACAAACGCAAATTCTGCAAAGTCGCGCCGGCCCACTGATATTGCCACGACAATTCATCGCGGGAATACTGAGTGCCGCAGCGATCACACGTTCTTCTTCCAAGAGGGCGTCGGGCGTTTAATCTGATTTTCCCGTGAATGTAACTAAACGCCACTAGCTATTCTCCGGGTTTAAGATTAGCATAACGGGACGGCGTTCGGTTGGAGCCGAATTGCCGTCCCTTACCCTTTGACGATGGAGAGATCGCAAATGGCTGACGCCATAATAGTATGCAAAACCGAAAAATGCCATGGCCGCTCTTATAGGCGAGGGCTTTGCAGTAAGCATTATGATGAATTTAGAAAAAACGGACTTCCACCCGCCCCTCCAATTACAACAAGACTTTGGGAGCGAGTTGATTGCTCCGGTGGCAGTGATGCTTGTTGGATTTGGGGCGGCGCTAAAAACGATAAAGGCTATGGGCAAATACGAGAACAACGCAAAGTGCATTACGTTCATCGAATTGCGTTGTCTTCCGTCACAGACGCGCCTCCTGGCAAAATGAATGCTTTGCATAAATGCGATAATCCATCGTGCTGTAACCCGAATCATCTTTTTTGGGGAACTCAAAAAGACAACATGGCAGATTGCGCAGCCAAAGGACGCATCAATCCATCTAAGGGAGAACTGTCTGGAAGGGCTATTTTGAGCGAAAAAGATGTGATTGATATTCGCAAAATGGCATCGCGCGGAATGAGCGATGCTATTTTGGGCAAACGATTCGGCGTTCACAGGCGGACCATACGATCCGTTGTTATGGGTGAAAATTGGAAGCACATCCCCTACCTTTCGTAGTAGAAGGAAAGCCCCGGCGACATATAGATGTTCACATTTTCGCGCTCTGCCCGCCGGGCGCGCGTGTAAGAACCCTCAATGGTGGTGCCGTTGCCGTTTAGCTTTAGCGCCAACGCTTGCGACGCTTGGGGCGAATAAGTTAACGACAACTCAAGCGCCAAGGCGTCCGTGAATGCCATTAGCCAGCGCGGCGGAATGGCCAATTGCGTTTGGTTGGCAAGCACGGCGTCTTGTGATTGCTTGAAGCGGTAATAAAACAGCGTATAGGGGCCGTTGCCGTCAGGAACCGGATACAGGTTAATGCTGGGCGTTAACGTCCGGTCAAACCAAAACGTCGTCGGCGGCGCTTGCTGAAGTGGGTTCGGGTAGCTTGCCCATTCGCTGCGGCCAACGCCAAAGATGATCTTGTTGTTGACCTGACCCGAGCCGACATTCGTTTGAATATAGGCGTCAGTCACAATGACGGTATCGGACGGGCAAGTTACCGTTTGCTGGCCTTGCGTTAACGTCACCGACTGAAGGTCAATATCCCACAACAAAGGCTGATCGTTGGACCAGTCTTGCAGCACCATGTTCGCAGCCATATAGGCGTCGGCAAGGTGTTCCTGAAGAACCGCCGTGCGCCGAACGCCTACGCGGCCAAGTGCATAAACAGCAATTTGGCCGAGCGCAGGATTGAACGATGTGGTGCCGCTGGTAGTAATAACGCTAACTCCTACCGCGAAGATTGACCCTGCAAGACTGTGAAAGTGCAGTTGCCACCTACAGGGCCAACCGAAAAGTTAACGCGAAGAAAGCGCACCGGAAAGTTAATGACACCGATGCCGTTAATGGTTTGGTTAGCCGGCACCACTTGAGTCCAAGTGGGGCTGGCCACCGAGTTAACATCATCAAGCGTGTATTCCACGCTCCAAGTGCCCGTGGTCGAGCCAAGTCCGTCCACCTTCCACGCAGCGGTTGGAGGCGACTGCATCCAATCGAACGCATACGGCGCTTGCGCCCCAGCGGGAGCGGCGGCGGTGATGGTTTGGACGAACGGAAGGCTCATGGGTTACTTCTTTCCGATCTCGGGATACTTCCGATGCACGGCGGCGCGAACACGCGCTTTTTCCTCGGAAGACCCATGCTGACTTACGCGGGCAAGCGCGTTTCTAGCATGATTTTTGTCTTCGATGGGATAGCGTTCGCCCGGAAGCGCAAAATCTTTCGCCGGCAACTTGTGGCGCTGAGCAGCAGTCAAATGACCGCCGTGCTTGCGGCCAGTCAAAGCTTCAGGCTTTACCATGCGCTTGACCATAGCCCGATCTTCGCGCTCGTCTTTGTGCGCGACGTGGCCACCGCGCTTGCGGCCACCGCCAATTACGGCATCATATGGCGACAAACCAAGGCGCGCTCGCGCACGGTTGCTGTCAGACGGGACGTAATGGTCCATAGTAAGAACGCGACCCGCCGGGCCTTGGTCGGCCATAGCGCGAGCGGGACCGCCCATTTCGGGACGCGGACTGACAATTGGCGCAACATCTTCATCAATGTCTTGCGCCGAACGCGGAAGCATACCAGGGGCAGATCGCGCAAGTTCTTCATCAATGTCTTGCGCCGAACGCGGAAGCATACCAGGGGCAGATCGCGCAACAGGTCGCGCAACCGGGCGCGGTGCAGGCGGGGGCGGTTGATAAGCGGCACCAGGGCGACCGGGGCGGCCAATGTTTTCTTCACGATAGTTTCCGCCAAGATCGTCCGCGTCGCGGGCTACGGCGGCGCGAGCAGGGGTGGCGGCGCTCATGGCATCATTCATGCCGCCGCCCGCTTCACGCTTAGCCACATGGCCACCGCGTTTACGGGCGTGAACGGCATTCATGGCACCCGGTTCGTCAATGGTCGGACGGGCCGGTTGGTCATGAATTGCGGCATTGAAATCGCTTTTCGTCGCGCCACCACGGGCGCGACGGTCAAGCCGGGTATGGGCTTTGTGGCCCTCCACGCCGACCAATTTGCGATGCTTTTTGGCTTTAGCGCGGAGGTCCACGAAACTCATGTTAGTCGTCCCGCTTGTCGGTTTTGGTCTGGTCGCGTTCGCCATGCGGAGCGGTCAGCTTGTGAGCCGCAGTCATGGGGGACATGTCGGCACCAACGCCGCCGCCGTGCTTGCGCTTCGGACGGTCCATGCGGTGATGAGCGGCCTTGCCGTCAACGTGCATCGCAGCGTGGTGATGAACCTTGCCGCCATGCTTGCGCTTCGCCATGTGCTTTTTCACATGACCGCCGCGCTTGTGACCGCCATAGCCATCGGCTTCGGCTTCCTTTTCGACTTCCTTGTCAACCCAGCGGTCCTTGCCCTTGGCTTCCCGCTCATCGGCAGTCAATTCCTTGTCTTCCTGACCCTGCGAGGAACCGCCACGAGCGCGGTGATGGGCGCTGTGGTGGCCTTCGTGGTGACCGTGATGTGCTTTCATAACTCTAGCCTCCTAACCGCAGGGCCTTACGCCTGGGCATTACCATACATTGTGACGGCGCTGACGTTCGTGGCAAAGATGATGTCCGAAATGGCCATATCCTGCCCCATATACAGCCGGTTGCCGGTGAAAGCGCCCGTGCTGCTATTGTAACTGCCGTTGGAAGCCGTCGAACCAATGCCCGAACCGCCGCCAAAAGCAGAGGTTTGGATGGTCCCACGCACGTCAGCAGTGGTGGTGCTGGAAGCGGTGTAAGTCGCCAACGCAGCGGTCCAGCCCGTCGAGGAAGTCATGGTAGCGCCGGCCCAATAAACCGACAGCAATTCCCATTCGGTCGAACGAAGCGCAAATCCAAACACGTCGCTGGTGCCAACCGAATAAGTGTAAGTGGCATCAGTGAACCCCGGAGTGACCGAGGTAATGTATTTGAACGCCTTGTTGCCGTATTTGGTCAACGCGGATGCGGGCGCAATAGTAATTGCTTCCGACATTGCCTGACCATAAACGTCGTAACCGCGCACGGTAAACGTGCCGCCAGTGCCGGATGCGCTGTTGCAAGTGATGACCACGCCACGGCCAATGCCTTGGCGCGGGTCAAGGAGCAGCGTCGGGCCGGAAGCAAGATACGGCAACGCAGCAGTCGGCGCAGCGAACGTGCCTTCGTTGCTCTGCCAAATATTGCCAGTGCCGATACGGGCGCTGAAAGAGGCAGCACTGAACGGCGCGGTCGAAGACATGACCAGCGTGTTCGGGTTGGTCGTGGCCGTCGCTGCGTTGATGCTGACAACGGTGGCCAACCACGGAACCGTGGTGGTCGAAGTTGCGGCGATCACCAGCGGCATGCCCGGCACGAACTGGGTCACGTCCAGCACGGTCACCAACGCCGAGCCAGAAACGACCGTGCCCATGGCAAAGCCGAAATCCAAGCACAGGCCGGGGGTGACAATCGGGCTGCCGTTGACGTAAGTGCCAACGCCACCATTGACGTAGTTTGTCGTCGCCGCAGTCGGCACGATGGGAATGTTGGACACCGCCGCAAAAGACGGCGTGGCCAACGTCATCGTGGTACCGCTCGTTACCGTGGCAGCCGACGTGATCGCGGTTGCGCTGTGCGCAGCCGGAGCAGCATCAGCCGACATATACAGCGCAGACGCCCACTGAGTAGCGATGACCCCTTTGAACCCACCCGCCTTTTCCTTGTCGAGAAGGAAACGCGGGTCGGGAACGCTAAGGCCATGGTAGAAAACAGAGGGGCCGGGAAGCTGCTCGCCGCCCAGCGCAGCCCCAGCCACGGCGGGCTGAAGACTGGCTAGGGGGCCGTAAGCAACTACAGGGCCGGTATATCCGGTCATCGCCATGTTGGCGCTCCTTCTAAATTAGGCCCAGCTTACGAGACCGGGAAAGTGCCCCAAATGCAACGAGCGTTTTTGTAACCCACATAATAACGCTCATAACCCTTGACCAAGAGGTTGTCCGTGATGTCGTCAACCCACATCGACATTTCAAACTCTTTGCGCTGCAAATAGAGCAAGCCGTCATAGTTGGTCTGGACGAACCACGCGTAAGGCGAGGTCAAGAAGTCCATCACTTCGTAGCCGTCCGGCAGGGAGCCGGTGGCGCGCAAAGCGTTCGCGTCATTGTCGCCAGTGCCCGGACGCAGGGTGGTGTGCCAGAGGCGCGCTGCCACCCATTCGTTCTGCGGATGCACGATCAACCGACGACCGCGCCAAAACGCCTTCAGGCCAGCCTGATCGCGGAATTGGGTGCGGATTTGGGTGATGGCCGACAAGAGCGAGGCTTCGTTGAGCGAAAGCTGCGCGGTAGCCGGCGTGTTCGCCCAGGTGCCGTAATCGTAAGGATGGGAAGCGGAGCAAAGCGCCACGCCGTCGCCGCCGATGGCCGAGTTGTAGACGTTCGCGGTATTGAGGACGTTCGCAGCCTGGATTTCCTTGAACTGCGCGAAAGACTCGTGCAGGCCGAGGTTGGAGGCCGGAAATTCCTGCTCATACAGGTTGTCATCAATGGCTTTGCGGGTGATGGCATAGCCCAAACCAACCTCGAAATGTTCGTGGTTGTAAATGAACCGTTCACCCGCGTTGTTATCCATCGCGGTAGCGCCGCCTTCAAACTTCAGTTCGGCAAGCGCCAAATAGCGATTTTCCGCCGTGCGCTCGACGCCGAGGTTCGATTTGCCTTGCCAGAAGATTTTCGACCACTGGGTCGGAATCTGCTCATATTTGCCTTCGATCCCACGCAGGCCAGGGCGCGTAAGATCGTAAATAGCGGCGACAGAAACAGCCATTGATTAAACTCCTTACGAGTGCCCAGCGGTGGTGCGCATCTCTTGGTTGTTGAAGGCGACCAAGACCCAGTTATATGGAGTCGTCGGATCGGAACCCGGCGATCCAGCCGGCAAGAAGTCGCTGCCAAGCTGAAGGATGCGGAACGGCTGAGTCGAAGTGTTGCCGGCCTGATAAAGATCAAGGTAAGCCGTCGAACGCCCGTTGTTGGTGTTGCCGACGCTGGCCGTGCCGTTGCCGGTGCCGAACGCGAAGTTCGCGGTCATGCCGACATTCGCCAGGGTCGCGGTGTTGCTGGCCGCAGCCGTCGTGTTCGAGTTGGCAACCTGCACCAAGAAGGTGGCATTCGGGTTGCTGATGAGGAACGCCGGAAACGGATCGGCGTTGGCATCGCTGCCCGGCCAATAAGTGTTCTGACGCGGAATTTTGCCGGACGTGCTGTAATATTCGCAGCCGCCCCAAAAAACGCCCGCGATCTGCGTGGTGCCGCTCGGCGCGCTGGACTGAGCAATATAGCCCGAAGTCTGCGTCGTTACCGGGTCGCCCATAAAGATTTGGGTGGTGTTGGTGTAAAGAATCTTGCGCGGGGTGAGGCCAAAGTTCGGGGCCATACCCTGGATAGCACCATAGGGGATGAAACCGAAGGGGGCATTCGTGTTTGCCATAGTCGCACTTCTCCATCTGCGATTGCTGAATGACCGGCGCGGTCAAGGGCAATCTCGGATGAGGCGCGATCCCCGGCGCGGGAATAATACGTGTCCGCGTGACACGCATTCCTCGAAATAACACCGCAGCGCGCGGCTGTCGGCATTTAGGAGGCAATTTACGGGTATGTCAATAAGTTTTTGGGAGCGGGAAACGGATTTGAACCGTTAACCTTCTGGTTATGGGCCAGACGAGCTACCAGACTGCTCTATCCCGCATCAAAAACTTTAAAAAAATCCCCCGCGCAATGAAGCGCAGGGGATAAGTTTACAAGGGAGGAAACATGGAACATCAACCACACACCAAAGAGGGAACCACTCCGCTTTGGGTCGTCACACCCCGACAATGTGCATTATCGGGGTGGTGGAGTCAACAGCTATTCGACAGAAAGTGGCTCGATGGAGCGGCTGACTTGCGGACGAACGCCGGGATGCGAACGCGGGCCGGTGCCCATGGGTGCGCGGCCAAGCATTTCCTGGCCGTTGCGTTTTTGCTGTTGAGCCTTGAGGTAAAGCGTCCGATGACGATTGTAACCTTCAGTATCCGGCAGTTCCATCAGCCGCAAACCGTCAACTTCAATCGGCCCCTCGTAACCGGAAGGCGTTTTCCAGCCCGGATGACGACTTGCAGGAACAGAACGCCAGCCATTGCGCTCCGCATTGGCAATAGATTGCTTATCAGGCTGGCCAAACACTTCGGTTCGGTGCCATTGATACATCATGCCGTCAGGCACAAGTTCCGGCGGCACGTCAAACTGGCCAAGATCGGCTTCAGTTTCGCGCATCATCAATTCTTCGTCGGTCAAACGGCGGTGCATGCCCTCGTTAAGCAACGGAGCATGAAGCGCGGCCGCGCGACGTTCGGTGGCCAATTCTTTTTCAATGTCTGCGACATTCATCATGGATGAACGGGGAGGACGGCCCATTTTTTAGCCCCTTTGCTTGTAAGGATTGCCTTGCTTGAACTCGTTGGCGCGATCCATGCGTTGGACTTCAGCCCAATAAGCAACTGGATCGACGCCCATGGTTTTTGCCACGCGAGTCGCTTCAGCCGGAATGAAATTGGAATTGCTGGACCGATTTTGATTGATGTTGCCGGACGAACGTGCCGGCGCAGCCGTTGGGACAGAGCGACCCGACGACTGATTGTTGTTTTGCGTGGTCACACCAGCGGTCCTTTCGACAAAATCAAAATACTCGGGCGAATTTTCGGGGATGTTATTCCCCAAAGCGAGGTTCGCCGCGCCGATAACCCGCGCCTGGAATTGCGGATCGGTGTAATATTTCGGCATACCGGAGGCGTCAGTGTGCTTTTTGATCCAAGCAACCGCTCGGGCGTCAAACCTAGACAAATCCGCCTCGATGCGCTCGGCTTCCGACATTTGGCGCTGTTGCGTTTGCTGAGCAGGCTGCAACAACTGCTGGTTGCGGTTTTGCTCAAGCTGCAACTTGCCGTTTTCAAGCGTTTCAATGCGAGTGGCAACGCGCATCATTTCCGTTTGAAGCTGCGATGCCTTGGCGTAATCCCCGACTTCAAGCGCGCGTGTATGTTCGTTTTGAAGCTGCTCCCCGCGCATCTGCGCCGCTTCAAGCGCATTATTTACCGTCGAAAATTCGAGCGCCGCCTTGTCTTGGTAAACGGCTTGCAGCTTTTCGGATGCAATCCGCTCACGTTCTTGCGCGGCACGAGCAGCATTTAACTGCTGCTGGTAGCGAGATTCGGTGGTCGTAAGTTGCTCGCGCAATTCCTTGACGGCAACCTGCGGGTCTGACGGGTCGTGCTGGTCCGAATCAAGCACAACGCCGTCGTTTTGGTCGTCGGTTGACTCGGTGGACTGATTTTCTTCATCCATAAGTTATTGCTCCTTAATACACCACGTCAGGACGCGGGATGGACGCCTTGATGCCGCGTTCATTTTCAAACAGGATGCAATCAACGCCATTCAAGCGCAGGCGAATGCCGCCGCCATCGGCACGTCGGAACATCACCCAGTCGCCTTCTTTGGTTTTGTCTTCATCGGTCCACGTCATCATGTCGCTGTCTTCATAGCAACGCGGGCCGAGTTTCAGGATGAGGCCGGTGGTGCCCTGATAAATGTCTTCGTTGGTCACGGACTCGGGCATGATAAGGCTGCCGCCGCCGGCAAACTGCAATTCAGACGGACGAATAAAAACAGCCACCAAAATGCGGTTTAGTTTCATATGAAACTTATCAAGCGCCCATCCAATGCGCTTGCGGATGCGTTCCTTTTCGCCGTCAAACCACTCGTCAGGCTGCTGCATCTTGCCTTCAACGCGGGCTTCAACTTCGATGCCGGGGTCTTTCATGGCGCGGTTGCGCTGTTCACCAATGTGGCGCGGCAAAATAAGACTAGAGGACATAAAGTTCGCTTTCTGGCTTGGTGGCTGTTTCGCCGCCCTGGTTAATCTCTTGCTGGGCTTGGGACAAAAATTCCCGCGCCATTTTTAGTCCTTGAATTTTGCCCACCATTTCGCGGTAGGCTTCCAAGGTGGTTGGTGACCCACTGGCCACCGCCACAGATAGCCGTTCCTCTTGCTCACGCAGCAATTGGGAAAGGCGCTTAACTAAATGCTGGTCCCCGTAAGTTAGGGAGCGTCCCGCATAGGACGCCCCCACTTCCCGGTTGGGTGACCACACGCTCGGATCGAGCGATGTTTTCATTCTTCAACCATGTGTTGTTCGCGCTTGGCGGCGCGGGATTTTTCCAAACGTCCTTCGCCAGAGGACGCACCGGCCATCATTTTAACCATGCCACCGCGTTTCAGGCCGGGCGGTTTCGGCGGCATTCCTGGGCCGGGCGGCATACCCGGCGGCATAGAACCCGGCATTGGCGGTTTCCCCATGCCCATCGGCATTCCGCCCGGAGGCATCCCACCCGGAGGCATTGCACCCGGCATCGGGGGAGCGCCAGCACCAAGGCCAGCAGGCGGAATCGGCGGATGCGGAGGCATCGCAGCGCCCGAAGCGCCGCCGCCCTGGTTGCCCGGCGGCACAATCACATTGATGCTGACGCCCGGCTTGTGTTTGGCCTTGCCCCCACGGGCGCGACGGTCCACGCGCTGCTTGGGCGCATAACCTTCAACGGCAGCGCCGCCATGACGAAGCTTCAGCTTGGTATGCTTGCCTTTGTGTTCATGGGTTTCATGCTCATGGACGGCTTTGGCAACCAAGTTTTTGACGCCGGACAGGGAAGCAATTTTGCCTCCCTTGGCGGCAGTGCAGGCGGCACGCATTTCCTTAAACTTAGACATTGACTACTCCTGTGCGTTCGGCGGCGGTGCTGGATTGTTGTCGGCCTTGCCCGCCAAGCCGGCGGCTGCAAGCGAGTGGTTATCGTGATGAGCGGCTTGCTCATGCTGCAATCGTAGCCGGGCCGTTTCTTCGCGTGTTGTGTCAATAGCAAGCTGGGCATGGCGGTCGGCTGCACGATCTTGGCTTTCCATAATAGCCTCGTGCGCCCGCAATTTCATATCATTACCTACATTCTGAGACTCAGCCGTTGCTTTTTGGGCTTCAGCTTGACTCAAAGCTGCGGAACTTTGCGCTTTGGCCATGGCCGCTTGAGCGGTCATGGTCGCCGCTTGGGCTTTGGTTTGCGCCGCAGCAACCAAGCCAGGATCTTGAGTATGGCCAGCCGACGCTTGCGCGGCTTGCGCTTCCTGCTGCATCTGCTGTTCGGTTTTCAACAAGCCAGCCGGGTTGGCAACGCCGATGCCGCGAAGCAACCACTCTGCCGTGTCGCGGATTTTGAACACGGTTGGCGCAGCTTGTGCGAATTGGAACACCGCCAAACGCTGCATCACACGATGCAGGTGAGAAGGCGTGTTGGGATCGGCAGCCGGCACAATATCCACGTCATTTAATGCGGCCAAAAACTCGGTTTCTGCCCATTTTCGTGCGGGTTTTAGATTGTGACGCCAGAATGCCTCGGGGTCTTCGCGGAAACGCTCTTTGAAAAGTCCAAATTCCTCGGCTTGAGCGGCGTGAAGGCGCTTAAACACCGCGCCAACGAGCTTTGTGGACTCAATAATCGACGCCAAAATTGTCCCAACAGGCACGTTGCTTTGGCCTTCGCCAGTCGGCACGTTCGGACGGTTGCCAACCTTAGCCGCAGTTTGCGCAATGTCCTGCACCAACGCCAAACCAGTCGGCTGCGGCCCCTTGTAGGGCAGCGGTTGCACGGTTTCGGCCAGAGATTTGCCGCCAGTTTGAATTGGAACGCCGCCACCGGGCGGAACGCGGAAAATGTTGGTAAGCTGCTTGCCCAAAACGTCCGAATACAAGAAGCCGGGGAAGTTGGAAAACATCATGGCGTCCAAATTGAGCCGCCACGAAGCGGTCAACGCCATCGTCGTGTTGCCAAGAATGTGCATTAGCCCAATGTCGTAAAAGCCAAGGGCTGGAACGAATGGGTATTTCACAAACACGCGGCGCGGCTTGAACTTTTTGTCGTCCTCGGCCCAATTGCGGCGGATTTCGTAAACCTTGTGCGTGTCCCGGTCGATGCTGATCTTGTATGGCCGGGGAACTTTAAACTTACCGTTGCCCGAATCATCCAAACCGCGAATGTTGGCGCGAGTATAGCACTCCCAAATAGTGTGGGGGCGATCTTCGGGCCGCTGCGCATTGCGATCATAGCCTTGCGTCTCCGCTTCAGCCTGCGCAATGGGGTCAATGCGCATGGTCGCTTGGCCAATATCAAAGTGCGCATACACTCCGGCTTCTTGAAGCTGCAAAATTTCATGCGCAAGCATTTCAATCTGATGCGTTACGCGCGGCGCATTGGCAATGTCAGTCGCGCCGGCATCCACAATCAAGTCCTTGGGCGAAATTGACTCGCTTACGGGCCGCTCGCGGATGGGGCAGTTATACACTTTCTTAAAAATGCAGCCGGTGAGGCCGATGTTGAAGGAAGCGCGGTCGGTGTCGGGGATGTATTCGGTCGCGGTGACCGTCAGATAATGATTAAAATCAGCCTCAAAAGCCTCGGCAATGTCGTCTGAATCCGAAGCGGGCGGGGGATTGTCTTCCTGCGGCACTTGAGTGGCTTGAACAGCCGCTTCAGCCGCTTCCTGGCTCAACATTCCGCCGGCAACCAACGTATCAACCACGAATTTAGCCACAGTTTCAGATACGGTGGCCGAGGTGTGGTCATTTCTCACTTTGCATGGACCGCCGGCAGGCAACATTTCGCCCCGAAAGTCAGACTGAAAGCCCAAGCAGGCTTCCAACAGGAGGGGATGGCGGACGGTGGACATGCCTTCCAACGGTGCGCCGCTGCCACCAGCATCCGAACGCGGCGGGTCGATGCGCAGACCCAGCATACGAATGGATTGCGCGGTCATTTCCATGTATTCAGCGCGCGATTGCACGTCAGCGGTAACGCCGCGCCACACTTCGTCGGCCAAACGGGCGACTTCGCTGGGGTCTAAAATGTCCACAAGGTTATCGTAGTGGCCATTTTCGCCAACGGCCTTGGCCGGATTCCATTCTTCTTCGGCCAAAAGGCTCATAGAGCCGTCGTCATTCGTAACCCACAAACCACCAGAGTCAGGATCAACCCGACCTTCACGCCCGTCCGGGGTGTAGCCCGTTTCAATTTGATCCGGTGTGCGGATTGCGACAACTACCATCTTTTAAATTCCTCGGCCTCAAGTTCAGCGGCGGATAACTTACCGATCCTCCGTCCTATACCACGCATTGATGGTGCTGCTACCCATTCATCCGTTTTCAGCGGTCCAGCGCGGGTCATGTCCAAAGTTGTGCGACCCGCCAAGCCGCATCCATCAAGGATCATTTGGTCTTGGCGAGCCATACGCGCCTCGGCTTTCTTCTTAACTTCACGCCACCACTCAGCCGGAAGCGGGCGAAATTCCCATTCCGCGTCCAATAGCCGGCGTCGATAAGTTTTTGGCCTAGCCATAAGGTAAGGAAACTTTCCTTAAATTAGTCAGGAATTAAATTCGACAAAACCAAACGAGCCATCGACCACCACGATGCGGTTGTTGTCCATCTTGATGCAACCCAAACCAATCGGGAACTTCCACAGCGTTCCGCTTGCGGCGGTGGTATCCATCAGCATTCTGCGCCAGTTAATCATGTCCAATACAACGGCGTCTGCCGCCCTTCTTCTTCGTCGTAATCCAATTGGCGTTCTTCGGAGATAAATTCCCCTTCGCGTTTCAGCAGGTTGTTTTCCCGCATCCACAGCAAAGCGCCCACGATGGCATCCACCCGGTCATCATGCGCTCCCTTGGGGAAAGTGGCGCATTCGTTTTGCGCGGCAATGGCCCATTCGGTGTTGGGCGCATAAATCATCTCGTTTTCAAACAACGGGGCCACAGACATAGCGCGGGCCACTTTGTCGCGTGAACCGGGGTCGGAAAGGATGACGCTGTATGGTTTATCCCGAAACAGCCGGTGCAATTCCTGATAGACCGAATGGCCGTTGGCTTTATTTTCCACCAGCAAAATCGAGACTTTGTATTTGCGGCATGTCTCGTCAATTTTGGCCACAGCATCGGTCAGCGCCAAGCGCGATGCCCAGCATTGAGCCAGCATCACCTTCGGCGTTCCCGTTAGCCGGCCAGACCAAAGCGGGTCCGGGTTGGGGTAATTGTCCATAAACGTGCCGAGAACAGCCATGGCGGATGGGTCGTTTTGTTCTTTGACGGTGTAAGCGCCGTCATAGAACGCAACCACGGTGTCGAACGGCGGGAACTTTAATCCTTTCGGATCGTCGGCACCCCAGCGTTGCCACCAATCCATTTTGATAATGCCACCGCCGCGCGGAACCGGCATTTGCTGAAACTGCGCCGCCGTGGCGAACGAACCCATAATTTTCTTATCGCGCTCGACCACTTCAAGCGGGAAGCGTTCAGGAAAAGCTAATTCGCCTTTGACGTTCCAATACTCTTTTGGCTCATCGGGAGAAATGTCTTCAACGGTGCGCGGATCGGTCCAGCCAATTGAGGTGGTGTAACGCCGGCCATCCCATTCCATCGGGATCATCAAATGCTCGTAGTCGCCGCCTTCGGACAGCAAAAAGCCCGTCACGTCTTCTTCGTGTGTGCGCTGCTGGATCAGCACAATGGCCGACGAACGCGGATCGTTAAGACGTGTCGGCATCACTTCTTTCATCCATGAGTTCGTTGACTCACGGATGATTTTTGACTCAGCTTGCCGAACGCTGTTTGGGTCGTCCACGATAACGCGGTCGCCACGTTCACCCGTGCCCACGCCGCCGACTGACGTTGCTAATTTCCAGCCAGTCTTGTCGGTCATAATCTTGACCATCGACTCATTGGCTTTGAATCGGTCGCCCCAATGCTCCTTAAACAAGGGCGAATGGACGACCTGAAGGGTGCGCAAATTATCGCGCTCAGTAAGCGAACTGGAATAGGACGTGCAGATATAGCGGTTATAGGGCATTTCGCACGGACCCCATTCCCACGCCGGCCAAAACACGCAAGTGGCCATAGACTTCAAAAAACCGGGCGGCACGTTAATGATAAGCCGTTTAATGTCCCCGCTTGTGACCGCTTCCAAATGCTCGCAGTTATGCAGCAAAATTTCATTTGCAAAATAATTGTTATTACCTTCAACCTCTACGTTGTAGACGTGTTCTGGTATCCGAATGCCGCGCGCAATTTCTGCGACAAAATCTGAGACGCAATCAAAACGCTCATCCCCCCGCCCGGAAGTTTGTGTTGTTTGTTGTGGCAAGCCCGGCACAAACTGACCAAATTCCATAGTTCGTTGTTTCGCTTGTTCCCGTCTACGTGATGCACATCCATAATCCCATCCGCCCAACACAGAAAGCACTTCCCTCCGTCTCGCTTCAGCACCACCAGTCGCGCTGCCCGGAAATCCGCCGAATACTTCTGTGGGTGTCCCGTATAAAAAACATGACGAGAGCCGCGAATATACAAACCAAAGCACTTTTTCCCGCAAAATGCTCCAAACCGCCGAACCGATTGATCCCATTGAGCGGGACCAATTTTCACATCGCTCCCGCATTGTTGACAACAAACGTTGGGCATTAAGCGACGGCCTGCCGATTCGCAAGCGCGGCATAATTTTCCGCCCCACGACTTCGCCCCGCCGCACTTTGGGCATATCCGCGTTTCTGGTTTCTTTTTCTTTTCCCCGAAACATCGCATGCTGCACGTTTCTCCACGCACCCGAGAAGGTGAGCGAAAAAAGTTTTTTTTGCACACCGAGCACGCAATCATTTTCGCCCCTACTGGGACGGCTTTCTTTTTGCACTCTGTCGAGCAATATAGTTTGCGTTTGTTTTTCGCCGGAAATTCCGTCAAGCACACCCGGCAAACAGAGCAATTCGTTTCCTGCATCAACAGAGTCTGCCCTGACATACCCGCGACCTTCTACGTAAACCGGATGGTCGTGTGTGCAGACAATACGCCGACCAGAGACCAACCGAATTTCAAGCATACTCCTTCCAGATGATCTCATCCAGTTTTTTATTTTACGAAATTCCGCCTTCCCCGAAGCGTGATTAAAACTAAGAATTTCTACGTTTAAACAACCATCTACAATATCACGAATGGCCATTGGCCCGTAATTTGTTAAAAGCGTTGAGTCCCCATCCAAACAAACTGCTTCGATTGCCCAGCCGCGCACAAATTCGCGCGCCGGTTCGGCGGTGTGCCAAAGCAATTCGATAAAATCAATCAGCCGATCCTCGGCGTTTAAGCGCCGAAGATAAGCCATGTCCTTGAAGTTAATAATGTTAAAAGGTTCGATGGCCATTAGGTCACCGAGATTTCAACAAGCCCGGCCATAGCGTCGGCATGGCGCTGTTCGCGCTGCCGTTTCTCCATTAGATTTTCTTTAATGCGGCGAACGGCAACGTTGTGCATGTTGGCCGCTTCCGACCGAGCGTTGCTAAAACGCGGCCCGGAGAGCGACAATAACTTTTCCAGCGCGGTAAAGTGCGCCATGGCGAGTCGCAATTGCGATTCTTCCAAAGGCGCACCAGTCACCAACGCATTAGCCGTTTGCACGTTCATGGTGGCGGCTACCGGCGCTTTGCCGGCAACTGGCCGAACGGGCTGTTGCTCATCAACAATGGTGACTGGGCGTTTGGTCATTCCAGGCCAGTCGCAATCAGGCGCTTGACCCACGCCTTGAGGTAAGCAATCACGTCGCGCTCCCGCTGACC
>Ga0316217_10002054_pt1 | contig 24943 bp, 22 predicted proteins | sample 1anoAmetaG_FD_203633 | JGI IMG/M metagenome (GOLD analysis project Ga0316217, IMG submission 203633) | Freshwater microbial communities from Trout Bog Lake, Wisconsin, USA - 1anoA | ecosystem: Environmental > Aquatic > Freshwater > Lake > Hypolimnion/Profundal zone | place: USA: Wisconsin...
AAAGAAAATAAGGGCCTAATTTAAGTGCCATTCCGGTCAAACCCACGTCTTCAGCCATTTCCAATCTCCCCACCAGTGGCCACGCCGCCATCGCCAGCAAGCCGGTCTTAGGCGCGCCGATAGTGAGCGTGACGTCGGCTTCAATGGTCGCCCCGAACGAATCGCCGGTGTCGGCATCAAGGCCGGAGGGGACATCCACTGCGAGCACGGGAATGTCCGCCGCATTGACCGCGGCGATGATCTTGCACCACGGCTCCGTGAGCGGGCGGTTCAACCCGATGCCAAAAAGGCCGTCAATGATCAGCGCCGGTTTTTCCCGCAGCGCCAATTCGACCGGCGGCAAGGCCGGTTCGGGTGGGAGCAGGTCCAAAATCTTGACCTTGCGGTCGGCGAGAAAGTCCTTGGCCGCGCGGGCATCGTCGCCGTTGTGGCCTTGGCCCGCGAGAATGAGGATCGCATCTTGGGCGCGCGTGAGTTGATGGGCCAGCCGGGCCACGCGTTTCCCGACCTGGCGGATGACTTCGGCTTCGGTTTGGCCGGTCGCCCAGGTGGCCGTTTCCCACTCACGCATCGCAGCGATATTGATGATCGGAAGTGACACGGCGGGAAGTGTGACACGATTTCCTCAGGTTAAAAAGCAGAATCATTTTGGCGACCAGATAAGCGAATTGCGCTCGGGCCTTATTTTTTCACATAGCCATTGGCCCGAAACCAATTGACTGCGTCGGTAAAGGCTTGTTCCGGCGGGGTCTGTGGCAGCCCGAGTTCACGAATGGCCTTGCCGGGATTGAACCACATTTTGTGCTTGGCCATGCGCACGCCCGCCAGCGTGGCCTGCGGCGGCTTGCCGGTGAAGAACGCGATGCTCTCGCTGACTTCCGCCACCCGCAGTGCCAGCCAGTAAGGCATTTTCTTTCGCGGGGCGGCCACGCCGGTGATCTTTTCCAGGGCGGCGAACGTCTTTTCCAGGGTCCAGTTGCCCTGCTCATTGCCCAGAATGTAGCGCTGGCCCAGCCGGCCTTTTTCCGCCGCCAAAATGTGGCCCGCCGCCACGTCGCGCACATGCACCCAGTTCAAGCCGGTGTCAACAAAAGCGGGCAGCCGGCGGTTCAGAAAATCCAAGATGATCTGTCCGGTGGGTGTGGGTTTCACATCGCCCGGGCCGACGGGCGCCGAGGGGTTGACAATGACAATCGGCAATTCCTGCTGCTCAAACAACTTCATGGCCACGGTTTCCGCTTGGAATTTTGAGCGTTTATAGTCGCCGGAGAGATCCTCGGGGGACACGGGGTCCGCTTCGGTCGCAGGCACGACGTCCCCGTTGGTTCCCGTCGGCAAACCGATGCAACCAACCGTGCTGGTGTGTACGATTCGCTGACAACCCGCCTTGCCGGCCGCCTCCAGGACGTTGCGGGTGCCCTCGACGTTGACAGCGTACATGGGCGCGTAATCGCGCCGCCAGAGGTAGTAGCTGGCCGCCACGTGGAAGCACCAATCGCAGCCGATGAGTTCGCGCTCCAGGAGTTGCCGGTCAAACAGGTCGCCGGTTACGCGCTCAAATTCCAAGCCCGCCAGTCCGCGCTCCTCCGTTCCGGGACGCAACAGCGCCTTGACGCGGTGGCCGCGCACCAGCAGCTCATGCACAAGATTGGAACCAATAAACCCGGATGCGCCGGTCACAAAACATTTCATGTTGCCTCTAAGGGTACTACTGATAGGCCATTGTCGGGGAAAACTCCAACAAATTTTTTGCCGCCACCTGCTTGACTTGGCGCGACTGGTCGGAAAAACTTTGGGGGTTGTATGCCGGCCAAGAACACTGCCAGAAAAAAGCTGAGCCGCGGCGAGCAGCGCGACCTCGACACGAAGATTGCCTTTATCGAGGGCCTGATCCGCCGCGACCCGAATTACGTGGATGCGTTGCAAATCCTGGGCGACCACTATACCCAGCGCGGTCGTATCGTCGAGGGTTTGAAGGTGGACGAGCGGCTCGCGCGGCTCGAACCGCAAAATCCGCTGGTGTTCTATAATCTTGCGTGCAGCTATTCCCTCTCCGGGGAAATTGACCATGCCGCCAATGCCCTCGAAAAGGCTCTCCAGCTTGGCTATCGCGACTTCGACTGGCTGGCCCGGGACCCGGACTTGAAACCGCTGCGGGGCCATGCCGCCTTTGACGATCTCAAGGCCAAAATCCGGCAATTGAAAGCCAGCTCCCGCTGAGGCCCCCGGCATGAATGTCACTGTTCGTGGTCGTTCGCGGCCTTTTCGCACTGTCACTTTCGATGCCGCGAAAAATTCCGTCCAACTTATCGAACAGCGGCTGCTGCCGCACGAGTTCAAAATCGTCGGCACGAAGGATTTCCGCGCCACCGCGCGGGCCATCACCGACATGGTGGTGCGCGGCGCGGGCGCGATTGGCGCCACCGCCGCCTTTGGCCTGGCGCAAGGCGCGCGGGTCTTTCGCGGCCATGATCTGAAGCGGTTTTCCGCTCACGTCGAAATGGTTTTCCAAACGCTCGCCGCGGCGCGGCCCACCGCCGTGGATCCGGTGAACGCGATGAACGACGTGCGTCGGAGCCTGGCGCAGGGTCAAACCGTGGCCGAACAACAATCACTGGCGCTCGCCGCCGCCGAGCATTTTGCCAATGAAGATGCGCGGCATTGCGCCGAGATCGGCCGGCACGGGGCCAAGTTGATCCGCAACGGCATGAACCTTCTGACGCATTGCAACGCCGGTTGGCTGGCGTTTGTGGACGTTGGCTCGGCCACGGCGCCACTGTACGCCGCCCAGGCGCAGGGGAAGCGGTTTCACGTGTTCTGCGACGAAACCCGCCCGCGGTCGCAAGGCGCCACCCTGACCGCCTGGGAACTCGCGCAGCAAAAAATTCCCCATCACCTCATTGCCGACAATGCGGCGGGCCATCTGATGCAGCGCGGCGAGATTGATCTGGTTATTGTTGGGAGCGACCGCGTGTTGGGCCGCACCGGTGAGGTGGCCAACAAGATCGGCACCTACACCAAGGCGGTTCTGGCCGCGCGCCATAAAATCCCCTTTTACGTCGCCATTCCGCTTTCCACGATTGATTGGGACATTAAACGCGGGTTTGACATTCCCATCGAGGAACGGCAGGAGCACGAAGTGCAGGGCGCCTGGGGCGTCATTGCAAATCCGAAATCCGAAATCCGAAATCCAAAATGGAACCGGCGCGTTTATGTTCGCGTGGCCAATCCCGGCAGCCCGGCGCGCAATCCCGGTTTTGACGTGACGCCGGCGGAGCTGATTACCGGCATCATTACGCCGGTCGGGATTTTCCCGCCTCAAGCCCTTTGGAAGCAGCGGCACCAACTGGGGTTTGTAATTTAAAGAAACATTCAACATTCAACATTCAACGCCCAACATCCAGTGAACCGGGTCGGATACCCGCACTCCGAATGCTTCGAGGTTGGGCGTTGGATGTTGAATGTTTCCCTTGCTTCCCTCCGTCAATCCTCCTCCTTCCCCACCGCCGTCAGCGTCAACCCCAGCGCCTTCAGTCCTTTCCCATGCGTGCCGGCGTATTCTGCCGGATAGCGTTCGCCCGGACGCGTCTCCATCCAGATGGCGCGGTTCAGTGCGTCTTCGTCCACCAAATCGGGCTTCGAGAAATCAAAGGCGGCGATGCGCGCGGCCAGTTTCTTTTCTGCGCGGGTCTTGGGATTGGGCGCGACCTTGGGAATATTCAGTGGAAACTTCGGCATGAGGCAGTGGTAGGGCGTCAGGTTGGGCGTGGTTTGGAAGCAATCCGTCATCAGCGGCGCGGCGGCGACCAATTGGTTCAGCGGCGGCAGACCGAGGATCTGATCCATGGTGTGCAGCACGGAACATTCGTTGTAGAACTTGCTCACGATTTCGCCGTGCTTGGCCCACGGACTGGCGACCAGACAGATGGAACGGTGGCCGTCCACGTGGTCGTGGCCAGATTGCGGGTCGTCCTCGATCACGAAGATCGCCAGGTCTTTCCAGAACCGGCTCTTGGATAAACCTTCGACGCATCGGCCCAGCGCGAGGTCGTTGTCGGCCACATAGGACTGCGCCTTGAGTTCGCTCGCCGTATGGTCGTTGGGCAGGTAAAGAATGACAAAGTCCGGATACGTGCCGCGCTGTTCAAATTCCGCCAGTTCCTTCAAGAACGCATCGGCTCGCATTTGGTCGGGTATGGTCATCTCCCAGCCCGGGAACGTCGGGCAGCTATACTGGCGCAAGGCTGCCAATTGATAGACGCAATGGAAGCCGGTCTTGCCCGCTTGGTTTTTCCAGTCCTGGTAAAAATCATTGTATTTCTTGCCGCCAAACGTCTCCGGAAAATCCAATTCGCCATAGTTGCGGAAGGACCGGCCCGCCTGTAGCGCCTGGTCCCACAGAAAGCCGCATGCCGCCGGAAACAGCGCGTCCGTGCCATAGTCGTAGGCGCAGCGGTAACCGTTCCGATCCTTCTCCCGGTAGCCGGTGGTAAGGCCTTGCAAACACCAGCCGTGGCCGTCGGACGAATTTACCCCGTTGCAGTAATAATTGTCCAGCAGTGCGAAGTTCGTGGCCAGGCATTTGTGATTCGGAATCACAGCCCGGCCATAAATGCAGAGTTTCGGGTCGCTGTTGCCCTTGCCGATGTCGCCGAGTACTTGGTCGTAAGTCTTGTTCTCTTTGATGACATACACCACGTGCTGGATGACGGATGGCTCGCCCAAGCGGACCGGCACGGGCACCGGCGTCGCAGTGGCAGCGGACCGCTCCGCCGCGCGTAGCGCGAACGCCAGATGAGCGTTGGTCCGCGCCTGGATATCGCGCGCCAGGATTTCCGACTCATTTTTGGCCGGGAGGATTTTCTCCAACCCGTTGCGGACATTCGATACGAATAACTCCCGGCCGCGCACGCACAACCCGCCCGGAAACCATCCGGCCGGGATGAGCCGGGGCGTCGCCGCCGGCTGATCCAGTGCCAGGCAGGCCACCGCATTGATGCCGGCGTTCGCCACGTAAAGTGTCCGGCCATCGGTGGACAAGGCCAGCCCATCTGAAAGCGAACCCCACGGTAGCGAAGGATCCGCCTTGGTGTTCAACGTGGCGGCCACTTGCGCCGTGGCCGGGTCAATCACGCTCACCGAATCGCCTCCGACATTTGCCACATAAAGCCGCCGTCCGTCCGGACTCAGCAGCAACTCGGAGGGATGCAACCCCACCAGAATTTGATCTGTCTCGTGCGGGTGACCGGTCAGATCAATCACGCTCACGGTGCCGGTCAATGGCATCGAGCGCTCGTCCACCGCCACATCCGAGCCGGCCGATTTCTCTGTCCGCTCGCCCAGGTGCGGCCGGCGGCCGCCATAGTTCGAGACAAACGCCCGCCGTCCGTCTCTGGATATCGCAACCCCATAAGGACAGATGCCGACCGGTATGCTGACTTCCACTTTGCCGGTGGCCAGATCTACCACCACGGCGTCGTTGGCCAGCGAACGCGCGACCACCGCCCGCTCTCCATCCGGCGTCAATGCCACGCCCAGCGGATTGGTGGGTTTACCGTCATCGGTGAGTTTGATTTCGCGGCTGAATTTGAAGGTGCCTTTTGCGGCCACGTCCACCACGAACAACCGGTCTTTGCCGCCGGTGACATAAGCGCTCGCGCCGTCGGCGGAAACCGTCAGCCCATGCATCGAGCCGCCGTTGGTGGCGGGGAAGGCAGTTTGCTGGATGCCCGTGAAGGCTTCGGCGTCAACCGAGACAAGCTGGCTCGACGTTTTGATCAGCACATACTTGCCGCCGCGGGCTGTCGCGATGGAGCAGAACCGTCCGCCGAAATCCAGCATCTGGCCCTCGGGCTTGAGTTGCTGGCTCGTGTAGAGCATGTCCGAGCCGCTCCCCATGCGCTGGTTCATCCACTCCTCTCCCTGCACCGGCGCCGTGTGGTCCACCCGCCGCTCCGGGGTTTCCGCCTTCGCTGGCGGCAGCCCGGCCAGACACAGCGCAAGCGGCAGGATGCCAAGCTTCGGCCATCGTCGGAAAGCATCCGCGGCAATTCTCCCTTCCATTTTCGTTCTCCCCAGCTCGGTTTTGGCGGTGATGCTGGTGCAGGCCAACCGGCGGGCGTTGCCGGGGTTGAACTCAATGAATCGCATTCGACAGATTTTCACATTCGGGAATGGGTTCCAATACCAAATTCGGGGGACTGGTTTTTCAAGTGAAAAAAATCCTGTGAAAATCCGTGCCCTCCGGCACTTCAAGTTGTAACCTTCCCGAACGATTCCCGTCCAAAACAAAACAATCACGGCAAAAACCATGACCCGTCGCAAATTCATCAAGTCCGCCGCCCTGGCCACCGCCGCTTCACCTCTGCTGCCGCGGTTGGCGCGCGCGCAAGCCGCCGCCCCCGCCGCCCTCAAGGGCAACATCCACCACAGCGTCTGCCGCTGGTGCTACGGTAAGATCAAGCTCGACGACCTATGTGTGGCCGGCAAGGAAATGGGCTTGGTGGCCATTGACCTGCTCAATCCTGCCGATTTCGACACGGTCAAGAAATACGGCTTGGTTTGCTCGATGGTTTCCAACCCGACGATTGACGGCCTGGGCGGCATTGGCAAGGCTTTCAACCGCCTGGAGCATCACGACAAGCTGCAGTCGGCCTACGAGCAGCGGCTCAAGGAGGTTGCCGATGCCGGCTTTGAGCGTTTGATTTGCTTTTCGGGCAACCGGGCCGGCTTGGACGACGCCCAAGGCTTGGACAACTGCGCCGCCGGCTTGAAACGCATTCTGCCGGTGGCCGAGAAGCTGAAGGTGACGTTGTGCATGGAACTGCTGAACAGCAAGCGCAACCACAAAGATTACCAGTGCGACCATGTGGCTTGGGGCGTGGAACTGGTCAAGCGCATCGGTTCCGAACGGTTCAAGCTGCTTTACGACATTTATCACATGCAAATCATGGACGGCGATGTGTGCGATACGATCAAGGAAAACCACGAGTGTTTCGGCCACTATCACACGGGCGGCGTGCCAGGGCGCAATGAGCTCGACGAAACCCAGGAGTTGTATTATCCGCGCATCATGCAGGCGATTTTGGCCACCGGCTACCAAGGCTACGTGGCCCAGGAATTCATCCCCAAGAAGCCGGACGCGCTCGCCTCGCTGCGCGCGGCGGTGAAAACCTGCGACGTTTGAATGGACCTATGAATCGTCGAAAATTCCTTCGATCCGCCGCCTTGGCCGCCGCCGCCGCTCCGATGCTGCCCACGCTGGCGCGCGCGGAAGACACTGCGCCCGCCAAGCTGAAGGGCAACATCCGCCACAGCGCCTGCCGCGGGTGCTACGGTAAGATCAAGCTCGACGACTTGTGCGCCGCCGCCAAGGAGATCGGGCTGGTTGGCCTGGACCTGCTCAACCCAGCCGATTTTGCGACCGTGAAAAAATACGGCCTGGTTTGCGCGATGGTTTCCTACCCGACGATCGACGGCATCGGCGGCATCCGTCAGGCTTTCAATCGCGTGGAGCATCACGACAAGCTGGTGCAAGCTTATGAGCAGCGGCTCAAGGAAACGGCCGACGCGGGTTTCGAGCGCGTGATTTGTTTCTCGGGCAACCGCGATGGCTTGGATGACGCGAAAGGTCTGGACAACTGCGAAGCTGGTTTGAAACGCATTCTGCCGGTGGCCGAGAAGTTGAAGGTGACGCTCTGCATGGAACTGCTGAACAGCAAGCGCAACCACAAGGACTATCAGTGCGACCACGTGGCGTGGGGGGTGGAATTGGTCAAGCGCATCAGTTCCGAGCGGTTCAAGCTGCTCTACGACATTTTCCACATGCAGATCATGGAGGGCGACGTGTGCGACACCATCAAGGAAAATCACCAGTATTTTGGCCACTATCACACGGGCGGGGTGCCGGGCCGCGGCGAGATTGACGAGACGCAGGAGCTCAATTACACCCGCATCATGCGGGCGATTGTGGCCAGCGGCTACCAAGGCTACGTGGCCCAGGAATTCACCCCCAAACGTCCGGACGCCCTGGCCTCGCTCCGGCAGGCCATAAATATTTGCGATGTGTGAATATGGCCAGTTTTCAAAATGCATCCCCAATGTCGGAGCGCGGCTCTGTGAGCCGCAGTAACGTCCGTATTTCAAGGGGCATTGAATTACTCGTTCCCCGCTCAACCGGGCGAAGCGGCTGCGGGTCAAAGACCCTCGCTCCGCACCCAATTTAATAACTCCACCTAGACAAACCAAGGAATCGAAAACTATGAACCGCCGAAAATTCATCAAATCCACTGTCCTGGCCGCCGCCGCGCCGCTGGTCATCACCAATTTCAAAGTCTTTGGTGCGGCCTCCCCCGGCAACAAACTCAACCTTGCCCTCATTGGTTGCTGGGGCCGCGGCGAGGCGCATTTCGATTCGCTCGCCACCCAGAATGTTGTCGCCCTATGCGACGTCAACGACGACCACCTGGCGTTCGGTCTGAAAAAATTTCCCGGCGCGAAAACTTACGCCGACTGGCGAAAGTTGTTGGACGACCACCAAGCGCTCGGCCTCGACGGGGTGGTCATCTGTACCACGGACTTTACCCACGCCATGATTTCGAATTGGGCGCTGAACCGCGGGCTGCACGTGTATTGCGAAAAGCCGCTGGCGAACACCATTGAAGAAGCCCGGGTGGTCCGCGCCAATTACCTGTCCAAGAAAAACAAGCTCGCCACCCAGGTGGGCACGCAGCGCCATGCCTTCCAGAATTTCAACCGCGTTCGCGAACTCATCCTCGACGGCGCCATCGGCGAGCTCTCCGCCGCCTACGCCTGGGGCAACCGCCAGTTGCGCCGCCCCGGCTATCTGCCTGCCGCCGGTGAACCGCCTTCCAATCTTCACTACGATCTCTGGCTCGGCCCCGCCCCGTTTCATCCGTACAATCCAGGCTATTTCTCCGGCGGCCCCGGCGCGAATTGCCTCCAATGGAATATGTACTGGGATTTCGGCAATGGCCAGATCGGCGATATGGGCAGCCACACGATGGACCTGCTGTGGAACGCGGTGGACGCCACCTTGCCCACTAGCGCCGAGGGCAAAGGCGAAGCCTTCAATCCCGACGTCAGCCCCGTCACGCTGGAAACACATTTCGAGCATCCCGCCAATTCCTGGCGCGGGCCCATCCGCGTGAGCTGGTATCAAGGCGGTGCGCTGCCCAATTGTCCCCGCGATTACATTGACCTGAACAAAATCGGCCACGGCGCCATGTTCAAGGGCACCAAGGGCTATCTCATTGCGGGATTCGAGAACCGCATCCTCGTGCCCTATGGCGACGATGCGGATTTGACCTACTACAAGCCGCGCCCCAAGAACGAAGTGCTGCCGCCGTTGGGCCATTTCCAGAAAGAATGGTTCGACGCCTGCAAGGGCAGCCTGAAAACCTCCTGCGATTTCGTGTACTCCGGCAACGCCATCGAGCAGATGATCCTCGGTCTCATCGCCTACCGCGTCGGCAAGAAAATCGAATATGACGCCGCCGCCGGCCGGGTGAAGAATTCGGACGAAGCCAACGCCCTCCTAAGCCGCAAGTATCGCGAAGGCTGGACCCTCAACGGATAATGCGGCTGGACGGACCGCGGACATTCCTGTCCGCAGGTGCCCAGCCTGGCGGAGCGAAAGCGAATAGCCCACCGATTTAGCGGCGGCCTGCCGAAGGGCAGGGGCTTTAGTCACGTCCGGGACGGCAAAAGAAGTTCTCCACGTTGGCGTTTTTCTTTCGCCCCTCTGGGCTTGTGGGGATCTGGGGCGCGCTCTTACCCAGCGATGAATCTGGGTTGTTGCTTGTAGCACAATACAAGCTCCTGCTTCGAATACGTATGGTTTGTTGTGCCAGTTACGTTCTTTGCGTTGTGCAGCCATATGGCCACTTGGTTTTCATAATCTGAGTGAACCGGTATGCCGGATTCAATTGTGCCCGTATCGGCAGTGATCTCGCTCGCTGGCCCCTCCGCGTGCGGGAAGTGGACGCGGATGCCCTCCAGCGAACTGCCTTCGCGCTTCGTAACCCGCACCACAAAACCGTCACCAAACTCGACGTCCTTACCTGCTTGGACAAGGTCAATCGCTCGATGTTTTGATGCCGTCGGTGAATGCTCGGTGCAACCTGCTAACAGCAGACGCCGGAGCCAACCGCCGTCTCGTCTGGCCGTAGCCGTGAAGCATAGACAGATGGCGCTGGCGGTTCCGCTGTTCCGCCTTCGTTTCACTCCGGTGCGACAAGCGCGGTTCACGTCGCGAGTCGGCGGTGGCTCAGATTTCTGCGCTGTGGCTGAAATGGTGTTGCCCTTGCAGGGCTTGGGAATCTTATCTCACCCATACCCCAGGGCGGCGCTCGCTGACTCGCTTGCTGGGCTATCATATTTCGGCCCTGCGGGCCTTTGATTGAAATTTGCAGGCGAGCCGCCTGCGCTCCTATCGGATGGCGGCGGTCACGTCAGACTGCCGATCCGCTGCAGCCGCAGCCAAGGTTCGCCTTGTTTGCGGGATTCGGCAAGGTTCACCTCGAACTCGGCCACCCAGTCATTGTTTTCTTCCGGGTCCACCAGCATTTGTTGCACGCGCCAGGATTTTTTATCCTCGGCGGGAGTGACGTAGGTGTGGCGGATGTTGCGGGCGTTGGGGTCGAGACAGAGGTGTTGGTGTTCGGCGTGGTATTCGTCGAAGGCGAGCCGGAGCCGGGCGGCGGTCCAAGGCTGTCCGTCGGGGTCGGCGGGTGAATTCAGGCTGGCGAGGGCTTGCTCGTAATCTTCAATCACCAACCCGCGCAGGAAGCTGAAAATGCGGTTGCGAATGGCGGCCGTGAAGGCTTTGATGTCGCGCGTGAAGTCGGCGGCGGCTTCGTCGGCGCCGGGCGGACGGACTTCCTTGCTTTCGCCGGGGCGATAATTCGGGTCGCGCATCTTTTCCCATTCGTCGAGCAGGCTGGAGTCCACCTGCCGGATCATGGTGGCGAGGTACAATTCCATTTCGCGGAGTTGATCGTTCTTAGCCGCATCGGGCACGGTCTGGGCGAGCACTTTGAAGACGCTGTTCAGGTGCCGCAGCAACACACCCTCGGCGCGCTGCAATTCATAAAGCTTGATGTAATCGGCGAAGGAGCGAAATTCCTCGAACATTTCGCGCGCAATGGATTTGGGCCGGATGTTTTCCTCGCCCACCCACGGATGCCGCGCGGCAAAGGCATTGAATGTGGAATAAACGAACTCGCGGTTTGGCTTGGGGTGTTCCAATTTCTCCAATTCTTCCATGCGCTGCTCGTATTCGATGCCTTCGGCTTTCATTTCGGCCATCTTGCGGTCTTTCACTTGGTCGAGTTGTTTGCGCAGGATGATGTCCGGGTCTTCGAGGATGGACTCGACGAGTGTAAGCAGGACCAGCGCGTAATCCGGCGCTTGCGGGTCCATAAGCGGAATGGTTTCCAGCAGATACAGCGACAGCGTCTGATCCATGGAAAAATCGTCCTGCAATTCGAGGTTTACGCGAAGTTTGCGGCCTGCAGGAGTCGTCGTGAGGAGGCTCTGACTTGATTCCGCACTTTGCACTCCGCACTCCGCACTGGATGTTGGAGCCTCCGCACGCCGGCTCGCACCGGGGTTGATGAACTCCACGATCTTGCGGTTGAGCAGGGAGCGGAACAACTGCCACGCGCGCTCGGTGTGTACTTTCTTGGCTTTGGGGGTTTCGTGGCAATCGCGGAGGAGTTGCCGCATGGCCGCACAGCCGTCGCCCTCGCGGCTTAATACGTTCAGCAACATGGCGTGGGTCACCTGGAAACGCGAGGCCAGCCGCTCGGGCTGCGCGACGATGAGGCGGGCGAAGGTGTTCTTGTCCCAGTTGACGAAATTCTTGTCCGGCGGCTGGCGCTTCACGGTTTTCTTGCCGTCGCGCGCGGATTTCTCCGCGAGTTTGAGATTTTCGATGACATGCTCCGGAGCCTGCGCCACGACCCAGCCCTGGTCGTCGAAGCCTTTCCGCCCGGCGCGTCCGCCGATTTGATGAAAATCCCGCGCGCTCAAGATGCCCGTCTTCTGGCCGTCGAACTTGCACAACCGCGTAAACAGGACGGTGCGGATGGGCACGTTGATGCCCACGCCGAGCGTGTCCGTGCCGCAGATGACCTTGAGCAATCCCTTTTGCGCGAGCTGCTCAACCAGCACGCGGTACTTGGGCAGCAGGCCGGCGTGATGCAGGCCGATGCCATGACGCAGCCATTTCTTGATTTCCGGTCCATAGGGGCTGGTGAACTTGAAGCCTTCCAAGGTGTTGGCAATGGAGGCTTTTTCGTCGCGCGTGCAAACGTTGATGCTGGTGAAGTCCTGCGCGCTTTGGGCCGCTTCCAGTTGCGTGAAGTGGACGACATAGACCGGCGCGCGCCCGCTGGCGATGAGGCTTTCCAGGGTTTTGGCCAGCGGGAGTTCGGAATACTCATGAGCCAGCGGTACAGGCCGGTCAGTGGAGGAGACCGTGACGGTGGGCCGGCCGGTTAGCCGGGTGAGTTCCGCCTCGAAAAAAGTCGTGTCGCCGAGCGTGGCCGACATGAGCAGAAACCGCGCCTGCGGCAGCGTCAACAACGGCACCTGCCACGCCACGCCACGCTCGCGGTCGGCGTAATAATGGAATTCATCCATGACGACATCCCGCACGTTGGCCGCCGCGCCCTCGCGCAGCGCGATGTTGGCGAGGATTTCCGCCGTGCAACAGAGGATGGGCGCGTCGCGGTTGACCGAGGCGTCGCCGGTGCTCAGGCCGATATTATCCGGGCCGAACTCGCGGCAGAGGGCCATGAATTTCTCATTCACCAGCGCCTTGATGGGGCAGGTGTAGATCGAGCGGCGGCCTTGGGCGATGGCCTGAAAATGCAGCGCGGTGGCGACGAGCGATTTGCCCGAGCCCGTCGGGGTGTTGAGGATGACGTTTTTCTCGTCGAATAACTCGAGGATGGCATTTTCCTGCGCGGGATAAAGCTGGAGCCGCCGGCCGGCGACGTAATCGAGAAAGCGCTCCAGCAACAAGTCGTTGCCGGGGCGCTCGCCGCGCGGGATCAGATCGTAAAGGGTCGGTGCCACAGGATGCGAATTTTATTCATTTTTCGCGGCGGTGGAAAGAAAGATGCACCGGATAGGCGAAGGCTCGCAGGCTATGAATTTCATTGTCTCCAGGTGTTTGTCATTCGCGGAGGATGCCGCTCCTGACGGAGCTTGAAAATCCATTTTGTCTGGTTATCTACAAATATGTCGCAGCTACGGTGCTTACGTCACGGGAAAAGCCCGCGCTGTTTCTTGGCTTCAAACACGCGGCTGATGCCCACGCTTAAGGCGGCGGTGCGCATGGTGGTTTTCTGTTTGCGGCTCAGGTTCAGGATTTGTACCCACGAGGTTTCGAGGATGCGGAAGAGCTTGTCCACAATCTCCGATTCGCTCCAGAAGAAGCTCTGCAAATCCTGGACCCATTCAAAGTAGCTCACCACCACGCCGCCGGCGTTGCAAAGCACATCCGGGATGATGAAGATTTCCGGGCGCTGTTTCAAAATCTCGTCCGCGTCCGGAGTGGTGGGGCCATTGGCGGCTTCGGCGAGGATGCGGCATTGAATGCGGCCGGCATTGGCGGCCGTGATCTGCCGTTCGAGGGCGGCGGGCACCAATATGTCGCACGCCAGCAGGAGCAATTGTTCGTTGGCGATGGGTTCCGCGCCCGGGAATCCGGCGAGGCTCGCGTTTTTCGCCGCGTATCTTTCCAGCGCCGCCATGTCGAGGCCTTGGGGATTGTATATGCCACCATGAACGTCGCTGACGGCGATGATCTTGGCGCCATAGCGCGCCAGGGAATAGGCCGTGACCGAGCCGACGTTGCCGAAACCCTGGATGACCGCTGTGCTCTTGCTGAGGTCCAGTCCAATGGCATCCGCCGCGCGGTTGATCAGGTATGCGGCGCCCCGGCCGGTGGCCTCGCGCCTTCCCTGCGAACCGCCCAAGCCGACGGGTTTGCCGGTGACAATGCTGGGCACGGAATTACCTTCATGCATGGAGTAGGTGTCCATGATCCACGCCATGGTCTGCTCGTTGGTCCCCACATCGGGGGCCATGACATCCACCTGCGGCCCGATGAATGGAATCATTTCCTGGGTGAAGCGCCGCGTGAGCCGCTCGGTTTCCGCGGACGACATTTTGGAGGGATCGCAGGTAATGCCGCCCTTGGCGCCGCCGTAAGGCAAACCGGTGAGCGCACATTTCCAGCTCATCCACATCGCCAGCGCGGCGACTTCGCCGAGGGCCACGTCGGGATGGTACCGCAGTCCGCCTTTGGTGGGGCCCAGCGTGAGATGATGCTGCACCCGGTAACCCGTGAAGACTTTGACCGACCCGTCGTCCTGATGGATGGGCAGGGATACGACCAGGGAACGTTTGGGGTACTTGAGCCGCTCACGATAGCTCTCAGGGATTTGGAGATGGTCCGCCACGAGGTCAAACTGCTGGCAGGCCATCTGGAAGGTTGGATGCTGGTAGATTTCCATAATTGAACTTCGACCAGATTTTGGAATACGGTCTCCCGGAAGGGAATACCTAATTTGGGGGAGGGGCGATCCGGTCAAATGGAATTGGTGGAAAGGCCCAAGCCGGTTTTTCTCCAGGTGAACCGATGTAACTTCACCAAAAAATACCCCGTCTGGAAAGAAAGATGAAATTTGCTTCCAAGAGCAAAGACCAAGTATTCGCGTTCACGTTGATCGAACTATTGGTGGTAATCGCCATCATTGCGGTTCTCGCTGCACTTTTGCTCCCGGTACTTTCCCAAGCCAAGGGCAAGGCGCAGACTGCGCGATGTGTTTCCCAGCTCCATCAATGCGGCGTAGCGATGAACCTTTATCTGCCCGATTACGGCGAGAAATTCTTCTGGACCTCGAGCGATCCCGGCCTCTATGGCATGGAATGGTTCGTCTGGGCCGGACGAACCAATGGCAACTTGGACACCGGCCAGGGTGGCATCTTCAACCAGACCGACCGGCCTCTGAACCATTACGGGCTGACGTCGGCGGTGGTTACCTGTCCCGTGGATCAGGGCCGTGCGGACACCCTGCCGCACACCCTGTTTGATTGGGTTGGAAATTCCTACATGTTCAATGCCATTGGCCTGCCGCAAAATGGAACCGGCGGCCTGAACGCGGTAAAATCCACCACCGTTGCCGCCCCTTCCAAAACCGTGCTCTTTGCAGACAATGTCGTCATTTTTCCCCAGAATCCATCGGGCTGGCACAAGCGAACTCCAGCCGGCAATACCCTGCTGGTGGACAGCCATATCGAATTCCATACTACCCAAAGCGTCACCAACCTCATTTGGTAATCGTAAATTACGATTCCTGTAGCACCGGCGTGTTCCGGCCTGTCGCCGGGGCCTCCTCGGGCAGATAGAGATAACGGCGGCAATTGTCGCACAGGCAGACATCCTGACCGTGCTTCACGTCCAGCACCATGCCCAGCGGCACCCGCATGTGACAACCAGAGCAGGTTTGATTGCGCAACAAGGCGACCCCCTTTTTGCCCTGATCGGCCAAACGGTCATAGTGAGCCAGAATGGGCGCGGGAATTTTGGTGCGTAAAGCCGCGATGTGTGCCTCCGTATCCGAACGAATAGTGGTGTCGAATTCGAGCAACTGCAGCTCGAACAGATTTTGCATGATTTCTTTCATAAATTGTTGCCAAGGCGTGTTTTGGATTATAACCCGCAGGTCGCCAGCGCGGTTCCTCCGCTACGCTGGCGCCTGCGTGTAGGGACGGATCAATGTTGCTTGCGCTGATTGCGGCGTGCGGACTTCGGTGTGGTCGGAGTTGACGCAGTCACGGTGGCGGCAACCGGGGCCGCAGCCGGCGAAGCGGACGCGGCATTGGCCGTGCAGTTTTGCTGGCAGGCAGGGGTAGCCGCAGTATTCGCGGTCAGGGTGGCAGAGGTGTTTGAATCGCTCATAATATTTTTAGTTTAATCTCAATTTAATTGGTTGGTTTCTAGTCAACCGCCTTCCCTTAACGCAAGCGACGTGCCAGTGTGGCCGGAGGTGGACAAGATGGGCTATACTGGGCCGTCTTTATTGGTTAATAAGCTTGAAGTTCGACCATCAGCGGCATCACTGGAACATCCTTGGAATCTGTTTTTGTGCAATTAATGCACTAGTCGGGCGGTTTTGGTGCAGAGTCTGAGTGGTCTCCCGCTTGATCCGGTACTCCGTTTCACGGGAAGCCCAGCGGTTGAGGTTTCCTGAAAAATTATCACCGGTTGAACGGCTGGACAAAGAGCAATCCAAGGTTGGATTCCACGTTTGCCAATGGTGTCAATCTCGCTTAGCTTCTCCTCATGAAGTCGAGCACTGCCATCATTTATCCCGGCGAAATCAGACGTCGGCGGTTGGCTTGCAATCCTGAAACCGGCACCGCTAAGCAGCGTCAGGCTGGAATCTCGCCGAAAGAATTCGTGGGGAATTTGTGACGTCATGACAGCCGCCAATTCCAAATCCGAATTGCGCCAACATATCCGCACCGCGCTGGAACGAATTTCGCTGGCGGTGCGGATGGTGGAATCGCTGGATTTATGCGCGCGGCTCGAACCTCAATTACAAAGCGCGCATACGATTTTGTTTTTCGCGCCGCTGCCGGATGAACTGGATGTCTGGCTGCTGTTGGAAAAATTGTTGCCGGCCAATAAAGTCTGCGCCCTGCCCGCTTTTAATCCGGCCGCCCAAGGCTATTTGGCGCGCCGCGTGCGGAATCTGGAAACGGACATTGCCCCAGGAAAGTTCGGGGTTTCGGAAGCGCTTCCCACTTGCGAAGAGATCCCTCTAAACCGATTCGATTTGGTGCTGACACCCGGCATGGCCTTCGATTTGAGCGGCAATCGGCTGGGCCGCGGCCGGGGGTTTTACGACCGGATATTGGCGGCGGCCAGCGGGGTGAAATGCGGCGTCGCGTACGATTTTCAATTGCTGGAAAAAATCCCGACGGAGCCGCATGATGCCAGGGTGGATTTTATTTTCACACCCTCCAAATGCGTGCGCAGAAAAGGATGACCTCAATTCCGCTTCAACGGTGCTGCTGATCCATCAGGCCGCCAAGGGCACCGCCTTGCCAGCCTTCCGGGGAATCCCAAGGTCGCACCGAGGCGTTGTCCGGTTCGGTGGAGGCGCAGCCGGAAATGGCCATGGCCAAGGCCACCAAGGCCAGCACCAAGAACAGATGCGCAGAGCAAACTTTCATGTTACGAGGATGCCGGATGCGCAGGAGTGACCACATCGCCTTCAATCACTTCACCCAATTTCCAACCGGGAACAATATTGGCAATGCTGCGGTCCTTTTGAACATTGCGAATGACAACTTTGGCCACCAATTTGCCATCGCGGCTGACGAGCATTTCGCCGTCCTGAACCGCGCCCTTTTCTTCACCGATATTAATGACCACAAAATCCCATTTCGGATCAACCACCACGACGGTGCCCTTCAATTCGGAGGGGAGCTTGACATAGCGTTCCTCGTCGCCCCCTTCGTACTTCTGAAGCCGGGCATCCGTGGAGACCCACCGGCGATGCCAGAGTTCCCTTTCGCCAGTGATGCCGGCAATCTGCACTTGGGCCGCCTTGAGATTCTTGTCGAGCTTGACCACCTCATCCGGCGACAAGCCGCTGGCCTTGTAGGCCGCCACTTGATCGGATGCCTCTTGGAGATCGGCGGTGGTCTTGGTGAGCTTGGCGGAAAGATCATCGGCGCGTTTGCTCTGCGCATCGGCGCGGGCCTCGGACTTGGCCAGATCGGATATTTTTTCGGCTAGCTCCGTCTTGGTCGAGGCCAATTCGCTTTCGGTCTTCTTGAGTTTGGCCTTGGTCTGATTGTGTTCGCCGATCTCCTTGACCTTGGCGTCTTTCTCATCGTTGCGTTGTTTCTCGATCTGAGGAATTTGCGTCGAGAATTCGTAGTAGGCCAATCCTCCCGCGCCGAGACCGGCAAGGATGGCCACGATTAAACAGATGCGAAGTAACATGGTCTGTTGCTATTTTCCAGAGGTTAAACCCGGGAGCCTATCCTGTCAACGTCCGTTTAAGGATTCTCTCATCCTCCTCCTCATCCGCACCTGCGCCGGTTCGGAGAAGCGAGGATGAGGAGGAGTCTGCCCAGCGTTTGACCCGCTTTCAGGCTTGCAAACCGCCGGTTTGGACGCATGTTTGACCGTCGGCCATGCAACTGAATCATTCACTCCAACTCGCGTATTGCACCAATATTCATCGCGGAGAGAGCTGGGCGGAGACATTTTCTGCCCTGCACAACCACGCGCTGGCCGTGCGGGATAAGGTCTGCCCGCAAAAACCGTTTGCCCTAGGCCTGCGGTTGAGCGCGCGCGCGGCGGCGGAATTGAGCAACCCCGGCACGCTCCGGCAATTTCGCCGCTGGCTCGACCAACAGACCTGCTACGTGTTCACCATCAACGGCTTCCCCTACGGCCAGTTTCACGGCGCCCGGGTCAAGGAACAAGTGTACCGTCCGGATTGGACGCTGCCGGAGCGCGTGGCCTACACCAATCTGCTGTTCGACTTGCTGGCCGAATTGCTGCCCCCGGGAATCGAAGGCAGCGTGAGCACCCTGCCCGGCACCTTCAAGGGATTCCACCCCACCGCCGAGGCGCTGAAAACCATCCGCCAAAACCTTTGGCGCAGCGTGGAACACATTGCCATGGTCAGCGCCAAAACCGGACGCAAATTGCATTTGGGCCTGGAACCCGAACCGCTGTGCCTGCTGGAAAACAGCGCGGAGACGATCCTTTTTTTCGACCAACTCCACGACGAACATCCCCGCGACGAACGGCTGGCCGAACATCTGGGCGTCAATTACGACACCTGCCACTTTGCCGTAGAATTTGAAGAGCCGCAAGACGCCTTGGGCGGTCTCGTGGACCACGGCATCAAAATCAGCAAAATCCATCTCAGCTCAGCGCTCAAGGTCGCACCCATCTCCGCCGCCCGCGAAGCCTTGAAGAAATTTTCCGATGACGTGTACCTGCACCAGGTCGTAGCCCGCGACCCAGCCGGCCAGCAAACGATTTTCACCGATTTGCCCGACGCACTTGCCCTTGCCAACCGGCAACTCGCGTCAGGCGATGCGGAGCAGTCGGAATGGCGGATTCATTTTCACGTGCCGCTGCATGCGCCTGCGATGCCGCCGTTTGCCAATACCAACAACCATTTATTGGGAGTGCTGGACCGGTTGGCCAGAGCCCCCGAACTTTGCAGCCACTTGGAAATGGAAACCTACACTTGGGAGGTGCTGCCGCCAGAATTAAAATCGCAGAACGTCGTGGACCAACTGGCTGCCGAATATGAATGGACGCTGGCGCGGTTGAACGAACGCGGTCTGGCGTAAAGCCAGGTATTCTGGACCATCATTCCGGACCAACGCAGAGGCGCGGAGGCCGCGGAGATTCGCAGAGTTTGAATTCGCAGAATTTGATATGGCCAGAGGACTCCCATTCAGGCACTGCTTCGATGGTGGGCGTTGAATGTCGAATGTTGAATGTCCTCGGAAGGGGGCATGAGAGGAAGGGGTGCCCGCCAAACCTGCTTTCCTCCCGCAGCCTTTTCTGTTTTCATTCGTCCCGAATGAATCAAAGGTTTCGCACGCTGCTGGTCTTGGGTCGCGTCTCCAACCTGCCGACAGTCTGGTCCAACTGTCTCGCGGGCTGGTGGCTTGGCGGCGGCGGGAACTATTCAAAACTGCCGTTTCTGCTTTTGGGCGTCAGCCTGCTCTACACCGGAGGCATGTTCTTGAATGACGCCTTCGACGAGGAGTTTGACCGACTGCGCCGACCGGAGCGGCCCATCCCTTCGGGCAAGATCGCCTCCGTCCAAGTCTGGGGCCAGGGCTTCGGTTTGCTGGCGGCCGGGATTTTGCTGTTGCTGTTCTGCGGCAAGCTCGCCGCCGCCATCGCGGTCCTCCTCGCATTTTTCATTGTCCTTTACGATTTCACACACAAATTTTTCACGGCGTCGCCCTGGCTGATGGGAGCGTGCCGATTCTGGGTATACCTGGTCGCGGCCGCCACAGGTTTCGCGGGCTTGAATGGCTTTCCGGTGTTCAGCGGCGCCGCCCTGGCCTTTTATGTCGTCGGCTTGAGCTATGTGGCCCGCCGCGAGAGCAGCCGCGCTCGGCTTCCAATCTGGCCCTTGCTGCTGCTGGCCGCGCCGATCCTCCTGGCATTGGCGATCAATGCCGGCCCTTTTCGCCTGCCGGCCATCTGGATTTCCGTTGTGCTGGCGCTTTGGGTCGTCCGGTACGTGAGCTTCATTTTCCTGGGCGGCGAAACCAATGCCGGCTGGATCGTGAGCAATCTGCTGGCGGGAATCGTCCTGGTGGACTGGCTCGCAGTGGCGCCGGAACTGCCGCCCTGGCGAAGCACCGTGGTGTTTCTGCTCCTGTTCGGCCTCACCAAATGGCTGCAAAAATTCGTCCCCGCCACTTGACCATGACGAATGACGTCACTGGGTTCAAACCGCGCTTGAACATCAGCCGAAGGCAAGCTATTCTGTCCATTCGCTTATGAGCGCTGAAGCACCTGTCAAATTGACACACAACGAGGACATCAAGGCGGCGATTCCGACGCTGGCCGGCACCATCGCCGCCACCATTGCCGATGTCACTGCCGACCATTTCTCCGAGGATGACAACCAATTCCTGAAATTTCACGGCAGCTACCAGCAGGACGACCGCGACCTGCGGAAGACCGGCAAGAAATACATCATGATGATCCGCAGCCGTGTGCCCGGCGGCGTGATGACGGCGAAGCAATACGCCACTTTCGACGAGCTGGCCTCGACTTACGGCAACCACACGCTGCGCATCACCACGCGCCAGACGATCCAGTTCCATGGCGTCGTTAAAAGCAATTTGCGCGCGGTGGTTAAGGGCATCAACGATTCGCTGCTTTCCACGCTCGCGGCCTGCGGCGACGTGAACCGCAACGTCCTCGCCCCACCGACGCCCGCCTACACCGCGGCCCGCGAACAGGTTTATGCCGACGCCCGCAAAGTGGCGCTGGCGCTCGCGCCGCAAACCCAGGCCTATCACGCCATCTGGATTGACGGCCAGCAGCTCGATTTGAACGCGGACGAGAATAAAAATTTCGCGGACCCCCTGTATGGCCAGACCTATCTGCCGCGCAAATTCAAGGTCGCCTTCGTCATTCCGCCCGTGAACGACTTGGACGTGCTGACCAACTGCCTCGGCCTCATCGCCATCGTGGAACAGGACAAACTCGTGGGCTACAACCTCTGCGTGGGCGGCGGCATGGGCCGCAGCCACGGCAACGAAGCGACTTATCCGCGCCTGGCGGATGTCCTCGGCTTTTTCACCCCGGACAAAATCGTGGACGTGGCCCGCGCCGTCCTCACCATCCACCGGGATTTCGGCGACCGCACCGACCGCCGGCATGCGCGCCTGAAATATGTCATCGCCGAACGCGGTGCGGAATGGGCGCGGGCAGAGCTTGAAAAGCGCGCCGGTTTTTCGCTCGCACCCAGCAAACCGTACCAGTTCACCACCACGGCGGATTTGCTCGGCTGGCGCAAAGCCGTGGATGGAAGCTGGTTTCTCGGTTTGTTCGTGGCGGCCGGGCGAATCAAGGATGCCGGCGGCTACCAATTGAAGACCGCCTTGCGCCAGGTCGCCGAGACGTTCCCCACGGTGGAGTTCCGGCTGACGGCCAACCAAAATATCATCCTCGCCAATGTCAGCGAGCAGGAAAGACCGGCGATCACGCAGCGGCTATCCGAGTGCGGCGTGAAAATGGAAAACCAGGCGACGGCATTGCACGCGGCTTCGATGGCCTGTCCCGCGCTGCCCACCTGCGGCCTGGCCCTGGCCGAAAGTGAACGGATGCTGCCCGGCTTTATTGGCCGCATCGAAAAACTGTTGGCGGAGGCGGGTCTGGCCGGTGAAGCGATCATCATCCGCTCCACGGGTTGCCCCAATGGCTGCGCGCGGCCCTACATGGCGGAAATCGGGTTCGTAGGCAAAGCGCCCGGACGCTATCAAGTCTGGCTCGGCGGCGACGTGACCGGCACGCGCCTCAACCGCCTCTGGAAAGACGTCCTGAAGGAAACCGATCTGGAAACGGAATTCCGTCCCGTGTTCGCGCGCTACGCGCAGGAACGCCACGCTGGCGAACGCTTTGGCGACTGGTGTCAGCGGGTGTTTTTGCCGGAGCCAGTGAATTGACCACGCGATGCCTCCAGGTAAACGAAATGAAAATTACCGGACCTTCGGCGCTTACAAAAGTTTCGCCGAGGCGGACGCGGAATTGCGCGCTTACTGGCAGTCGCGCACCCCAGCGGAACGCATGGCGGCGCTGGAGGAATTGAGGATCGCAAACTATGGCGAAGAGAGAATTAACGCCCGAATTCCGCGAGTTTTTGGCGTGCCTGAACCGCGCCGGAGTTGAGTATCTGCTCGTGGGCGGTTACGCCGTGAATCATTACGGCTACCATCGTTTCACGGAGGATATTGATTTCTGGATAGCGGTTTCGGACGCGAACTTCGACCGCCTGCTGGCGGCCATTCGTGAGTTTTTCGGCGAAGACCTTGCCGGGTTGGACCAGCAGTTCTTGCAAAATAATGACGCGTTGTTCTTCGGCGGCGTGCCAAACAAGATCGAGGTGTTCAAGCATTGTAGCGGCGTGGAATTTTCCGAGGCCTATCCGCGTCGCGTGGAAACCACGATTGACGGCGTGCCGGTAAAATTGATTTGCCTTGGTGATTTGAAAGCGAACAAACGCGCCAGCGCCAGGCACAAAGACCTCGCAGACTTGGACAATTTGCCATGACCGACCGGATTGCCGCCGCCACAAATAAACTGAGGCCAGGAGATTTTATTGAACTGGAAAACAATGACAATTGACCAAATCGCCCAATCCAACGCCGAGTTGCGCTCCCAATCGCCGCTGGAAATCATCCGCTGGGCCGTCGCCCACGCCGCCGGCCGCGCAATTGTGTCCACCAATTTCCGGCCTTACGAGGCGGTGCTGCTGCACCTGGTCACCCAGGTGCAACCGGACATTCCGGTGCTGTGGGTGGATCATGGTTACAACCGCCCCGCGACCTATCGCCACGCCGAGCACCTGAAAAAAATGCTGAAGCTGAACCTCAAGCCGTTCCTGCCCAAATACACGGCGGCGCATTATGACGCGGTGTTTGGCGGTATGCCCGAACCGACCCCGGAAAACGAGGCGCGCATCAAGGCGTTCAGCACGGCCATGAAGCTGGAGCCGTTCCAGCGCGGCATGAAGGAACTGGCGCCCACCGTCTGGCTCACCGCACTGCGCAAGGTGCAAAATCCCAACCGCGCCGGCCTTGACATTTTGAGCGCGGACCAGAATTTCAATTCCCTCAAAGTCAGCCCCGTGTTTTACTGGAGCGATGCCGACATGGAAAAGTATCTGGCCCAACAGCAGTTGCCCAACGAGTGGGATTACTTCGATCCCGCCAAAGCGGACGATAAACGCGAGTGCGGGCTGCACGCAAGCTGGGGCGCGGCGGCCGTCTCCGGCGGCGCCGGCATCTGACGGTTGCAAAAATCAGTGTCCATCCATGTAATCCAGGGCTAAGATTTGCCAGCAAAAATGAATTCCTATCATCTCGACCATTTGCGGTTTCTCGAAACCGAGTCCATTCACGTCATGCGCGAAGTCGCCGCTGAATTTGAACGCCCAGTGCTGCTCTTTTCCGGCGGCAAGGATTCCATCTGCCTTTTGCGCCTGGCGGAAAAAGCCTTCCGCCCTTCGGATATTCCCATGCCGTTCCTGAATATCGAGACCGGCCACGAGTTTCCCGAGTTGATTCAATTCCGCGATTTTCGGGCACATGAGCTCGGGGCTAAGTTGATCGTGCGCACCGTGGAGGAGGCCATTGCCAAAGGCTTGGCTCACCCCACCCCCGGTGAGACCAGCCGCAACAAACTCCAGACGCCCGCGCTGCTGGGCGCCATTGAGGAATTTCAATTCGACTGCTGCATTGGCGGCGCGCGGCGCGATGAGGAAAAAGCCCGCGCCAAGGAACGCTTCTTCAGCTATCGCGATTCCTTCGGCCAGTGGGATCCCAAGAACCAGCGCCCCGAAATCTGGAACCTCTTCAACGCCCGGGTAAACCCCGGCGAAAACATGCGGGTATTTCCGCTCTCCAATTGGACGGAAATGGATGTGTGGGAATACATCAAACAGGAAAAGCTCGCCGTGCCCACAATTTACTTCAGCCACCACCGCGACTGTTTCCGGCGCGGCGGCCAATGGCTGCCGGTGCCCACCCCGCACACGGATAACAGCAAGCCCGATCCTTACGAGGGCGCGCGGCCCAAGCCCAGCGAGCCGGTCAAGCAAATGGTCGTGCGTGTCCGCACCATTGCCGACATGATCAGCACAGGCATGATTGAGTCGCCCGCGGATAGCGTGGACGACATCATTGCCGAGGTCAGTGCCGCGCGGGTGACTGAGCGCGGCACCCGGGCCGACGACAAAGCCAGCGAGGCGGCGATGGAAGACCGGAAGAAGGCGGGATATTTCTAGCCCGGGGAGCAATGGGCGCCGTGTCAACTCGAAGCCGCATCCTCCCTTTCCTCGCCGTCCTGCTGCTGGCTCCGTCGATGGTGCTGGCTGCGGGCGAGGTTGCCAGGCGCGTCGAGCTGGGACCGGCGGAAACGGTGCTCGCGGACAACGCACTGGGCTTGCGGTATTTTCCTGATGAACGTTTGGCGGTGGTCAGAACAAAGCCGGATTGCCGCGTCATTATCGCCGCAGGCATAGCGTCATTTCTCCTCGAAGGGCCAGCCATGGGCAAATTCACCAAGGCCACCCAGGTTCTCGTCAAGGGACAGCCAAACGAGTTTGACAAC
>Ga0316217_10002055_pt1 | contig 24936 bp, 15 predicted proteins | sample 1anoAmetaG_FD_203633 | JGI IMG/M metagenome (GOLD analysis project Ga0316217, IMG submission 203633) | Freshwater microbial communities from Trout Bog Lake, Wisconsin, USA - 1anoA | ecosystem: Environmental > Aquatic > Freshwater > Lake > Hypolimnion/Profundal zone | place: USA: Wisconsin...
ACGAGCGCCTCGACGCCTCGACGCCGGACGAAGCGCCCGAGCACGAAGCCGAGGAGGACGAGGAGCGGGACGACGCTCAGGAAGAAGTTGAACGCCATCAGGCGGGCGGAGTCGAGCGCGCCGTGCGCCCGCATTCCACGAAGGACGTCGAGAGCGGCGACCGAAAGGGGGCGCCCCTCGCCAGGCCGCGGCGCCGGGCTCACGCTGGCGCTCACTCCGGGAGCTGCTGCGGGGCCTGGCCGCCGTCGGGGCGCTCGGCTCGGAGGGGGGCCGAGAGGACCGCCGACACCGGCGGGGGCGGGGCCGCGGAGGCCCTGTCGGAGGGGGTCATCCGCGGCGTCAAGGCCAGTCCACGGGGGGTGAGCATGACGCGCGGACGTTATCACGACGTGCGGGCCGCGCACGCCGGGAGCCCAGGTTCGGCCCTGCCCCTCGCGACCGACCTTGACGGTCGCGTCAGAACTGCGGGACGTTGCTTCTACCATCATGCCCGACCAGACCCCCTCCTTCGGCGTCAAGCCGGGCGACCCGGCCGACGTGTCGTCGGCCCTCACGTCCGCCAACGAGTCCTGGAAGCGCGGCGACCGGGCGGGGGCGCTGCGGTCTCTGCGCCTCGCCGTCGAAGCCGCGAGCGAGGCCGAGCTCGACGAGCGGGCGCTGGAGCTCGCGAAGGTCGCCGCCGATCTCGCGACGCACATCGGGTCGATGGCGCCTCCACGCCCTTCGGTGGCCGCCGCGCCGCGAGCGCCCGCCTCCCCCGTCGCGATCCCGAAGGTCACCCCCGGGGCAGCCAGGCCTGTGGTCGCGAAGACCCCGGTCCGCGAGGTCCCGCGAACGGCGCCCGCGAAGGAAGCCCCCCGCAAGGCGGACCGCAAGAGCATGACGAACGAGGCCTCTCGCGACCGCCAGGCCGAGCGTCCCTCCGGTCGGACGCTCGATGGGACCGATCCGGACATGGCGCCCCCCGCCCCCCCTGCGCCACGTAAGCGCTCACTCAGCCGGGCGGACCGCCTGGAGTCTCAGCGACGGTCAAGCCGGACGGATGAGATCGACGAGTGGCCCACCGAGGTGCTTGCGGGCGACGAGCTCCCGGGCAGCCTGCGAAAGGATGGCCACTCGGCCAAGGAGGCAGCGCCGTCGAAGGGGGCGACGAGACTTCGCGCGAGCCAGGCGGTCCGGGTCCTGATCTGGCGAGACGACGCCGGCTTGCTCCAGGTCACGGCGCTCGGCAGCAGCCGCGAGGCCCCGTCGACCGCCGTCGAGGCGGCGGTCGTCGCGCTCGACCCCGGCACGGACCTCGTCGCGCTCCTCGGCGAACGCCGGTAGGGGCGGTCCCCGGCGATCGCAGCGGCCCCCCTGGCCAGCGAGCGCTACTGGCAGGCGATCGGGTTCGCGTGGGACGGGTCGGCGCCGCCGGGCGCCGGGACGCATCCGTAGTACAGATTCGTCGAGTCCCAGCCGCACACATCGCCCGCCACCGTGCAGTCCGAGGACTTCACCTTCGTCGAGGTCGCGGTGCTGCAGTAGTAGTTCGTGTTGCCGCTGCAGCAGCCTGTCGTCGCGTAGGCCTCGGCGCAGGTCGTGGGGACCGCCCCGCTGCCGCTCCCGCTGCCGCTCCCGGTGCCGCTACCGCTGGCGCTGCCGCTACCGCTCCCCTTGGCGCTGCCGCTACCGCTACCGGTGCCCGTCCCTGTCCCTGTCCCTGTCCCCGTCCCGCTCGCACTGCCGCTGCCGCTCCCGGCGGCGGTGCCGGAGCCGCTACCTGACCCCGTGCTGCCGGAGTCACCGGACGTGCTGGCTTCGACCGGAGCCACGGGGGCGTCCGCATGCGTGGTCCCCGTATCGACCGGGACGGCCGAGTCGTGCGACGTCGTCGTGGACGAGTCGAACGTCGTGGTCGCGTCCTTCCCCCCGGCGGCGTCGACCGTCGGCGTGAAGACCGGCGAGTCGACGCGAGACGTCGTCGCTGCGTCAGTCACCCCCCCGGGATTGCAGCACGTCCCCACGTTGCACGTGAACGGGAGCGACCCATTGCAGGTGGCCTCGTTCGTGACGCAGACCCCGCCGAGGTCGGCGCACTGGTTGCTGTAGGTCCCCTGGCAAGCGGCGACGATGGCGACGGCAGCCGGGACGGTCAACGCGAGGAGGTGGGAGATTCGGACGCGCATACTGGCAGCTTGTGCCCCCATGTAGGGGTCTGGTCAAGACTCCATCGGACCCGGGGCGTGTCGTCCGCCGCGGCCCCGTTACTCGGCGGCGGCGTCCGACTCTTTACGCACTGCGGCGACGAGGGCGTCCATCGACTTCCCCGCGTCGCCGAAGAGCATCCGGGCGTGCTCGTGGAAGAAGAGCGGGTTGTCGACGCCGGCGTACCCGGCCGCCATGCCGCGCTTCAGCACCACGACGAGCTCGCTCTTCCAGACCTCGAGGACGGGCATGCCGTAGATCGGGCTCTGCGGGTCGTCGAGCGCGCCCGGGTTGACGATGTCGTTCGCTCCGATAACCAGTACGACGTCCGTCTCCGAGAAGTCCTCGTTGATATGTTCCATCTCGAGGACGATGTCGTAGGGGATGCCCGCCTCGGCCAGGAGGACGTTCATGTGGCCAGGGAGCCGACCGGCGACGGGGTGGATCGCGAAGCGGACCTTGACCCCCCGGTCGCGGAGCGCCCGGGTGAGCGCGTCGACCGCGTTCTGGGCCCGCGCCACGGCCATACCGTAGCCCGGGACGATGATGACCTCCTTCGCCGCCAGAAGCCGCGTCGCGACCTCGTCCCCCTTCATCTCGAGGACGTTCCCCTGGGCCGCGGTGGGGGCTGTCGACGGCTTGGAGTCGCCGGTGCCGAACCCGCCGAACACGACGTTCAGGATCGAGCGGTTCATGGCGCGGCACATGATGATGGAGAGGATGGTCCCGCTCGAGCCGACCAGCGCGCCCGTGACGATGAGGAGGTCGTTCTGGAGAACGAAGCCGGCCGAGGCAGCCGCCCAGCCCGAGTAGCTGTTGAGCAGCGAGACCACGACGGGCATGTCCGCTCCGCCGATGGCCATCACGAGGTGCGCGCCGAGTACCCCTGCCACCGTCGTCATGATGACGACGTGGACGAGCGCCTCGGAGCCCGGTGCCTGCAGGTACGGGACCGCGAGGCCGATGATGACGAGCGCCATGACGGCGTTCAGCGCGTGGCGGCCGGGGAGGAGGAGCGGCTTGCCCGAGATGCTCCCACGGAGCTTCCCCCAGGCGATGACGCTGCCCGTCAGCGTGATGGCGCCGACGGCGATGCCGACCCAGATCTCGACAAGGTGGACGACGTGCTCGCCCTCCGACGCGTGGACGGCGGCTCCGGTGGCCGGCGTGAGGTACGAGGAGATGCCGACGAGGACGGCCGCGAGACCGACGAAGCTGTGGAGGACGGCCACGAGCTCCGGCATCCCCGTCATCTCGACGCGACGCGCCAGGACGGTGCCGACGACGGCGCCGCCGCCCACGGCTCCGACGAGCATGAGGAGGCCGAGGCTCGGAGCCCCGCTCTTCTGCGCCCACGCCGCGCCGGCGACGACGATGGCGATGGCCATGCCGATCATGCCGAAGCGGTTGCCGCCGCCGGCCGTCTCCTGCTTGGAGAGCCCGCCGAGGCTGCGAATGAAGAGGACGCCAGCGATGAGGTACGCGGCGGTGATGACACCCGGATTCATCGTGAGGCTCCTTCGCGGCGGAACATCTTCAGCATCCTCTGCGTCACGAGGAACCCACCCGCGACGTTGATGGCCGCGAACAGGACCGCGACGACGCCGAGCAGCGAGGCCGGCGCCGTAGTCCCCGTCACCTGCAACATGCCGCCGATGACGATGATGCCGCTGATGGCGTTGGTGACGCTCATGAGCGGAGTGTGGAGGGACGGGCTGACGTTCCAGATGACCTGCCAGCCTACGAAGCAGGCCAGGATGAAGACGGTGAAGTGCTGGAGGAACTCGCTCGGCGCGACCTGACCGAGGGCGAACACCAGGACGGCGGCGATGAGGCCGCCGACCGGGAATCCGGAGCTGGCGGGGGCCGCGGCGCCATGCCCCCCCTTCTTCTTGACGGCCTCGGACGGGGGCGGCACGGCGGCCTTGGCCGGCGCGGGCTTCGGGGCCGGCGGCGGCTCGGCAGCCTTGGTCGGGCGCGGGAGGACCTCGCCCTCGTGGACGACGAGCGCGGGGCGGATGACGTCGTCCTCGAGGTCGACCTTCCACGCCTTCCCACCTCCCATGTCGGAGAGGAGGTGGGCGAGGTTGTTGGCGAAGAAGCGGCTGGCGACGGCGGCCATGCGGCTCGTCAGGTCGGTGTAGCCGACGATGCGAATCCCGTTGTGCTCGACGACCTGGTCCGGGACCGTCAGCTCGCAGTTGCCCCCCTGCTCGGCCGCAAGGTCGATGATGACGCTGCCGCGCTTGAGCGAGTCGACCACGTCGCGGGGGACGAGCGTGGGGGCCTTGGTGCCGGGGACGAGGGCGGTCGTGATGATGACGTCGACCTCGCGCGCCTGCGCGCGGAACAGCGCCATCTCGGCGGCGATGAACTCGGGGCTCATGGTCTTGGCGTAGCCCCCCTGCCCCTCGCCGCTCTCCTCGATCGAGACCTCGAGGAACTTCGCGCCGAGGCTCTCGACCTGCTCGCGCGCAGCGGCCCGCGTGTCGAACGCGCGGACCTCGGCGCCGAGGGCTCGCGCCGCGCCGATGGCGGCCAGCCCGGCCACGCCAGCGCCGATGACGAGCACCTTCGCGGGGGGGGACGAGCCGGCGGCCGTGACCATCGGTCCGAAGCCGGTCTGCAGCTGCGCCGCGGCCTCGATGACGGCCCTGTAACCCGAGAGGTTGCCCATCGAGCTGAGGACGTCGAGCTTCTGCGCGCGCGTGACGCGCGGGATGCGCTCGAGCGCCAGCGCTCCGGCCTTGCGCGCGGCGATCTGCGCCGGCAGGTCCGGGTTACGCTCGGGCTGCAAGAGGGAGATGAGCAGCGCGTGCTCGCGCAGGCGAGCGGCCTCGTCCGCGCTGGGGGGTCGCACCTTCAGCACGATGTCGACCTCGCCGAGCGCGACCTCTTGGTCCACGACGACCGCCCCCGCCGTCGTGTACGCGTCGTCATCCCAGCCGGCCTGCGTCCCGGCGCCGCGCGCGACCGAGACCTCGAATCCGAGGCTGAGGAGCTTCTTGACCGAATCGGGAGTCGCAGCGACGCGTCGTTCGAGCGCCGCGGACTCCTTGGGGACACCGATTTTCATCGCGCGCAGACTACGCCCAAGCGGACCGAAATGGCGCCCGGAAGATGCGGAAACGACGCGCGCAAACCGTACGCGCGAATTCTGCGCAAGCGCCGATTCTGCGCATTAGCGAGCGGTCGCGGGGGTCCCGCACTGTCCGGGTACGCCGCCCCCGCCGCAAGTGGCCGGCGCAGTACAGGTGCCGCATTCGATCTGGCCCCCGCAGCCGTCGCCGGCCGGCCCGCAGTTGACGTGCTGCGCCGCGCAAGTGAGCGACTTGCACCCGGTAACCCCGCACTGCCCCAGGGCCCCGCCGGCGCCGCACGCCTGACCTTGCGGGCACGTCCCGCACGCGATCTGACCGCCGCAACCGTCGCCCGCGGGGCCGCACGTCAGCTTGAGAGACGCGCACGTCAGCGGGGAGCACCAGCCCCCGTCGATTGGCGCGCACACCCCCGGCTTCGCGCCGGCGCCGCACGACTCGCCGGCGCCGCACGTGCCGCAGTCGAGCGCGCCACCGCAACCGTCGCCCGCCGGGCCGCAATCGAGGTGCTGAGACGCACAGGTCTGCGGGACACACGAGGTAGGACCGCACTTCCCCGGCGTGCCGTCGGCGCCGCACGCCTCCCCCGCCGGGCACGTCCCGCAGCTGAGCACGTTGCCGCAGCCGTCGCCGGTCACGCCGCAGGTCACACCGGCGGAGGCGCAAGTCTTCGGGACGCACCCCGTCCCGCCGCAGACGCCGGGCGTACCGCCGCCGCCGCAGAGCGCCGGCGCGGCGCAGCTGCCGCAGTCGAGCGGGTTGCCGCAACCATCCCCCTGCGCTCCGCAGTTGAACCCTTGCTGCGAGCACGACATCGGGACACACACCGGGGTGGTCGATGGGCCGATGCACGACGCGAGATCGAAGAGCTCGAACTCCAGGAGCTTCTCCTGCGGCGTCATCGGGCCGGACGCGCACTCCTTCGGGAAGAGCTTCCCCTCCGTCGTCGCGTTCTCGACGTGGTAGTCCTCGAAGACAACCCGGCCGCACTGGTTCGCCGCGGGGGTCCCGACCGGCGTCTGGAAGCTGTAGTGCAGCGGGACCTGACCTAGGTTCGGGTCATTGACCGAGATCCAGAGGTTCGACGGGGCGCTGACGCCGTCGAAGTCGCGGCGCAGAGTGTCGACAGCAATCTGGCCCGGCGTCGTGGACGCGCCGACGATCTGCAGCCAAGAAGCCAGCGCGGCTCCCTCGGGGAACGTCTGGTTGATGATGCCGGTCCCCGGGTCGTTCTGGAACTCGAAGGGCTGGTCGACGTGCCAGGAGGCGGTGGTCGCGAACGAGGAGGCGGTCGCGAGCCACGTGTAGTTGTAGTGGGTCGCGAAGACGCGCCCCCCCGCGTTGGCGAAGCCGGTCATGGCAGCCTGCGCCGTGGACGACACGGGGACCGCCTCCCCCTGGCAGGCGAGGAGGACCATGTCGTAGGTGTCGAGGACCGCCGGCGAGCCCCAGAGAGCGCTCTCGCCAGGCGTCGTCGCCGAGTAGCTGGCGCCGGGGGCGCCCGCCCCCGTGAAAATCTGCAACCGGTTGGGGCCGCCGGGGTCGCCGAACTCGCTGTCCGCGAGGCCGATCTTGCGGAAGACGCACTCGAGAGCGTCGACCGAACCGGTGACGACCGCGATTCGCGGAATGTCCCCCTGGGCGCGGCTGGTCGGCATGCTCGTCAGGCACGTCCCGTCCGCGGCGGACGCGGCGGTGCAGGCCGGCAGGGTGTTCGTCGCGCACGCGGTCACGCCCGGGATGAGCACCTGCCGGCGCCAGCGACCGAGCTGGATCACGAGCGGGACGTCCACCCCCGACGGTACGTTGGTCAGGGTGAACTTGCCGTCAGCGCCGGTGATCGCCTGCACCAGGGGCGAGCCGGAGGCCACCTCCCCGCAGGGCTGGCAGGCCACGCCTGCCTTGAACGGAGCTATCGGGGCGTTGGGGACGTAGACAAGCGCTCCGTAGAGCGGGTCGGTCCCGTTCGGCGCGTAGACCGTCCCTGCCAGCGCGGTCGTGCCGGTCCCGCCGCAGGCCGACTGTTGCAGGCAGAGGTTGGTGCAGGTGGCGGTCGTAGGGCCACACACGTTCGGTTGCCCCCCCCCGCCGCACACCTGGGGGGCCGTGCACGAGCCGCAGCTCAGCGGCCCGCCGCACCCGTCGCCGGCCGCACCGCAGTTGTACCCCAGGCTCGCGCAGGTCCCGGGGGTGCAGGTCGCCGCCACGCCGCACCGGCTCGGCGTACCGCCCCCACCGCACGTCGCGGGCGCGCCACAGCTCCCGCACTGGATGATGTCGCCGCAGCCGTCACCCACCGGGCCGCAGGTCGCTCCGAGCTGGGCGCAGGACAGGGGGACGCACCCGGTGTCGCCTCCGCATACGCTGGGCGTGCCGCCGCCGCCGCACGTCTGAGGCGGGACGCAGGCGCCGCAGGAGATGGCGTTCCCGCAGCCGTCGCCGGCGGGGCCGCACTGGACGCCGAGCTCGACGCAGGTCCGGTGGCGGCAGGGGTCACCGGCGTCGTCGATCGTGGGAACCCCGCAGACGTTCGCCTCGCCGCCCCCGCCGCACCCCTCGCCGGCCGGGCAGGTGCCGCACTGGAGCAGCCCGCCGCAACCGTCCGCGAGGGGTCCGCACGTCGCGCCGGCGCCCGCGCAGGTCGCGGGCTTGCAGCCGTCGTTGCCGCCACACTCGTTGCGGGTGGGGCCCCCGCCGCACGACTTGGGGCCCTCGCACGTGCCGCACTGGATGACCCCGCCGCACCCGTCCCCCTGCGGCCCGCAGCCGACGTGGAGCTGGGCACAGGTCCTGGGCGTGCAAGCGGCAGCGTCGCCCCCCCCTTGGAGGTGCGATGCGTCGGCCCCGGCGCGCGCGCGAACGAGCCCGCCCTCCGGCCCGCCGTCGAACGCGAAGCTGGTGGAGCCCATCGATCCGCCGTTGCAGGCAGCGGCGGAGACGGCGAGCGCCAGACCGGCGACGAGCGCCGGGACGCGACGGATGAAGCGAAGGTGCTTCCTCATGCCGCACTACAACGGATTTTGGAGCGATCTCTTTAGGCTGACAGGAGGCCCCGGAGGCCCCTAGCTCGCCTTCCGCTTGCTCGGGAGCGCCGTCAGGGTGACCAGCCGTCCGTCGCTCTTGACCTCGGGGGGCTTCGGCGCCCACGCGGTGGCGCGATTCCTGCCGCCGTGCTTGGACACGTAGAGCGCCTCGTCCGCCGCCTTGAAGAGCCCGTCCCAGTCGCGCCCGGCCTCGGGGAACGTCGCGACGCCGAGCGAGCAGGTCACCTTGAAGGTCTCCTTGCTCGAGTGGAACGTCGTCCTCTCGAGCTCCTCGCGGATGCGCTGCGCGAGGAGCATGGCCCCCGCCTCATCGGTCTGCTCGCAGAGGACGACGAACTCCTCCCCACCGAAGCGCGCGACCTGGTCGGTCGTCCGCTTCTGCCGCGTCAGTATCGCGCCGAGCCCCTTGATCACCTGGTCGCCGACGTCGTGGCCGTAGGTGTCGTTCACCTTCTTGAACCAGTCGATGTCCGTGACGACGACCGAGAGCTTCCTGCCGAAGCGCGCCGCCGCCGACACCTTCTGCTCGGCGGCCTCGAGCATCGCGCGTTTGTTGAGCAGCCCCGTCATGCCGTCCGTCGTCGCCATCTGCTCGAGCTTCTGCACCATCCGCGCGTTCGCGAGCGAGACGGAGAGGTGGCTGGCGAGGACCTCGAGCGCCGGCCGGACCGCGTCGCCGAACGCGTGGCGGCGGCGGGCGCCGAGGATGAGCGTACCGAGGACCTTGTCGTGCTGCACGAGCGGCAGCACGAGCAGCGAGGGGACCTTCGGCCACGGGTAGCGACGGGAGAGGACGACCTGCTTGGTCGCGTCGAACTCCCCCTTGTAGGGGAGGGCGTAGCGGTTCTTCACGACCATGGAGACGAGCCCCGCGTTCTCCGCGAACTTCGCGCCGACGAGCTCGTCGATCTCCTCCGCGGCCCCCTTGGCCGCGCAGACCTCGTGCGTGCGGGTCTCCGGGTCGTAGATGGTGACCGCCGCGAGGTCGAAGCTCGCGATCTCGCGCGCCGCGCGGACGCCCGCCTCGACGACGTCCTTCTCGCTCATCGCCGCGCCGAGCGCCTGCGCCGCCCGATAGAGCTTCCCCTGCTCGACCTTCGCCCGCTCCAGCTGGACGAAGACCCGCTCGTTGTGGATGGCGCGAAGGCAGTAGCGGGCCGCCTGCAGCGCCAGCTCCTCCTCCTCCGGCGTGAAGGCGGTGTTCTCCGTCCGGTCGATGGCGAGGATGCCGCGGAGCGTCTCCCCCTCCAGGATGGGGAGCGCTGCGAGCGCGCGGACGGGACACGGTCCGGCGTAGTACGGGACCTTGAACGAAGGCTTCAGGTTGTCGAGCGACACGCGGGCGCGCTGCGACACCACCGCGCCGAGGACGCCGTCGCCGGCCGCGAAGGGGGCGTCGTGCACGTCGTCGGAGAGCGTGGACAGCTCGCTGATGCGCAGGTGCGTACCGGAGTCGTTCAGCCAGAGGAGGACGGCCGTGTGGAGGTGGAGCGTGCGGCGGAGCAGCTCCAGCGCGTAGTGGACCGACTGGTGAATCTCCTCGACGCTCGAGCGCGCGAGGCGGTCCTGGCTGTTGCTGTCCTGCTGCTCGGTCTCGCCGGCGCCGAGCAGGCGGTAGCGGCGGGCGTCCTCCTTGAGGCGGGTGAGCTCCTCCTCGACGCGGGCGCGGGCCGACATGCGAGTGCGGGCGACCTCCGCGCGGAGGAAGGTCAGGTTCATGAGGGCGAACGCGGCCATGAAGCCGCCGCGCTCGAGGAGCGAGGCGAGCGGGACGTCCCCGGCGACGGCAAAGCGAAGGGCGGCCTCTGTGCCGACAACCCAGGCAGTGAGCGCGAGGGTCGCCGCCGGGTGGGCGAAGGCGGCGATGAGAGCGACGAGGACGTAGGTCGCCGGGGAGAACGGCCCGTCGAGCGAGCCGTCGTAGCGGAGGAGCGCGGCGTCGAGGCCGACGGCGAGGAGCATCCCGAGCTCGAGCTCGGTGAGCGCGGCGAGCTGGGCCGGGCGTACGAAGCGGGCGCGGAGCGCGCGGGCGAGCATGAGCAGCCACACCGCCGTCCCGAACGCCAGCTCGGGCCCTCCCGGTCCGCTCGCGACGCCGCGCGCCAGCGCGAACGCGATCGCGGCGGCGAAGACGAGCCCCGTGCCACGCCGCAGCACCATGCGGGTGATAAGCGAGGTACGGACGAGAAGATCCATCGCGTAGAAGCCGCTACCAGCTCGCTCCGAAGCCGGACAAATTTGTGTTTGTACGCGGGTGTAGGCGTGATCCGGGCGGCGCCCCGCCGGACTTGCGCGCGGATCGCGCGAGGGCCCGGCCTACGGTACTTTCGGGCCGACGGGGAGCGCCGCAGCCCGCGCTCCGTCGGGCCGGACGACGCGCCGCGCGGCGGCGGCGCGGGCGTCCTTGACGCGGATGTCACGCTCGACCTCCGGGTCGACGACGGAGGCCGCGTCGAGCCGTGCGACGCAGACCGTCCACTCCTCGGCGTCGCACGCGCGCAGCGCCTCGCGGACGATCGCCAGCGCGCGCAGGTGCGGCGTCGTCTCGACGACCGGCGCGCTCGGGGCCAGGGTCGGCTCGGCGCTCGCGCGGACGGCGTGTTCGGTGCCACGGCTCCGCAGGTAGGCCATGCCGACGAGCAGAAGGAGGCCGGCGACGACGAGGACAGCGCGCCCCTTCGCAGCCACGAGCCGCGCGCCCGTGGACTCGGTGACCTCGGGCGCGTTGAACTCCGCCGCTACGGCGCGGGCGTCCGCGTCGGCGAGGTGACGGTCGAGGCTCGCGACGGGTGGATCGACTTCGCGGAGCTCCCCGGATGGAGGTCGGAAGCGCCTCCTCGCGCCGTCGACCTTCCGCTTCACGAAGCCGAGCGCCTGGTCCTCGTCCGCCGGGAAGGAGTCGTCCGCGAGCGCGTCGCCGCACCCCTCGTGAAGGATATCGAGGCGATGCTCCTCCGGACACGCCTCGAGCGTCGCGAGCAACGCCGCGTGAACCTCCGGGCGCCCGACGAACGCGCAGCGCCACCGCATGTCGGCGAGCGGCGTCGACGGGCGCGCAGGCGCAGCGGCAGGCCGTGGTTCGTCGTCGTCGTCGCGCGGGTTGTTCATGGCCGGACCCATCGGCCGTTCGATTGAGCCACGACCGGGGGGCGCCTGGGGAGTGGGAATCGTCAGGGGCCGGTGACGACCGTCGCGTACGTGGCCGAGCTGATGCCGGAGATGTAGGCGGCGGTCCCCCAGGCGCCCGACTTGAGCGTGGCGATGGAAACCCCGGAGTCGTCGACGAGGGCGGCTACGGCCTGCGAACCGCACGGGCCGGCCGCAACCGACGGGGGCGAGTGGAGCGACGAGGTGCCGGTCCCGACCTGCACCGGGGTGGTCCACGCGGGCGTCGCGGTCGGAGCGTAGATCGAGCCGTAGGCGAGGCCGTTCCCGCCCTCGTAGAGGAGGACGACACCGCCGCTCGCCAGCGGGGCGAGCGCCACCGGGTTAGAGCCGTAGACCGTCGTGTCGCGCACGAGCGCGGGGGTGGACCAGGTGCCACCGGCGGCGCCGGCCGCGTGGACGGAGTAGTAGAAGACGTAGCTCGTCTTCGTCGGGTAGACGACCATCAGGTCCGGCCCGGCGCCGGTCAGCGCGACGAGCGTCGGCCCGACGACCGGCGTCCCGTTGGCGATGGAAGCCCCGGCGACCTGCTTCGCGCCGGCCCAGCCGCCGCTCGAGGTCCACGACTCTACGTAGAGGTTGCCGTCGTTGCCGTCATACGCCGCGTAGAGCGTCGACCCGACGACCGCGACCGACGCAGGGCTCGGGCCGAAGTCCTGCGACGTCGTGCCGCCGACCGGGTCGCTCGCCGCCCCCCACGCCGCGCCGGAGTAGGTGCCGTGGTAGTACTTCGAGTTGGAGCCCCGGTAGACGAGCTGCGCCGTCGTCCCCGTGACGCCGAGCGCCGGGGCGCCGAGCTCTGTGGCGGCGGCGTCCACGCCGGTGAGCGCGGCCATGGGGGACGGGATCGACCAGCCCGGGGTCCCGGAAGACGAGTAGAGGGTCGACTCGATGATGTCGTTGATCGTCGAGGGGAAGAGGGCGAGGAAGCCCGTGCCGAGGAGCTCAACCGCGGGGGGCGCGAGGACGCTCTTGCCAGTGAACGATGTCACGGCCCAGGCGCCGCCCGCCTTCGACACCGCACCGAACGCGAGCGCCGACGTCCCGCCCACGATCGCGACCGTCCCCGACCCGGCGGTGCAGCCGCCGGCGTCCGCCGACGCGCCGCTGGCGTCGGACGCGTCCTCCCGGGCGTCGGCCGTCTTCGCGTCGGCCGCGTCCTTCTGGGCGTCCGCGACGGACGGGGCGTCGCCGGACGCGTCAGCGTGGGCGTCCAGCGGGTGCGCCGCGTCCGAGAGGGTCGCGTCACCCCCGCCGTCAACCTTGACCGTCACGACGTCCGCGGACGCACCGGCGTCCGAGACCCCACTCCCGGTGTCGAAGCTTAGGGTCCCCCCGTCGTGGTGCGGCGGCGGAGTGGTCGTCGCGTCTCTCCGGGCGCCGGCGTCGGGCAGGTTGTCGGTGGTCACGTCGGCGCCGCCGTCGAGCCCGTAGACGGGGCCGATGGGCCCCGAGGACGACCCGCTGGTCGCGCACGCGGCGGCCACCAGCGCCGGGGTCACGGAGAGGAACGCCTGGACAGCGGCTCGGACTCGCATCGTCCGCGAAGTCTATCCCTTTCGGTGGCGCGAGCCACGCCCGACTACAGGGGCCCTCCTCCCCTCCACAGCCAGTAGGCGGAGAGGAAGACCAGGAGCGCGGCAGCGAGCGCGAAGAACACCGAGGAGATCGGGTCGGGGCGAGTCTGCCCGAGGAGCGCGGTCGCCGCCGCGCGTACGTCGGGGGAGCTCGCCGAGGCGGCCAGCGACGGCGCCTCCCGCCGGACGCGCGCGTAGTCGCCCCGCTCGAACGCGGCGACGAGGGCCTCGAGGGCCGAGTCCGTCGACGCCACCCCGGAGAGCGCCGACGAACCGGGCGCGGAGGTCACCGGCGCCTCGGTCCGCCGCGCGAGCCGCCGGGGGACGGCGTCGCGGACGCGCCCGCAGCCTTCGCGGCTGCCACGGCGAGCTTCTGGGCGAGCGGCGGGTCGACGCCCGCCCCCATGTCGGTGGGCGTCCTCACGGGGATAAGCTGCAGCGTGACGGAGACGCGCGCGCCGTCTTTGCCGCCGTCGGGGAGCGGAACACCGAGCGAGAGGCCGTGGAGGGCCGTCGTCATGCACTGGACGAGCGTCGCGGGGACCGAAGAGCCGTCGTCCTCTGCCTTGATGATCTGGCCGCCCGGGTCGATCGAGAAGCGGAGCGCGACCTTCCCGGCGAGCGTCGGCTTGCCAGCGAGCGCGAGCTCGTAGCAGCCGTTGAGCGCCGCTGCGGTGTCGCGGCCGGTCACCGCGTTCACGACGGGGAGCTGGTTCTTCGCAGCGCCGTCGACCTTCATCAGCATGAAGGAGGCGTACGCCTGGCGCGCCAGCACCGGCGCGGGGGCCGGCGGGAGCGTGTCGAGCGTCGAGGCCAGAGCGCAGGCCGTCACCCCCACCCTGCCGGCCTCTGCGCGGAGCACCGTGCCGCGCTGCCGCGGCGCCGCGGCGGCGAGCTTCGTGACGACGGCGGTGGTGTCGGGGCTCTTGGCATTGGCCTGCGCCCAGGCGGAGATCTCGCGCATCCGCTCGGCGTCGTCGTAGGAGACGACATCGAGGCGCGCCATGCTGCCGTCGCTGGTCGTGGCGCTGCCGGCGCAGAGATTCACCATGTCCGCGTGGACGTCCTCGTCCTTGGCGAGCATCTCCGCCTGGTCGGCCAGGGCGCAAGACGTGAGCCCCGCCTTGCGCGCCTCGTCGCGCAGCTCGTCGGAGAGCCCGCGCAGGCTCTTCCCCTCGAGCTCGCGGACGAGGACGACCGCCGGCGACGACGTGACGTGGCGCTCCATCCAGGAGTGCAGCTGCGGTCGGTCCGCCTTGAGCGAGCTCTGCGACAGCTGCTCGGAGTCGCACAGCTTCCCCACGTCCGAATGGTAAACGTTGCACATCGATGGCAGGGAGAGCATCCCGCCGAGGGCAGCCGTGAACAGGGCGCGGGAGGCCATCATGGGTACGTCTCCTCTCTTATCATCGACTCAGACCGGGTCACGCCGCTTCAGCATCACGAGGAGCACGAGGAGCATGATCGTGGTCATCCCGTAGAGGACCGCGAGCGGGACCCACGGCTGGTTCCACTCGACGAATCCCCAGGCCCCCGACAGCGTGTCGCTCTCGATCTGCGCGGTCGCGCAGTGAAACCGGCCGCTCTGCACGAAATCGGCGCCCGAGTTGAGGCCGGGCTGGTGCAGATCGATCACCCACGGGGCCGAGTCGGCGATGATTGCGCGCTCCTGCGCGATGGCCCCCTCGAAGCCCCAGCGCGCCGGCATCACGTACATCAGCGGCCGGAGCATCGGGTTCGTGGTCATGGGGACCATCAGCCCCCCCAGGACGACCTGCGGGATGAGGGCGATGGGCGTGAGCGCCATCGCGGCCTCGGCCGAGGCGACCGACGTCGACAGGAGGAGCCCGAGCGCCGTCGCGTTCATCGCCACGGCGACCATGGCCACGAGCTCGAGCACGAACGCCACCGGCCCCCCCTCGAACCCGAGCGTCGCGAAGACGATGCCGAGGAGCGTCGCGCACTGGAACATGCAGATGAACGAGAGCAGCACGTACTTCGAGAAGACGTAGTTGAACAGCGAGAGGTTCACCATCCGCTCGCGCAGGTAGATGGCCCGCTCGGTGACGATCTCGCGCGCGGCGTTGCTCGTCCCGAACCAGACGCAGCTCACGACGACGAAGAACATGGCGGCGGAGTGGTCGGTCGTCGGCAGCATCGAGCCGAGGAGGTTCGACGTCCCGGCCGTCATGGCGCCGTTCTTCTCCCCCATCTCGTGAAGCGCGCCGAGGCACCAGAACGGGATGGCCGCCTTCTGGCCGCCGAAGACGATGGCGAGCATCACGCCGATGACCGGCGCCTGGAGGAACATGATGGCGGCCCCGGCGCGGTCGCGGATCTTGATCTTCCAGTAGCGAGAGGTGAGCAAGCTGAACTGGTTGACGAGCGCGACCTCCGCGCGGTGAGGCATCCCCTTCGCGGCGGGCTCGGTGCCGACGGCGCGCCGCCCAGAGAACATCCTCTGGAAGAGCGGGTTCTGATTGTGGAAGAACTCGGCCCGCCACGCCTTGGCCGCCGCCAGCCGCGCCAGGCCGCGCGAGACGTTCGGGTCGTGCTGGCGCATGTCCTCCTGCACGACGCGCTCGCGCACCGCGAGCATGTCGAACATGTCGCGTGGGTTGTCGACGCGGTGGCTCCCGTGCCGCTCCGCCATCGCCCGGTACGCCCCCTCCCGCTCCACGATGCTGCCGAAGAAGCGGTAGGCCGCCTCGCCGGTAGGGCCGAAGTAGGTCGGGACGCCGCCGTAGCCCATGATGAAGGCAAGGTTGAACTTCTCGAACTCGTCCCGCGCCGGCTGGTGGATCGTCATCACGATCGTCTTGCCGGTCTTCTTCGTCAGGTCGGCCAGGAGGTTGATGAGCGCGGTCGTGTCGTCCGCCGCCAGCCCGCTCGTGGGCTCGTCGAGGAAGAGGATGACCGGGTCGGTGACGAGCTCGAGCGCGATGTTGACGCGCTTCCGCTGCCCGCCGGACAGGACCTTCTTCTCGGGCTTGCCGATCTGCAGGTTCATCACGGCCTCGAGGCCGAGGTCCTTGAGGGTCTCTATGACGCGGCGGTCGATCTCGTCGTCCGAGTAGTCGGGCGGGAGGCGGAACTGCGCCGAGTAGCGGACGGCCTCGTAGACGGTCAGCTCGGGGTGGACGATGTCGTCCTGCGGGACGTAGCCGATCGAGCCCCGGAGGGCGTCGTAGATGAGGTAGAGGTCCTCGCCGTTGATCCTGACCTGCCCCGAGGTCGGCGGGAGGTAGCCGTTGAGCGTCAAGAGCAGGGTGGTCTTGCCCGCGCCGGACGGCCCCATCAGCGCGATCATGTCGCCCGGGAGCGCCTTGAACGACACGTGGTCGAGCAGGGTCTTCATGGCGCCCGGGTCGTCGCGGTCGGGGACCTCGAGGAAGAGGTCCCACGCCTCGATTTCGTAGAGCGGCTTGCCAGCCCACGAGACCTGGTCCTCGACGACGACGTTGACCTGCCGCCCAGCGATCTGGATGAGCAGCGGCATCGGGCCGATGTAGACCTTCTCGCCGTTCTCCACGGGGACACGCCGGCCGGGGGGGATGCGCTGCCCCCGGACGAAAGTGCCGTTCGCCGAGCCACGGTCCTCGACGAAGAGGTGGTCCCCCTCGCGGACGATCTGCGCGTGGCGAGAGCTCACCTGCGCGTGCGGGACCACGATGCTGTTGTCGGGCGTCCGGCCGACCGTGATGGCGGACGACGAGAGCTGGTCGAGGTTGAGCTCGCCGATGATGGTACGGTGCTTGCGAGGGGCCTCGGCGACCGGCGGCGCTACGGGGGAGGCGCCGGGCGGCGACGCAGGGATAGCGAGGAGCCCCGAGCCCGCAGCGGCGGGGGCGCCGAGGTGCGCCAGCTCGCGGAGGAGCGCGACCGGAACCGTGACCGGTCCGAACGAGACGGCGCCGTTGGGGTCGATGGGGACGGGCTGGCCGGAGGGGATGCGCTGGCCCAGGAGCCACGTTCCGCTGGTCGACTCGTGGTCGACCACCATCCCGCGGTCGAGCATGACGGTCGCGTGCTGCGCGCTCACCGTCGGCTGCGCGATGACCCAGGACGCGCGCGACGGTTCGCGCCCGATAATGACGTGACCGGGAGGCGCCTGGAGAAGGCCGGGCGACAGGAGCATCCGGACGACCGCCGGGTGCGCGACGGGGAGCGCGACCTGGCCGAGCATGAAGAGGGTGCGGAGATCGAAAGGGACCGACTGACCAGGCGCGACGGGCGCGCCGTTCGCGAGGCTCGGCCCCTCGCCCTGGTCGAAGTAGAAGAGCTGGCCGTCACGCCGGAGGATGCGGGCGTGGTGGGGAGCGACGCCAGGCCCCACGAGGACCACGTCGTTGTCCGAGGCGGTGCCGAGCGCGATCTGCTCCTTGCCGAGGCCTTGCATGCCCGGCGGAGCTTAGTACAGCTCTCCGGCGAGAGGGGCGCGGGTCGGCGAGCGCACAGACATCGTGCGCCGGCGGGCCCGGGCGCGAGCGGGGAGGCTCACCGGTGCGGGTGGCTCCTGAAGCGCTTCTGGCGCGAGCCTCCGTCCGCCCCTGCAGCCGCGGCGTCCGACTCGCCGGGCGCAGGAGCGCCCGGCTCGAGCGAGGCCGCCGGGAGCGTGATGGAGAGCGAGAGCCCCGGGACGTCGGTCCGGGCGGCGGGCGGCGAGACGAGGAGCGCGACGACAACGACGACGGCGACCAGGCCGATGAGGCCGAGGACGACGCCGACGACGACCGCAGGCGGAGGGGGACGCCGGGGTGCTCCCCGCACAGGGGGCGGCGCCGGGGGGACCAGCGGCCGGTCACCCGCCATTGCGAGGGTCGGCGACGCGGAAGACGGCGCGGAGCCCGGGGCGCCAGAAGGGGGCGACACCGCCGCCATGGACTCCGTCATCCGGAACGCGAAGGGATCGCTGGCGGCGTCCGGGGACGTGGCGGCGGACTCCCGCGCCCGCAGGATGATCACCGTGATGTTGTCGTGGCCGCCCCGCTCGTTGGCCAGGGCGATGAGCTGGTCGGCCGCAGCCTGCGCCGGTGCCGACGTGACGACCCGCCGGATCTCGTCCGCGGCGACGAGGTCGCTCAGGCCGTCGGAGCAGAGGACGAGCGCGTCGCCCGCCACGTGGACGATGGACGAGCGCTGGACCTCCACGTCGATCTTCGTCGCCATGCCAAGCGCGCGCGTGATCTTGTTCGCGTCGGGGTGGGCTGCGGCCTCCTCAGGGCGCAGGCGGCCGGCGTCGACCATCTGCTGCACCATGGAGTGGTCGCGCGTGACCTGGCGAATCTGATCGTCGTGGACCAGGTAGCAGCGGCTGTCACCGACGTGCGCCACCTCGGTACCGAGCGGGTGCATCAGGGCGGCGACGATCGTCGACCCAGGGCGGTTATCGTCGCGCACCGCGCCCATCGCGTGCACCTCGCGGTTCGCGACGGCGATCGCGTCCCGGAGGACCTCCCGCGCCCGCGCCGCTGGCGGGATATCCGCGCGGATGGCGGCGGCCGAGACCTGGCGGAAGACGGACTCCACGGCGAGCATCGAGGCCTCGCGCCCCCCCTCGTGTCCCCCCATTCCGTCGCAGAGGACCGCGAGCTGACCGAACGGGGTCGCCCCGCAGCGGCAGCTGTCCTCGTTGATCTGCTTGGAGGGGTCACGTCCCGGGTCGCTGAGCATGCCGACCTCGACGGCCGGGACGATGAGCTGCGTGGCGCTCACCGGGCGACCACGGGGGGCCTGGGGGGGACCGCTCGACGCACGCTCACGAGGGGCTCGCGGAGGGGCGCTCTCACGACTCGAGGCGCACGTCGAACTCGACCGGACCGAAGCGGAGCGCGCGCCCCGACGGTACGACGGTCCACGAGCCGGGCGGGATCCGCTCGCCTGCGACGTACGTCCCGTTGTTGGACTGCTCGTCGCGCACCCAGAGGTGGGCGGCCTCGAACTTCAGCGTGGAGTGGACGCCGCTTATGCGCGGCTCTGCGAGGGCGACAGCGCACTGCGAGGCGTCACGACCGACCCGGACCTCCGAGCCGGGGAGGATCGGGAACTGACCGACGGGACCGACGATGGTGGCGCGCGTCGCGTACCCGCCCGCATCGACCTGCGGCAGGTCGTAGGGGTTGGGGGGCGGCGTGAGCGCCGGCTGCGCGAATGACCCGGTGATGGGGTACGGCGACGCCGCGGCGTTCGTCGCGTCGGTCGGGAGCGGCTGACCGCACGAGAAGCAGACCGAGGGCTGCCCCGGCGTCGCCATCGTCAGCCCCCGGCACGCCGGGCAGATCACCTGCACGACCGCCGCGGCCCCGACGGCAGGAGGACCCGCCCCGCCGAGGGCTGGATCTAATGGAGCGACGTGTCCCGGAACGTCCTGGGGCGCCGAGGCGCCGTAGCCCCCACCGGGGGGACCTCCGCCGTAGCCACCGGACGGACCGCCATAGCCCGGACCGCCCCCCTGAGCCGGGCCGCCGTACCCACCGGGAGGCGCGCCTCCGCCGTAGCCGCCGGGGGGGGGACCACCGTAGCCAGGCCCACCAGCGACCACCGGAGCCGGGGTGTTGCCCCCCCGCCTTCGCCCACCACCACCACCGCCGCCACCGCGGACCACGGCGATGACCAGCAGGAGAATGACCACGGCTCCGCCGACGGCGGCAGCCACGTAGATCATGTTGAGCGGCGGCTTCTTCGCCTTGAGGGTGAGGATCGTCTTGGCGTCGCGTCCGCTTGACCGGTAGGCCTTGTTGTCGACGACGATGACGTGCGCGACTGCGTTCTCCCCCTGCCCATCGAGCAACTTGGCGTCGTCTGGGACGTCGAAAGTCGCGAACGCATCGTTCGTGTCCTTCGCGGCTGCGTGCATGTTCTGGCTGATGAGCGACTGCATCGCCTTCTTCACGGACGCGAGGTCACGCGCCTGCGAGAAGCCGGGGTTCGTCCCCGCGGGGATGAAGTAGGCCTCCGCGCGCGACTTGTCGCCGGCCCAGCAGAAGTCGCCGTAAACCTTGAACGTGCCGCCCGGGAACACGGGGTTGGCGTCGGCCTCGGCCTTCGTCTTGGCCACGTCGACCGAGAGCGGCCAGAGGGACGGATCGACCCCGATGGGGACGTTCTGGAACGAGGCGTCCCCCTTGATCTGCGGCGAGGTCCCGCTGAACTCGAGGTCGAAGCTCTGCTGGACGTCGGCGGCGAGGCAGCCGAGGCGCCACTTCACGACGTACATGGCGTCGAAGCGGTCGCGCACCGCCTTCAGGATGCGCTTGCTCCGCGCGTCGATCGCCGCGACGTCCTGGGGCGGAATCTCGCGCACGATGTCGAAGAAGCCGCCGACCTCCGGGTTGGCGAGAGCCTGCATGAACTGCTGGTCGTTGTTCCGGTAGACGTCGTTCAGCATCGACGACGCCGACGGGAACCAGATCGAGATCACGGGGAGCGGTGTCTTGGGCGCCGCGGGGTTGTCCTCGGGGAAGCGCCCCTTGGTCGCGAACTGGCGGAACGTCTCGGCGACCGGCGCCGAGCTCCCCACGTCGTTGCGCCCCGCGCCGTTCGAGAGGATGACCATCGCCTGGTGGAGCGGGATCGACTGCGGGCTCGCGCTGTTGCCGAGGTCGTTGAACCCGTCGATCGTCATCTTCTTGATCTGCTCGAAGAGAGCGCGGTCCCTGCCGTGGGACTGGGCCGTGGTCGTCACGTCCTTCAGCACGTTCGCCAGCTCGGTGCGCTGGGCGTAGGTCTTCCACCCCCTCGAGCTCTTGAAGACCTGCTGGTCGTCGAAGATCATGATGTTCATGAGGTCGTTCGGCTGCATCGTGCGGATGAAGTCGTTGGCGACCTCGCGCGCCTCGAGGTAGCGCGACCCCATCCCGGCGGCCGCGTCGAGGACGACGAGCCAGGCCGTCCCGACGTTGGGGTCCTTGAGGGCCGCGGACCAGAGCTTCGGCTCCCCCTCGACGGTGGCCGGTCGGTCGCGACCGTCGACCTTCACGAGGAGCGTGGCCTTGTCCTTGAGGAACGGGTAGGCGCTCCAGGTCGACTTGGGCTTCTCCAGGATGTCGCTCATGCAGTCGACGCGCTGGTTGAAGCCCTTGCTCGACGCGCACGGCTCGAGGGCGGTCGTCAGCGAGTTGAACTGGACGACCTCGATGACCGTGGTGAGGATCGGGGCGTCGGCGTCGACCCCGGCGCGCGGGTCGATTCGCAGGATGTGGGCCTCCGGAGCCGCCCACGCCGCGCCGGGGGCGATGAGCGCGAGGAGGGCGAGGAGCGAGCACGCGCACGCCAGGAGCCGAGCGAGGCCGAGAGGCCCGCGTGACGACGATGTGGACCTTCGAGTCATGGGCCTCTGCTCCGCGCGGTCAGCCGCGCGAGATGATCTTGACGATGGTGGTGAACCCGCCGAGGCGGAGACGATCGCCGTCGCGCAGCTCGCGTCGGCCGCTGAAACCGACGTGCTCGTCGTTGACGAACGTCCCGTTGGTCGAGGCGGTGTCCTCGACCACGACCTTGCCCGTGAGGGCGTCGACCTCGAGGAACGCGTGGCGAGAAGAGATGGTGGCGTCGGCGAGCGGGATGTCGACCGTCTCGCCGGAGTTGGCCCGGCCGAGCGCGTAGCGCCCGCCGTTCAGCGGCCAGAAGTCGCCCACGGCGTTCCCCTCGAAGGAGACGAGGAAGCCGGCGAGCGAGTTCGGCAGCACGACCGGCGCGGCCTTCGCCTCGGCGGCGACCGGCGGGGCCCCGACAGCGCCGCCTCCGGGGGGGCCATAGGGCGGGGCGGCGGCGGGCGGGGCGTACCCCTGAGGCGCCGCGGGGGGTGCGCCGTACGCCGGCGGCGGGGCGGGCGGCGGGACGTACGCGGCCGGCTGGGGCGGGTACTGCGGCGCGGCGCCGTAGGCGGGGGCGGCACCGTAGCTCGGCCCCGGCTGCGGCGGGGCCGCCGCGGGGCCGGCCTGGGCGTACTTCGCCCCGGAGCCCGAGGGGGACGCTCCGTAGGCCTGAGCCGGGGTCTGCTGGGCGCCATAGTCGTAGGGCGCCTGCTGCGGCGCGCTCGCCGCGAACTGCACCTGCTCGAGCGCGATGGGGTGCCCCTGCGGGCAGTAGTTCTGCCCAGGCGCGACCTCGTGCCCCATCTGGCAGCGAGGCGGCGGGGGAGCAGCCCCCCACCCTGCCGCAGCCGCGTACGGCTGCGCCGCGGCAGCGGGCGCCGCGACGGGCACCGGGGTGCCGCAGGTGTTGCAAAACTTGTCGTTCGGTCGCGGAGCGGCTCCGCAATTGGCGCAGGGGTTCATGCTGAGGGTGCCTTCCGCACGCCGAAACGGGGCGACGCGCTGGCGCGCAGCATATCCAAGTCTGGATGGAAGGGCACTTCCTGGGGAGGCCCCCGGGCGGTTTACCCCGCGGACGCCAGGAACGCCGCGAGGGCGGCCTGGATCACCTCCCGGACCGGGACGCCGTGCGCCCGCGCCGCGGCCTGACAGGCCTCGAACTCGGGCTTCGCCTGCACGGGACCGAACGGCCCCCCCGAGACCTTGACGGCGATGTCGCCGAACCGCGTGGCCACCGTCGTGACGTGGCGAGGCCGCTCGAGACGCGCGACCGGGTAACGGCGAACCCCTATGGACGTCGTCTCGCGGAGCAGCGCAGCCGCGAGCGCATCGGCCTGCCCTTCGGTCGCGAGGATGCTCACCGTGAGCGCCGGTCGCCCCTTCTTCATCGTGATCGGGGTCGCCCAGACATCGAGCGCCCCGGCCTCCATCAGCGCCTCGATGGCGCTCCCCACCAGCTCGCCGGTCGCGTCGTCGATGTTGGCCTCGATGACGACATGGCGAGCCGCGGGCGAGCCGTCGGGCGACCGCTCGCTGTCCGACGTCGCGTGGGCGCCGAGGACTGCGCGGAGCAGGTTCGGACGATCGGCGAGCTCCCGGGTCCCCGCCCCCCAGCCGACCCGCTCGGGCGCCATGCGGGGCCACCGCACCGAGCCGGTCGCGTGGGCAGCGACGATGGCCGCGCCGGTTGGCGTGACGAGCTCGACGTCGATCCCCGCGTCGTACGTGTCGAACCCCGCGAGGCACTCGACCGCGGCCGGTGCCGGGAGCGGGAGCACCCCGTGCCTTGCGCGGACATAGCCCCGCCCCATCGGCAGCGGCGAGACGGCCACGCGCGCGCCGAGCCACTCGAGCGCGGCGGCGCTCCCGACGATGTCGACGATGGCGTCGACGGCCCCGACCTCGTGGAAGTGGACCGCCTCGAGCGGCGCGCGGTGCACCTTCGCCTCGGCGAGCGCCAGCTTGTGGAACGTCGCGTGGGCGCGGGCCTTCACGGAGGCCGGCAGCGTCGACGCGTCGAGGAGCTGCCGGATCGATCCGTAGGTCCGTTCAGGCTGCGGCCCGTCGAGGTGGACATCGAACGAGGTGGCGACGATCCCGCTGAAGGTGCGCGTGCCGAAGTGGAGGTGGAACCCGCCGATGGGGAGCTGGGCGACGGCGTCGCCGATCACGCCCTCGGGGACACCGAGATCGACCAGCGCCGCGATGATCATGTCCCCGGCCAGCCCGCTCGGGGCGTCGAGGAAGAGGATCTTGCCGGCCCCGTCGCCCGCCGGGAGGTCGGACCTGCCGCGCGGGGCGTGGTCGTGGTCGTGGTCGTGGTCGTGGTCGTGGTCGTGGTCGTGGTCGTGGTCGTGGTCGTGGTCGTGGTCGTGCGCGTGGCTATGCATTTGGCTGTGATCGTGGTCGTGTTTCGGCACGGAGCCATCAGTAGCCGACCTGCGGCGCGTTCGCAGTGAATCGTGTCGCGGCGGCAGCACCCGTTGAGGATAGACTCGGGGCATGCGCTCGCATCTCCACCCGATCCCCCTGTCGCTGCTCGCGCTCGCGGCGGCGTGCAGCTCGTCCTCGTCCGCGACGGCTCCGAAGCCCGACGCCACGCCGGACGGCGCCTCCACCCGGACGGACGCTGCCGCCGATTCGGGGCGCACGCGCGCCGACGCCGCCGCCGACTCCGGGCGCGGCAAGACCGACGCCGGCGGCGACGCGGGCCCGACGCCACCGGCCTCCGTCTCCTTCCCCGCGACGTTCCTCTGGGGCTCGGCGACCGCCGGATTCCAGGTCGAGAAGGGGGACGACAACACCGACTGGGCAGCGTGGGTCGCGACCGCCGGCAAGATAAAGAACGGCGACAGCCCGGACGTCGGCGGCCCGGATGCGCTCGCGCACATCACCGCCGACGTCGCCGATCTCGTCGCCACGCACCAGAACGCCTATCGCTTCTCGCTCGAGTGGGGGCGCATCTACCCGACGCTCGCCGCCTTCAACTCGAACACCCCCGACCCGACCGCCATCGCGGCCTACACGAGCCTGCTGTCAGCGCTGACGGCCGCGCACGTCACGCCGGTCGTCACGCTGAACCACTACGCCCTCCCGAGCTACGTGGTCGACGTCACCCAGCCGACGCAGCCGCAGGGGTGGGAGCGGGGCGGGGCGACGGCCGACGGCGGGGCGACAGGGGACGGCGGCGCGGGGGCGGGGACGGCGGCGCTCTTCGTCGAGTTCTGCGGGCGCATGGCCAAGCAGTTCGGCGGGCAGGTCGACTACTGGCTCACGCTGAACGAGCCGATGGTCTACGCGGTCGGGGGCTACCTCCAGGGGAGCTTCCCCCCCGGCGTGCTCCTCGACGTGACCCGCACCATCGCCGTGGTGAAGGCCGAGGCGCTCGCGCACGCCCGGGCGTACGACGCCATCCACGCAGCCGACACGGTCGACGCCGACGGCGACGGCAAGGCCGCCCTGGTCTCGGTGGCGAAGCACCAGCGGACGTTCCACCCGCTCGACCCCACCAGCGCGGCCGACGTCGCGGCGACCTCGCACGTCGAGTACC
>Ga0316217_10002056_pt1 | contig 24932 bp, 12 predicted proteins | sample 1anoAmetaG_FD_203633 | JGI IMG/M metagenome (GOLD analysis project Ga0316217, IMG submission 203633) | Freshwater microbial communities from Trout Bog Lake, Wisconsin, USA - 1anoA | ecosystem: Environmental > Aquatic > Freshwater > Lake > Hypolimnion/Profundal zone | place: USA: Wisconsin...
TGACCCGCATGTTGGGCGGCAATAGCGATGGTAGCGGCGACATGATGAGCGGCGATGCCAAGCAGTTCGCGGCCTCGTTCAATGTCAACGTGTCCGGGACGGTAACCCATACCGGGGCGGTGCAGATCGTGCCCGGCGAAGGGCTGGCGGAACTGATCGGGAAACTGACGGCGATAATGGCACAGCAGTCCAAGGGCGCTCCCCTGCGGACTGGTGACAAGATTTTCAGCCCCTTAACGGGGCGGTAACGACGGGGGTAGGCCATGGGTGCGGGTGGATTCAGCAACTTGCCGGACGTGTGCTTTGCCAACAATGTTGGAACCATATCCTTTCTGCGCACCATGATCGAGGTCGCCGATGAGTGGCACTGGGATGGCCGCATGGCCATCATCACCAAGCGATACAACGTCGAAGGGTATATGACACGTGCCCCCGCCGAGCGGGTGGACCTGATCGATACCAATAATCAGCAGCTCGTCGGCACTCGCGGCACGCTCATGCTGCCATGGTTGACGGCTCCCCTGGCCAACATCAAGCTCGATTCCCTGGAGAATCCGCACGGCACGTTTGACAACACCCTGGTGCCGGTCAACGCCAGCTTCACGGATGACTATCCCACCAACAACACCCACGAGCTGACCTGGTTTGGCATCACGCTGTACAACCCACGCATTCGGATGCCGATTTCGGTGCGGCAGACCAGCGATGACTTCGTGCAGATACCGGCCAACCTGACCGGCACCACGGTTGATTACGGAACCGTCGCGCCCACCAACCCCTGGTATGGCCCGATCCGCTATGTGTCCAAATTTGGCATGATGCAGATTGAAGTCACCGGCAGCTTCATCCCGGTTAATGGGGTCGTTGACGATACCACGATCGCCACCTTTACCCAGCGGGTCGGCTACGGCGGCGTGACCATGGCGGGGATGCCCAACGGATACCCCAACGTGTTCAATCTGAATACCGCCATTCCCCAGCTTTCCAATGACTGCAACATCGTTGGCTGTTTCGTCGCCGGTGGCGGCATCGATTGGGACGTTGAGCACAAGACCGCCCGGGTGCAAATTCAATTGCTGGCACAGCCGCAGGAATGGAAGAACTCATGATCGTCGATATTGCCCGCATTCATCAGCTCTTCAACGACGACGTAACATCCACCCTCAATGGGACGGCGGCGGTCGGCCGCACCGATGACGAAACCCATTCGCCTTTGTACGATCCGCTCTGGGGGTACTTCACCTTTGGCCAAAGCATCAACGCGGAATATCAAAGTGACGGCTGGGTCTACACCGACACGGCGGCCTTCACTATTGAAGGTGTTTTTACAGCAGATTCGGTTGTCGGCGATGTGACCGCCATGAGTGACGACCAGGTGTTTGTGTTGATGGTGGCGGCCTACACCACCTTGGAAAACACCTTCAAGGCCGCCGCCACGGCGACAGCTCCCGCCAGTTATACTTCTTGGGGAACGAGCCTTGACCCCCGTTGCATTGTGCTTCCCAATCCTTTGTGTGGCACCGATAGCTCCGGCAATGCACAGCAAATCTATGCCCTGGTGGATTCGGTTCGCGTCGATAAGACCCAATACCCGTTCCTGATTCGCTACACGGCAACCCTGCATGAAGCCAAGCCGCCGGCCTACAAATTGATGGTCAACAGCAATCTGCTGGATGACGCGATGGTGCATATCGAGTTCCCCCGGCCGGAACTGTCACGCTACGAATTGATCCGCTGCGCTGGCGAAGTCATCCAAGTTAAGTATTACCAACCTATGGTGCTGGATGTTTCCGCCTCGGTGCCCCTGGACGATTTCCAGAACATGGTGGGAACCTTGTACGACCAGCAGGTAACGATCGTGGTAGCACAAAGGGCCAGCGGCGCACTGTCGCCATTTTACAGCAACCTGAACCTGGTCAGCGATGTGGACGTGGACACGGACCTGATGCACCGGCTGAGCCGCGTGCAGATGAAGCTAAAACAATAGGCGGGGGCCATGGGACTGCTATTACCAAACCAGATCACCACGACTACTGGCGGCATACGCCCGTTTGCCTACGTCGTGGAGTTTGCTGCCGATCCGGCTAATCCCACGCAGCCGGCCAATCCCAATTCGGCCACACTGGTGTGGACGCAACGATTAACGAAGCTGAACTCCGTGCAAATCGGCTACGGCTCGGGCCAAGACCAGCAAGCCATGTTCTCCACCTGGGATGCCGAAAGTGTCCCGCCGGGCTTTACCGGCGATGCCGGCCTGATCGCCCCGGTTAATGGCGATGTGATCCGCGTGACCGTGCAGGACTTTAGCGGCAATACGCGGGTTATCTTCAAGGGCACCGTGCGGCAGGTTCTGGAGAACAACCTTAACAGCGGCATCATCTGGAACGCCACCGCATTCTCCGAGGCGATCCGTCTCGACGAGGTTTACTTCACCGGCAAGTTCAATCCCTACGAGGAAGACCCCACCCAGTCCAACCCGCACTTCGATGTCGATGGTCAAGTGCAAACCATGCAGTACACGCTGAAAAACATCATCGACACCATCATGGACAGCCCGGATGCCTGGGCGACCACCGAGTATTTCCTGAAGACGGACATCGACTGGGGAGGGCTGGATACCGAACCGCGCTGTGGATTATGGATTCCACGCGGCGTCAAGATCGACAACGCGCCCAAGGGCCGGGCTATTCTCGACCTGTTAAGGACGGTCGGTAATTTCACCTTGATTTATGTTCCTGGTGCTCCTGGCGTGCGCGACAAACTGCGGATGGTGGAACTCAACAGTTCCTGCGCGGGCTGCGGCTATCAGTGGAATATCTCGTTCGCGCCTTTGGAAACGGGAGCCAATCCGTGGGATGTGCTCTTTGGTTTTGGCACCACGGCCGGCACCACGCCTTATGCTTACGATTATGTGCTGGCCCGCGACAGCACCACCTGGGAGTCCACTGATTCCTTCAACACCGTGCGGGTGGTCACCGGGCCGATCGAATTTTACTCCGCGAACATGTGCATCCCGGAAATGGTCACGGACCCAACCGGTGCGGCGGTGGTTGCCGTCGACCAGGATACGGTTGCCAACCAGATCGCGCGTGCGCCCAACTTTGAAAACTGCTTTTACCGCTTCATCAATCCGGCCACCGTCACCGTGCCGGACGTGCGCGATCGCAAGCAGTATTTCGTGGGGATGCCGCTTTTCCCGGACTGGAATATCTTCGAGGATTGGCTGCCGGCCTTGTTTGAGATCGGCGACGTCATCATCCCGCCGACCTGGACGGGAAGTGCGGGTACGCAAACCACCGGGCCGGCCCCGGCCGCCTACAACGGCCTGTGTGAATTCCAACCGACCACCATCGGACACCAGGCGACCTGGCGGAAGCCCCACCTGTCGCACCTGGACAATCTGCGCGCGTACCAGGCTTGGCAGGCTGACCAGAAGTGTCCGGCGTGCAACGGCCAGGGCTTGGTCAAGTCGGTCTACAACGGCAACAACAATGAGCCGAACATCACCATTACCCAGAAGGGACCATCCGGCGGCATCCAGCGTCCTATCGTCGATGTGACCAATCACATCATGCCACCCAGCTATTTTGGCATGGCACCCACGCTCCCGATCACCTTGAGTGATGGTACGCAGTTCGCGGCCGTCGGTGGTGGCGGCGTCACCTGTACCTGCACCGCGCCGGCGGGAGGGACGCTGGTTCCCTTCTACGATAGTTCCGGCAATCCCGACATGACCATCCAATCGGTAGCATCAACCCACGGTTATCCGTTGCCATGGAAAAACACCTGCCCATTCTGCCGTGGCGTGGGCATGTGGCCCAAGTACAAGATTCGCAACATCTGCCAGGAACTGATTAGCGGCCGCAACTTGACCGCCGCGCAATCGGGACCGATCTACAATGTTTCGCTTGACCCAGACGCAACCCAAAGCGGCCCGGAAACCTGGGAAATGGCCAACAACCGCCTGAGCATTCACGGCGGCCCCCAGGTGCAGGTCGAGAGCGGTGTCATGGGCACATACTGCCTACCCGAATATACCTACAAGAATCTGCCTTATAAGCCCGCGATCGGCACCGCCGTGCCGGCACCGCTCACCGATCTGGATCATCTGCCGGATGGCTCGGGCAATCCGGCCACGACCAACCTTAAACGGTGGGCATTCCCGCACCCGCTGCAATATCAAAACACTGTAAAACTTCTGACAGCATTGGCTGGGGTCACTGTACAAAGGGGGGATGCGGCCCGACGCGATCAGATTGTACCGGATTCTTTTAGCTGTGCTGTGCCCTTCACCACCATCAGCATGGAGCCGCCGGTCAGTCCCACCATCGATTACAAGATGGGGCGTATTATCTTTCCTGAAGCCGTGTTTATTCCCTGCTGGATGGACTATTCCGCAATTCAGATCAGCAACAGCATGGCCCGCGTGGATACCACGGGCCTGTTAATGACTGGTTCGCCGGCACGGGGATACGAGACTTCGGATTCGACGGGGCAAGCCACCGGATACTGGCGGCCGGCCAGGGTTTGGATGACCTTCGGTTACTTCCGCGACAAGTATTATCACAGCGGCATCACCGATCCCAATGGCAACGCCATTGCCATCACCGAGTTTCAAGCTGATCCCTATCACATACCGGGCACGCCTCCCGATCCCTCTGGCAGCCCATTACTGCACACCTACCAGGCCCGCGCCATGGTTATCGATGGCTGTTATGCCATGGAGGTGCGGCTGAAGTCCGCAGATTGTTCCCCGCCCAGCCGCGTCATTTGCCGGGCCTTCCCCGATGAACGGTTTCACGTCAAGGCCACCGAAGCGGATTTCTGGAAGCTCCTCGTGCCCCTGGCACCTGACCAGGCGGATACGGCCTTCGCCGCCGATAAGGTTGCCGCCGGATGCACCATGGTAAACGGCCGCATCCTGAGGTGGATGCGTACCAGCCCCGGCGAAGCCATCGTGGAAATGGAAGGTTACACCGATGCCGACCATTATGGCAGCGTGCTGCGGCCCAAAGTCCTCACCTGGACCTTGCGTGACGACCGCAGCCGCATTATGGGCCACGCCATCCGCATCCTGGGCCTGGTCAACAACACGCAGGTCAAAGGTCAGTTGGACCTGATCGGCATGACCAACGATCTGTCCACGGGGCTGGGGTGGGTGAATTATCCCAACAAGGGCACCGCCGCCGTCATCCGCGTCACTTACAACTTCAGCAACGGGTTTCAGACGGAAATCGAATTGCACCGTGAAGAAACCCGCATTGGCGAAATGCCCATCCCCGACCAGCAGCGTCAGGACAGGGTCAACGAAGAGATCGCCAACATCAAGAAGACCATCGACGTACAGAAGAATCGTGATCGGGAAAAACGTAGCGGAAGTGCCGACCAGCAAATTGATGGCACGACCATTTCCAAGTTCATCACGGGCGGAATTTAAGGGGGTGGGTTATGCCTTCAGGAACCGGCAAAGAAACCGAAGACATGGCGCTCGTGCGATATACTGCCAAGCAACTCGCCAGCAGCCTGTTGCAGCAGATCGCCATGGCGTCGCAACACAGCTCGGCGACCATGCAGCGTTGGCGCATGGATATCAGCAAAGCGCACTTTCACGACGATTCCTCCAGCCAGATCGCCTACAACGATGTGCAGGCGATCGAATTGTTCAATGCCATTACGGGAGAGGCCATTCCCATTCCCGACATGGCAACACAATTCTACAATGCCCATTACCATTCTAGTAATTATGATGGCGGTTTCTTGTCAGGAGGTGGCGCAGGAATCCACGATCACCGCGATGTGCTGAACGGGGGTTTCGCCTTTGCGGTTTACCATCCCGGCACGGCATTGCCGCAGCAGCCGTGGGCCATCTAATGGGAATCACGGGCAAGCATCTTCTATGCCGGTAATATCTCCCGATCTAACTTCACGCAACGGCGGCGGATCGGACGCGCTGGGGTCGGCACGCAGTAAGTTAAGAGCGATATCAAAGCTGTTTGATGACGAAAACACATATCGAGTACAATTGCGAACCTGCAACTCATTCAATGATACGATGTCGGACAGCGTCACAGGAATTGCCGCACCTTTAGCAACGAACGCTCCGAAGTCGGGACTATGCTCCACGGCGAGTCGACACAATGTTGGGCAACAATAGGCTAGGACGATATGCTGCGAAAGGGGAAGGTAAATCTCGACACCCAGGCAAACCAAGGCGGTTCCACCACCGTGCTGATTGCGCAATGCCACGGGACGATCAGAAGTGTAGAACGTCGCCCCTTCCGCTTGCGCCAACAGTAAAAACCTCGATTTATCGCGCAACCCGCCGGCGACGATTGCCAGTTTCTCTTTAATTATTTGGAATACAGCGGAAGCTGACTCCGATTTGGTTGTTTGGGATAGTAGCCACGCCGGGGAGCCTCTAGGAGGAGGTTTTGGCGAATTGCGTATTTTGGCAGCAACATTCGCCAGATTATCTTTGGCGCGTGGTGTACGAAGCATTTGGGCAACAACGAACTGGTCAACCGTTGCCCAGGCATCGGCCGAGAGCGAAACGGTCATGTGTGTCTTGCAAATCGATTTGATTATCGGATCGACCTTCCCCTCCAAGGCGGTCAGATCATCCTCAATGGAGGCCCGCTCCTGATCGTCTTGTGTGTAATTGTAAAAATCTCTCTCCCACCCGAAGGACTTGGGTTTTCCTTTCAATATCGTTCCCGATTTCTTGTCCAGCCGGTAGAGCAGGCCGTCGGGCGTGGTGAAGCTCGACAGGATCAACTGGGGGTTGAAGTGATTCTTCCTTTTACGCCCCAGTTTCCGGCGTTGATTGGACGACGAGTTCTGAGAATTCATCCGGCATTTCTCCTATGAAACTCCGCCGCCGAACGTCGTTTGCTTTTTGCGTAGCATACTGCGGTTTGGAGCGCGCAACCAGAATGTGCTTGGTTGGCAGCCACCGTTATTGCGACGATTTGGATGGCCTTCGTCTTCATTTTGACGCCTTCGACGGTTTTTCGACACCCTGCGAACAGACAGCCACCATCTAAACCATTTTGCCGAAGTTCCAACATCTCCATCGTAACATCCAACGATGAGGGATCAACTATGACTAAAGCACGATCATTCTGGGGAGCCTTGGCACCCTTGTATCTTGTTGTGGCAATGATGGTCTTGGCGGCATGTCAAGCTACCACCAACACCAAGGTTGCGCCCTCGCCAGCCAGTACGCAGGGCGTCGAGCTATTGCAGCAGGGTCTGGCCACGGCCACCACGGCGGTGTCCGAGATTGACGCCGCCACCACCCAAGCCTCAGCCATCCCCAGCGTAACGGCGGCGCAACAGCCTTTTGTGGACGCCGTGAAACTGCACCTTGTCGCCGCCCGCGCCTGGGTGACCGATCTGATTGCCGGCATCCCGCAAGTCAAAACAGACCTCGACAAGGTTGAAGGCGAACGTGTGGCGCAGGTCAAGGCCACCGCAGTCGTTCAAGCCAAATTTGACCGCGATCACAAAGCGTATGCGTGGCTGGGTTGGAAGACCTGGGCCATCATCGACATGATCTGGATCGCGGTGGCCATCTTCGGCACCGCCGCCATCGTCATCGGTATTTACAGCCAGGTGTTCACTGCCCCATGGGCCGTCGGAATTGCTGCCATTTTGGTCCATATCGCCACCGGTGGCATCGGTTTGGTGTTCATGCTTATCGAAGCGATCGGCCCGACCATCGGCAAAGTAATCAACTGGATTGGAAGCACGATCGCCGGTTGGTGTGCTAAAACACCCGCCCCCGCCACCCCAGTGATTACCCCAGTTGTCCTCGCGCCAGCCACCATTGTGGCTGCCGCCAAGTAACTTTTCTCACAGGAGACGCTCATGTTCACGATCATCATTGCCTCGCTTGCCTTTATCGTCGGACTGTTGTCCGGTGCCGTTGTCGGCGCACGCAACCCCGCCGTGGTCAACGCTGACATCAGTGCCGTCCACACCCGCCTCGACACCGTCGAAGCCAAGGTCGAAGCGTGGATCAAGAAGACCGTGTAATGGCCGACAAGGGTCGTTACTGAAGGGATTCCTCATGCACGATGCAAACGGCACACCTTTGAAGGTTGGCGATATCGTCAACATTCCTTGCGTGATTCAGCAAGTCCAAGCGACTGATGACTTCTGTAACATCTTCCTTGAAACCATCTTGGGCCGGCGGCCTGATGGCCAAAAGGATCATTTCGGTGCCATCAACACCGCACAAGTTGTGCTGGTGAGCCGGGCCGCCATCCCAGTTGGTCCCGATGGTCCGCCGTTGCCGTATCCGGCTTCCGAACAACCGGTGGTGTAACGCCACAGCCTTCCAACGGAGAAATCAATGTCACCTGCAAATCTTGCACTTCTGGAAACAGCCCTTGTCAGCAAGGGTCTCAAGGGTCCGCATCAACTGATAAGTGCCATGGAGTATGCCAGTATGCTGCTCCGCACCAATCGTGTCGCGGACATTCCGGCGGCCGCCAATGCCACGCGCTGCGATCGGCAATGGCTGTTTGTGCCATTTGGACCCGGCTGGCAGCCGACGGTAAAGACGGGCGGCAACAGCACGATCGCTGGCCACGGCAACAGCACTCACGGCAACTATACCACCGGATCGAAGTCCACCATTACGCCGGAGTCAACCAGCTCGCCGGCCATGACTGTGGAATCAGCCACCATCCAGCCGCTGCCCAAGGCACCCTTCGTTACAACGCCGAGCAAGCCGCAATTGAAGGCACAGACCAAAGGTCAAGCCAAGACAGTGGTTACCCCCAAAGCTGCGGTCGTCACGCCGGCCAAGACTGCGGCCGTAGCGCCGGCAGCGGCAGTGACGCCAGCGGCCAAGCCGGCAGTGGTTCCCCCGACTCGCAGACCGGTGGCAACCACCATGGAACGCCTGCCTGAACACGAATATCTACCCAGGTAATCTGCCTGAAAGCGTAAACCTCCAAATTCTGCAACGAAGCCACCGCATGTTCTGTGTATCATCCGGTGATGGGGAACACCCAGATACTCCTCACCTCATGGTGACGGATACGGCTTCTGGTCCCGTGAGCCAGTGAATCACGGGGCGGCAAACGATCGGGGGCTTCAAGTGGACGAACCAGATACTTTTTACACGGTTAGCCAACTGGCTAAGAAATGCGGTGTTTCCAATCAATCCCTCCGCAACTGGGAAAAAGATGGAGACATTCCTCCTGCCCTCCGCACTGCCGGCGGCCACCGTCGCTACACGCAAGCGCACGCCAAGGTCGTCAAGCAGATGATGACGCCACGAGCACCTTCTCGGCCGGCGAGTGCTCCCCATGCTTAATCTCACGCCCAATCCACCGCCAGCCACCGCTATCAGCGTTCTCGTGAAGAACAACTGGTATTGGCCGGACAATTCCATGTTCTGCTATGACCTGGTTCCCCAGTACGTTCTCAACGGCTGGGCTGATGCCAATCAATCCGGGGGTGTTTACGATATCCCCAACCTGTACGTGCAAACGATCGCCCCGCAATACAACGGCTGGACCAACTGGGTGGACAAGGCCCAAAAGGACTACCGTTTCACGGCCCTGAGCGATTCCAACAGTCAGCTCAACATGTTCCCCGAGGTCAGCGATCCGTGGATGTTCACGGAGTACATCGCCGAAGGCACCACCACCGCCAATGGTCAAGATCAGGTATTGGGCAGTCAGATCGACATCATTCGGCCGCCTTTGGTTAAGCCCACCACCGTGACACGGACGCTGGACAGTGATGGCAACGTCACGAATGCCACGCCGCTCTTCTACACCGAAAACATCACCACCACCGTCACCCCGGAGACACGCCTGGCGTACGAGCTGGAATATCAATGGCAGTCCGGCATTGCGCCATTCCTCCTATATTGGGAGTGCGAACTGGACCAGATAGGATGGGTCGAATGGAACGGTGGCGTTGCCAACGGCAACTTCACCCGCACGACCGTCACCCGCCGCCGCGTCCGTTTTCAGCATCCATCCGTCAATGCCGGCGTCCGCATGAATCGCGCTGCGATCTTTGCCCGCTCGACCCACTGGGGCCAAAGCGGCAATGTGCCGGCCAGGGTGCTCAACATGACAGCACCCCCGGATTGGTTGAATGCCAAGGATCAACTCACCGGCCGTATCGTACCCAGCGTGCAGGTGATCCAGGGATCACCCGTTTACGACACGACCGATCAAACCGGCGGCCAGGGTGCCGCGTGGTTTGGCACCGGCGGCATCCAGATGGGCACCTGGAGCTGGTCTGACCAGATAGGTGTCCTGGGCGTCACCCCTTCTGCAACGAGTCCGCAGGGCACCTACACGGGCACGAATGGCATACCAACATCCGTCTGGTACTACACCGCCCCAGCCACTTCCGCCAATGTGGTCTTGGCAGTGTTGCCCACCCAGCCATTGGCAGCCACCAGCCAGCCGGCATACACCTGGCTCACCCAAGAAGTGCAGCCGGGCGACCTGGTGCATCGTGGTTGTTCATTCTGGCAAGGGCACGCTGTCGCCGGCCAGGGCACCTGCGGTTGCAGCTATGCCACCCAATACGCCAGTCAATTTGCCGCTTTGAACACGCAGGTGTACAGCGATTTCGTCAACAACACCTTCCAGAAAGACTTGAACCAGGCGGTGATTCCGCAGACGCAAACGGTCACAGTAACGCTCGGCGAAAGTCCTGCTGGCCCCTGGCACGATCTGGCCAGTTGCGGATTCACCATGCAGCTCATCACCGACCCCAGTGATGGCACCATCGTCCGCGTCAGTGTGGTTAAGGGAACCCCGGGGACCGCGATGCCCTGGGCGATCACCTGCTACTGCATACAAATCGTCCCCAAGAATTACCCGGTGCCGCACAACACGCTCTGCGCTTCTTACAACGGCACCGCTGCCGATCCCAAAAGTGCTTACGCCACCATGTGCCAACAGAATGGCTTTATCGCCTGTCCGTTTTACACACCGACCGGCATGAGGATCATGGCCACTTGGGAATGTATCGCCAGCAACGGTGCCGAATGGGCCGCCATGCAGCGGGGCTTGCCACCGGGCCAGCAGGGAGACCCCAGCACCACCGACGCGGTGACCAGCGCCTATCAGTTGGGCGCGACCAGTGCCGTCATGGATGGGGGCCTGGGCATGGCCATGGCCATGAGCGTGTCGAGTCTGGCCGCCGCCCTCCAGACACCCGCTTACGTGACCACGTTTCAGAAGGACACCACCAGTTCGACAATCATCACTTTTGCCCCGGAAACCGTGGCCGTGGCCGGCAAGCAAACCTATTACAACACGCCCGGCGGCCTGCCGCCGGCGGTTGACCCGGATGACGCGCTGCGGGTGCAGCCCGGGACCGGCTATCACGTCATCGACTGGGAGACGGACGCGCCTTACAACGGCGTGGATGGGGTCTTCTTCGGCTACGTCAACCAGATCAACTATCGCGTCATGTCCAGCGTGCAACACTGCTACTCGAATGATTTGTGCAACCCGCTCATTCTGGCGGTCAACAATCCGCCGCCGGGGTGGCGACGCGGAGCTTATTCCAACATCAACTTCAAAACCCATGCACTGTGTATGCCGGGATATCCCGCCGCCGATTGCACCTCGCGGTATTGCAACTTCGGCTGCCATCAGTGCCCCAAGACCCAGCTCGATCGCCGCGCCGCGGAATACGATAAGAACTACCAGGTCCTGCTCAACGAAATTTACATCCCCTTCAGCCAGTTCGGCATCACCGCGTTCGCCACGGGAACCGACAATCAGCCAATTCTGACCGAAGGCTTCCTGCTGAATGGCCAGGTGCAGTTCCTGACTAAAAGCCAGTTTGTAGCCAACCCCACCGCGATGTGCGTGGCTGTCGCGCAGGTCAATGGCAACCCCATCCTGCTCGGTCACTGGATGCCGCAAGCCACCGATTCCACTGGCCAGAAGTGGTGGGTTTACTTCTACTACGATCATCCCTCCTGGGATCCGCTGCACCACATGAGCCGAGTGTTCGCGCACATCGTCCAGTTTGATGGCAACGATCAGCCGTCGTATATGCCGGTCACCGATCCCAATGATATCGCAGCCTTAACGGCACTGTTCGGGGCCGGCACGGTGAACGCACTTCCCTGGCTGGTGGAGTTGTATGCTCAATACCAACCACCCACCGGCAACCTGATTTACGCCACCAACAGCCTGCCCTTTGCCGGCGGCCGCAATCCCGAATACAAGGATCATTCCCATCGCGGCACGGAGATCATGTCCTGGTGCGGCGGCTACACGGGAATGGACGGCGCTGACGGGGCTACCTGGACCAATCAGTTTGGCGGCCCGCTGAACAACACCGCCCCGGTGCAAAGCCGCTACAAGATGGGCTACTGGCCGATGAAATACGGGGAGTTCATCAATCAAAGCATTCCCATTCCCAACCCCGGCGCTCAGCCGCCGCCTTTCGTGCCGGTCATGGCCCGCATCTTCAACGCGGTGAGTTGGTACAACGGTGCAGTTCCGATCGATGGTGCGCCCAGCCTGGGCGTCGAAGACACGGAATCCAACACCAACACCCAGAGCGTTTATGCCGCCGTGGGCCACACCTTCTCGACTGACACGGCCGCATTGATCCAATGGTTTAACACCGTCAACAACGGCGAGACCAATTGGCACGCGGCATTGCCGTATGATCCCAATGACCCCACCGGCACGCTGAAAGTGCAGGTTGCTGCGCCGTGTCCCGACGTGACCATGCTTCCCCTGGAACGATACTGGTTCCAGTGCAACGTCTGCGGCATCGACTTCACGCCGGAAGAAGTCAATTTTCTCGCGGGCTACAAGGCCATGTTGGCCCCCATTCCGACCGGTGCTACCGGCAATCCACCGTGCGGCTGCCCCAGGATGGATGGCGGCTGGCTGGTCAATATGGGTCACCTGGATCACCTCATGGATACCCACGCACGGGGATTTATCGACCTGTGGGGGCCGCCGGGAACCACCGTGCATCGTGACGGGTTCTTCTGGAAAAACCCCACGCTGGTGACACGGGTGCATGGCGATCACATCATGCAGAAGCTCGGCCAATTTAACTCCAACGGCGGCGGTTACAGTTTCAGTAACCTAACCGGTGATGTCGAGTTGCTCGGCTCCCTGCCGCCTTGTCAGACGCAAGGCTATAACCCCGGCCTGGGCCATGCCCTGACGCTTCCCTGGGTCAAGGTGGGCGACACCGTGGCCACGGCCCGGATTAACACTACGCCCATCATGGGCCTCTACAACACCGACGTTTGTCAGTATTACAACGGCAAAACCAACACGTCGACCAACCTGGCCAGCAGCGTCACCAGCAACCAGGAAGCCACCACTGTCCTCCAGGCTGGCGATCAGATCAGTTTCTGGCGACAAAACACGCCCGATCCCGCCGCCGTGGCCATGGATGCCAGCACTCAAGGCGACTGGTACGAATTGGGATTGCCCATTTGTGCCGTGGTGCCATTGACAAGTTTAGTGGCCACCGATCCTATCGTGCTGGCTGATCCCGCCTGTCCACAACGATCAAGCTATTCCGTCGGTGTGCAGGGCGACATCATTTTCCGGGAAGCTCTGCGGCAATGGCGTATCGGCATTGTGCAAGGATCGCTTTATGATTGGGCCACTGCTGGCAATCCCGGCATGTCCGTCAATGCCTTGAAAGATCAACTGCTTGCCCGTGGCGTCAACGCCAAGCTGGCGGATGAAGTGGACCCCAATACAGGTGCCCTCATCGCCGTGGATGAACGTGTCCTGGCACCCTATGGGGTTAATCCCGGCGGCGGCCTGAAGATGGCCACCTTGCCTGTCGTGAAAAATCTGCGCAATCGCCTGTTGCCCATGATGGCCTACGACCTGAGCGACCCGATTGGCGGTTACACGGCCGGCGGTGACTACACCTCAACCCAGCAGGTCGATGACCTGGATCGCTACGACTCCATGCCGCGTGTTTTGCCCATCCAGAAGTGGACGCAGATTCAGCCTCAGGTCATGGCGGCGACGGCCAGCAACTTCGATTATTACGTCCAATGGCAAATGGATAACGATCTGGCCGGCACCAACGTCAGGGCCTATTACCCGGTCGGCAAGACCTGGTGGCGCATCAACCAGAAAATCGGCCAGATCAAACGGCAAGGTGGATGGAACCCGCTGCACCTGGATGATTGCACCCGTACGCCCTGGGTGAATCCTGCCGATGGCGGCATCGGGCCTTGGTGCTATTACACCGGCGATTGGATCACCTCGGCGGTCGGGTATTTCATGTTCGGCCGCCTGCCCATGCACATGGAAGTGGTCAAGGCCTACATTGTCTTCACCCAAGAGCCGGGGCCGTCGGCCGGCCCGATCGGCTGCCAGGGCGGCTACACCGGCATGGTCGGCTACGAATATCCTGGCTCGTCCCAGTTATACGATCTGACTTACGCCGGCAATGCCCAGTGTTACTGGCAGCATTACCACGCCTGGCGCACGCCGGGCAACCAAGGCGATAACGGCAAGAGCCACGAAAACTGCCTGCCGCAAGGCGTGGACAATTACTGGGGGCCATCGGCGCGCCAGCACACGATCGATCACCCCGATGACTGGTCGATCACCGACTGGTTGGTGGATGGCACCGGCACCCCGATGGGCCAATCCCCGGATGAGCCACAAGTCGTGCTCCAGGAAAGCATCGAAACCGGCGTGGATGGCGATGATTACCAATGCTGGCTCGGTGACACGGCCGCCGGAAATTATCTGAACATGGTGGACATCCTCACCATGAACTTCGTGGACACCAGCTACGGTTTCGGGTTCAGCCAGCCTTATTTTGCCCCGTGGGTTTGGGGACAGGATATGCAGCAGCTTATGACCGAATACCAGTGCTGGAAGGATATGACCTTCGCACAATACAGTGGCCTGGTTACCGAATACCACGCGGTCTGCCGGGCGGCCATGGAAGACAAACAGATCACCTGGGATTATTACGCCGAATGCTACCGCAATCAGATTTACCCAGCCGAGCACCAGGGCGTCGCCGGCTGGATTGATTTCACCAATTACAACACCACCGGCCAGTTCCCCAACGATATTCCCATCGCCACCCAGGTGACGGATACTTCCTGGGCAGATGGTCCACAGGTAATTGTCCAAGGCGGCGGCGGCCCGCCGGGCGGCCCCCCGGCGGGCGATGCCACCCGTGTCCTGGATGTGACCAGTATCATCACGCAGAAGTACAACGATCGCGTGCCTCGGTTCTTCCAGTGTCAGTTGGGCTGGAGTCTGGCAACCCTGGCCGCCAACACGCCGCCCATGATGGACACCAACCTGGGGCTGAATCCTGCTTTTCACCAGCACAACGAAGACCCTGAGCCATTTATGACGTACCGTTACATCGGCACCCTGGGCATGTGGCTCAATGATCCCTGGCACCATCCGCCGGTATTTAACGGTGAACCCGTCCAACCCGACGAGGATGGTGATCCGCTGGTCCTGCTGGTCGCCGATGAACAAGCACGCATCCAGAATGTCAGCAGTTGGGACACGCAGAACTTGGCCAGCACGGCCCCCAATTACATGCAGTACCATCCCTGGCAGCTCTGCCAGGCGAATCAGCCATTTATTGAATCGTCACCGGCGACGATGGCCGCACCCATCCAACTGCCCAACTATTACTGGCGAAACATCGGCCGCGACACCAGCGAGCAGAGTTTTGAGGTCGATCTGCGGCAACTGCCGATCGAAACCATGCGGCGGAACTGGCGCTACAACGCACCGACCGTCAACAGTGCCAATGCGATCTGCCCCAACGTGGCATCCTGCACCGTTGCTCAAAACCATTGGACGGTGAGTCAGTTTTACCAGATCGCCACCAGTAGCTGGGGCTGGACCGTGGTGCCTTCCATGACCAGCCAATACTGCGCCTGCTGCGGCACGCAGATGACCGCCGCCAACGGCGTCGTCTTCACCGATGGTGACGGCATCACTACGGTCAGTTATGCCCCGCCCTGGATGGACGATCTGCTGGTGACTGGCATCGACATCGGCATTGCCAGCACGGACGGCTGGCTGCCGGCGGCCGCCCACGGCATCATCATTGAAGGGTTCAATTCGCTCAGCCAAATGTGGAGCACGATTTTCAGTGCCGCCTGGAACGCGGAAAGCCAAACCTTTTCTTATAACGTCTGGAATGGCAGTGCCTGGGCAACTGTCAATTCCGTATCACTGCCGGCTACCCTGATAGGCGCTGAAGGCGTCAGTGTGGTTCCCAAATTCGCTGCCGCCGCCAACGGCTGTCACTTCCTGATCTGTGCCGCCAGCACGCTGCGGATTCGTGTCAATCAACCATGGCCCAACGCCCGCGAAATTCCCGGGCCGGCCGGCAGCGGCAACTGGGGAAATGGTGTCATTAACACCAACGGCACCCTGAGTATCCCGCTGTCAGATTGCCCGGCAGACGTGCAGGCAAATGCCAGCCGGTTAATTCAGACCACGATCTGCATCCAGAACACCCTGAACAGCAACACCCGCAACGCGATGATTCTCGCGGCCACCATATCGGGCAGCAATGTCATCCTGACACTGGGCACTTCCCTGGCCACCACCGAAACCGGCTATCGCATCACCTGGACTGATTATGTGGCGCGCATGACCACCTTGCGTGTGTGGGGCTGGCCTTATCAGTCCGGCAAGCTAACCATCACCCCGGCACCACCGACGCAGGTGCTGGCCTTCGGCACCGGCAATAGTGATTTGCAACTGACCAACTGGCCCAGCAAGATTTTCGCGGTCACCGCCAACGCCGGCATTCGCCAGGGCCTCAATCTGGCAAGGGCCACTTCTCTCGATCCTTCCGTGTTTACCTGGCAGGTACAGCCGGTCCTTTATAATGGCAGCACGCACCTGGAAGTGACCGGTGGCACGTTTTTCTATGACAACACCCGAAACACCCTGCGGCTGCCCACCACTTACGTCGATCCGACCAGCGGTCAGCAGACCAGCATCTGGAGCCTTAACGCTGCCTTGTATGGGAATGTCACCACGCCGTTCTTGACGCCGACGCTGCCCAACATGGTCACGGTGCAGTATCTGAGCGGCAACGGCGTCAGCATTGATGTTCCGGTCACCAGTTGCGGCCCCGGGCCGACCTACCAGCTTGACAAAGAATCCATCTGTTTTATCGCCGGCCATTCGCCCGACACGCAAACCACCATTCCCAGTTACGTCAACAGTAACCCCACCCAGGTTCTGCCGAGCATGGGCTTCAGCGAAAACCTGATCGACAACAATAATCGGCCCATGCCGATGTACTGGCAGACCTACAACCATGACAAAACCTACTGGAATGGCGGCGTCAATTGGCTGGTCGGGGATGAGCTGACCGCCGCCAACATCGGTGAGGATGGCTTCCTGAGCATATTCTCCGGAACTGGCATGGGACGAAACATGGACGAGCTGGGTGCCGACGCCGCTTTGAACGGCACTTGCTCGGGCACCGTGACGCTGTACGGGATGCCCAACACAATCCTTTCGGGGAACCTGTCCGTTTATGCCAAAGACTACACCACGCGAACGTACAATCTACCAACCGGGCCGGTAACTTTTGCAGAACGCACCGGTGGGTTCAGAAGCGGGGCCTGTGTCTTTTATCTCACGATCGACGACACCGTGACCAACAATCGCAAGGGTGTTCAGGCAGGCGTGCCCAAATTACTGGTGTACTTGCGGGAGCGGGACCTCGATCCTGCCAATGAATCAAATGCGCCGCTGAACCCGAACTAAGGACAAGGAAGGACTTCAATGAGCGCGCCATTTATCAAAATCTACTCCCTTCCTGACGGCTACTCGCAAGCTGGCGATAATGACATTCAATATCAGGCCAGCGACGAATTACTGCCGGTGACCTCCAAATTCATCGCCTTGTCGGATGTGTTGAACACCGCACCGCTCACCGGGGTGGTGTTGGTTTCCCCGCAGCCGTTGCCGGCCACCGATGGCAACTTGATCTGTTTCAATTTTGCCGGGGGCCAGAGCACCGAAACCCTCATTGCCAACCCCGCCCAGGCCGGTTATTTCATTTCGCAAACCACACCATGGACGTCAGTGCTTTACGAGCCGTACGGCGTATTGGCGGTGGTGGTCAAGGATGTCAATTCCAATCCCTTGACGGCCGCCCAAATATCCATCAACGAATACGGTGTCCACTTTACGGGTGCCACCGTTGGCACCACGGTTACTTTCTACACCAAGGCCGCGATCGGCACCGTGAACACGTTCGCGTTGCTCGGTGACACGATCTATGCGGGGGCCAATGACAACTGGAACACGTTCTGGCTCAGCACGGATGGCGGCCCATTGTTGCCGGTCACGGCACCCGCCGCTGGAATTGGCTACGTGACGGTCACTGGCGTTACCAATAACCTCAAGGGCCGCTACGCCTATGTGTGTAATCCCGCCAACACCTTCATTGCCGAGGATTACAACTGGGTCGCCGAACATCTGCGGATGTGGCCCGATGTTTTCTCAGGCCTGGAGGACTACCCCGGCGACACCTACCTGGCCAGCGACGGCGTGACGCTTATCAACCCCGGCAATCTGCCAGCCATTGTTGCCCAGGGCACCTATACCGTGAGTTATCACGATGGCACCGTCACTTTCCCAGCACCGGTCGATGGCAATGCCGATCCCGTCCGCGTCAACCGCTCGGTCATCAACGGCGTCAAAAACGTCGTCGGGCAAGTGCTCGATCCCGTGCCGGCCAAGGTGATGGCTTGCTGGTACTCGGCCACCAACTTCACGGTGGTGCTCAACCTGGGTGCCGCCACGCGGCAAGTTTCGCTGTACATGGTGGACTTTGATAACGGCGGCCGGGCACAAACCGTCGCCATTACCGATGGCAATAGCAACAACCTTCTGGCACAACAGGCGGTCAGCAACTTCACGGCCGGCACCTGGCTGAAACTCACCCTGACCGGCAATGTGAGCCTCGTGTTTACCCGCACGGCGGGAACCGATGCGGTGCTTTCGGCGATCGCCTTGGACACCACCACCGTCACCGGCAACAGTATCATTGGCTTCGACGCCGGCACGCAAGGCTATACCAGTGGGCGTCCCGGGGCCACCGGTTACGGCACGGTGGTTTACGGCGGCCAAGGCGGGGTCATCATTGGCGATCACACCGATCTGCCCAGCGCCGTGACGATCACCCCTACGGGCAGTTCCCTGCGTACCTGGAATGCGACTGGCACCACCCAGGACGATCGGGCGCTTTGGATTGAAGCGATCGTATTCCAGGCAATCAGCGAAACGAATTATCCCGCCAGTCACGGCAAGCGGTGGGTGGGGCGGGCCAGCGTTTACTTGCCGACCAACATCTATGCCAACGGGGTGGCAACGCCACAGATCAACACCACCAACCCCTACGACGATCTTGGCATTTTGATGGCATAAGGAGAAGGCAATGGCAATTACGGTAAGCAATATCACTGTGGTTCAGGGAACTGGCACCTACGTCGACGAGTCTGTCCTGGAGGTCAACTACACCGTGGCCGCCACCGGCGTGGATGCCACAGGCACCTTTGACATGTCGGCCCAGCTTGTGTTGACCACCTCGCACCCGGCCGCCATGCAGGCGTACCTGGCCAACTATGCCACGGCTCCTGTGGCCCAAATCAATGTCAGTCCCGGCACCTATGTGTTGCTGATCCGTGTACCGGCCACCCTTGCCGCCGGAGGCATCAACGCGCCATTTGCCAATTACACCAATGAGTTGGTTGTCAACGTGATGGCCCGCAACCATGCCATCCCCGCTAATGTCTCGGCATGGGCGGCCAGTGCCACCCCGATCAGCCTCAAGGCCCTTCAGCCAACCGTCACCACCGCGTCCATGGCCCAATATGTGGGCGGCCTGGGGGCAACCGTGGTTTACAATAACGTCCCGGTGACGTTGGCGGCGACCGACAATGGGACCCCGACGCCGGGAAACCCCGTCTACTGGCGCATGGATGCCAATGCCGCCAATCTGATTGATGGCAACTACCTGAATTTCCAGCCCTGGTCGATCGCGCCGGTTTTCCAATTCAGCTCGGCGCAAGCCAGCGGCCCGCAGATGGTGTACTGCCGCGTTTACGATCAGTATTACAATGGTTCGGCAACCACCACGCTCACCTACGATGGCGTCAGTGGCCATTACCCCTATCTGCAAATGCTGCCGCCGCAAGCCACCAGTCTGACACTGGTGGGGGCCACCGGTTCAACGTCATACGCCGGCATTGCCATCGACCCGGCCACTGGAGCCTTCAGCCCCGATCGGCACGTCTATCTATACGTTTCGGCAACCAGCCCGCTGCCGATGTTCTTCACGATCCTTACCACTGGCAGCAACGTGGAAACCGTCGCGCGGTTTGACAGCAAATACAACAAGACCGCCGGCACTAATGTCGGCACGGTGATTCCGTACAATTCCACCACGACCACCCAAGACCTCTGGCTGACCACCCAACCGATCAATCCCACCGGCGACAACTTCAATGCTGATGTCACGATTGCGGTTGCCGTGCAACTCTGGGATGCCGCCGGCAACACTATCCCGCTCAGCATTGGGATGCGGCTCAACACGCGCATCTATACCAGCCAATTCGCGCCGCTTCAGCCGGAAAGCACCAGCTATGTGGACGTGCTCCATGAGGTCTCCGGCACCAGCGAAACCGATCTGCCCCGCAGCACGCCGAGCGGTAACTACACCCGTGCCTGGAATGACATCTTCTATCCGGTGACGCACAGCTACCCCACGGACAGTTTTGGCAACATCAATCTGGCTGCCTGTATTGCCATGAATGGCACCAGCACTACCACGAATGATGCGGTTGCCCTGGTAACCAATAATGGCGTTACCACCGTGTCGCTGGATGCCAATGGGCTGAGTACAACCGCCAACTGGAGCTATTCCAAGACATACGGTTCACTGCTTTCCAGTCGTTCCAGCAACATGGTTTCCTGGATCATCGACAATCAGTCATGGGGCGACTTCACGTTGACCTTTGAGTTCTTCGATCTTAGCCCCAATTCTTTCGGGCCTCCCTACAACAACATCGCCCCTTATCGCGGCGACGTGCTGGTGATTTATGACGCCACCGCACCAGGGGCATTGGCCGCTGTGGCTGATCCCACCACGGGCGACACAACCTACACCATCGCCAACAGCGATCTTCTGGTGGAGATCATGGCCTTTACCGGCCAGTACGGCAATGTCGTCAATTTGACCACCGGCCAGATGGTCAGCTCCAATGCCCAGGGTGGATTCACCACCGTCGCTATTCAGGGCAAGCCACAAATCGTGATGATCTTGTATTCCGATGCCGCCGGCAGTGCTTCGGGATTCAAACTCAAGGGCGGCCCCCAGCATGAACTGGTGTGGGGCAACTGGGATGTCGATCCCCTGCGCGGGCAGTTCTGGGTACACAAAAGCATCGCCGTCGGGGCTTCTTATCCGGGTGCCGCTGATTCCACCGGCAAACGCGCCATCTACAATTACCTGAGCCAGAACGTGACTAATAACCTGGAGGCGGGCACCATCACCTTCTCGCAAGACATGACCGGGCAGGCGGTCACCGCCGATTACAGCTACTATGCCAACACCACGCTGCCCGGAACCACCATGGTGGCCACCTTCGATGATTTTGTTTATTACAATGACGTTGATGTCTTCGTATTGCCGGCCGGGTCCCAGACCTTGGACGCCACTACGGCCGCCACCATCTTTGAGACTACGGGCGGGGGCGACCACGGTAAGATCACCACCAACATCGCCTGGGATAAAGATGCCGGCGTCTTGACGTTGGTCCCCACCGCCATCCCGGCCAGCCGCCGCATCATCGCCCAGTATTATTGCCACACCTACAAACGGCTAAGCAATGACGGGTATGACGACACCGTCACGCAGAACAACGGCGACCTGCGCTTCCATGACCAGGTCATCGTTGCCGCTTCGACGCCCAGTTATCCTGACTTTACCTACGCCGACATCAAGATCGTCAATGAAGGGGATGCCCTGTTGCAAAATCCCCAAATGACGTTCGTAGCACGCGGCATCGACACCAGTGGCAATGGTGTGGTGTTGCTGCCTGGCCAAGTGGGAGCCAACGGTGAAATCTACACCGCCGCCGATATTGTGAGTCGGGTGTTGAACATCAATATCCCGTGGGACATCCAGATGGGCACGGCCGATGAAACTTACCGCCGCATGGCGTGTGCCATTTCGCCCAACTACATCTGGCCGCGCGGGTGCTTCGAGGATCGTCAACCCAGCGACACCGACACCATCTATCAAAATCAGGATGCCATGGGCATTGTTTCTTACTGGATTGGCAAATCATTCCCCGTGGATTTAGCGGCACAATCGGTGGTTTTTGGCCGCGTGGTCTGGGTGTTGGATGCCGGCGGAAGCTACCCACAGAATGTCACATCTGGCCCCAAAAGGGCAGGTTTTGACATATCGGGATCCTACTTCACCGAACTCATCACATAGAGCAACGGCAAAGGCGTAATCATGGCAACCGTCCGACCCGACATTCAGGTCAGGATCGGCTCCGGGCCGACCGATGCTTCGGCTACTCCCGTCGCCATCGACGCCAGCAGTCCGTATGTCGAATGGACGCTTCCTTCTGATCTGGCGAACAGTGTCGTCGCTTTCGCGGTAAAGATCAGCAACATCGAAACCGATGGTTCGGCCTATGCCACCAGCGGTCCCACCACCTCCACGGACAACTTTTATCTCTATCCCACCGGTGCCCCCTTCGGGAGCGGCTTCGATGGCTTGTGTCAGGTGGTGGTGGCTTTCGACACCGGCGACGGCACTTATGCCTATGCGTCGGCACCGTTGATTTTCGTCTTCACGCAAAACCTGGATCAGATGTATGCGGCACCATCGGTTGACATCTCCTGGGCACCAGGCACTGATCCTGACAACCGGCCCACGAATGCCTCACGGATGTTTCGTCTTCAGATTGCCGAAGAACCCTTGTTTCTATCGCCCGTTTACGATGACGCGGCCATCCTGGACCTGATCGATCCGCTGATTACCTTCGCCGTGCCACCCCTTGATTTTGTGCCGGACACGGGCAAGAAATACTGCTACCGCGTATGCCAAAGCGATTCGCTGGATTGGAGCGCCTGGTCGCACGTGGATGCCTTTTGGAACTTGGCCACGGCCCCGCCGGTCGTGCGGATCAATTCCATCACTCCCACCCTTAACAGCACCGGCGACCTGACGATCTCGTTTACCGTCACGGAATCGAACAACTTGAACGCCTCGGTGGAAATGACCTATTACGGTTGCGGGACGGTGGTGCCGCAGCCGCTGGCCCTGATCGAACCCACCATCAGTTTGGCGGCGGGCACCCATATCGTCACCTGGCGAACCATGCGGGATTTCAGCAACAAGCGATACACCGGCCTCACCGTGACCGCCGTGGCCGCTGACTCAACCGGATATGGGCCCACCACTTACTTCACCAATCTGACGGTCGATGACAGCTACATCGCTTCCGTGGGCGGTGGTGTCGGTGGCGATGAATGGAGCTGGGCCATTGGCGGTTCCTATGTCATCGCCGTCAATTCCAACGCTTATGCCGGCAATGATACCGGGAGTGTACAGGGTGCCATCGTCACCGATGGGGTGCCATTCTTTGATTGGGGAGCAATCGCCAGTGGCCCATTTGCCTGGAACCAAGGATATGCTGTCTGTCCACTTGAGCCACGCACCAATGATGGGGCCACCGCAGGAGATGCACCGGAAAATTCGCCGCCGTGGCCCCAGTTGCTCATCATCGACAAGAACCAAGCCTTTGGCGTCAATGGCTTGATGTCTTTCAATCGCATCAACCCCCACACCAACCCGTCGCAATTTGTGTTTCGTTCGCCCGTGCATTTCCTGGATGCCACCGGCTGGAACTGGCCACACGATTCACGTCGGATGGTGCTGCCTGACTTCACGTACCTTTATGGCTGGACCGACATGTCCGGGCTGGTGCAAATGTATCCCGACGGTTACGACTGGACCGAGCGCCCCGCCTGGCACAACGGGCGTGAAGTGTGGCAAGGCGGCGATGCCTGGGTGCAGACGCAGGTGATTCAAATAACCGATCACCCGCTATGCAGCACCTGTGGCGGAAATCACTGGGTGGTTAGCGTCATCACGCCGTTCACCCGCCTGCCGTGCCCGAATCCAACCTGTGTCAACGGCTTCGATTCCAGCACGCTGATCCTGGGCGGCGGCACGACAGGAACTTTGCCCAAGATGGCGGCATGGGTCGATGTGCGGTGGGTTCGCCTGAGCACGATCGCCAACGGCCCTGGCCAGCTCGATCAGTCACACCTATTTGGCAAGCCCGTTGACGGCCGCATGGATACCATCACTTACAACTACATCTTCCATATCGTGGGCCGGCAACTGGGCGACTACTACGGCGACAACGATCCAACCATGGACCACGGCGTGTTTCCCAGCACCACCGTGATCGTTCACAAGAAAGACCCCGCCCTGCATTACGTGGGTCAGACACGCCAGCCCGACGATGGCGTCGGCGTCGATGGGGCGGCAGAACAAAGCTCAACTATCCAGCAGCAATACCTCAGTGATGCGCCAGCACTGGGCGGTGAAGTCCTTACCATGAGCAAAGGCAACATGACCGGTGCGGCGATCGGTGCAATGGGGCCTGGCATGTTACCCTTCTTTTGGGGCCTTAACCCCACGGACAACCCAGGGGCCTGGAACCTGGCGGTGGCTCCCCAAAACGAAGCATGGCCACGGATCGTCGGCAATATCGGCCACATGTACCAGGCGGTGCCGACCCAATTCCGCTGGCTGCAAAGCTACTGGGCAACATATAACACGATTCACTGGCAAGCCACCGGCAGCGAGACCAGTGAATTTCTACTCCA
>Ga0316217_10002057_pt1 | contig 24923 bp, 24 predicted proteins | sample 1anoAmetaG_FD_203633 | JGI IMG/M metagenome (GOLD analysis project Ga0316217, IMG submission 203633) | Freshwater microbial communities from Trout Bog Lake, Wisconsin, USA - 1anoA | ecosystem: Environmental > Aquatic > Freshwater > Lake > Hypolimnion/Profundal zone | place: USA: Wisconsin...
TTGAACGTGATCCTGCTTTAGAAAGACGTTTTCAACCTGTTCATGTAGATGAACCAAGTATTGGAACTACAATTGAAATTTTACGTGGTTTACGATCAAAATTTGAACAGCATCATACATTAAGTTATCATGATAAGGCTTTAGAGCAAGCAGCAATTCTTTCAAGTAAGTATGTTGCCGATCGATATTTACCTGATAAAGCTATTGATGTTTTGGATGAAGCAGGAGCACGCGTTCGATTAGAAAATCGACGTTTACCATTAGGTTTAAGAAGCTTAATGCATGAATTACAGGAAACGATTAAAGATAAAGAAGATTGTATAAAAGAGCATGATTTTGAAGCGGCTAAACAATTATTAGATCATGAAATGGAAGTACGAACACATATTCGTATTATGAAACAATCAGCTTTAACAAGTGAAGCACGTGGTTTTAGTCGAAGAGATGTTGATATGGTAACAGAACATGATGTAGCTCATGTAGTTTCAAATTGGACTGGAATTCCTGTAACTAAAATTACTGGATCAGAATCTGCCAGATTATTAAAAATGGAAGATACGATTCATGAACGTATTATTGGACAAAAACATGCCGTTACTTCAGTTTCAAAAGCAATTCGTCGTGCTCGAGTAGGATTACGAAATCCAAATCGACCTATTGCAAGTTTTATTTTTGCAGGACCAACGGGAGTAGGCAAAACTGAATTAACAAAAGCTCTTTCTGATTATATGTTTGGAAGTGAAGAAAGTATGATTCGATTAGATATGTCTGAATATATGGAAAAACATACAGTAGCAAAATTAATTGGTTCACCACCAGGATATGTTGGTTATAATGAAGGTGGGCAATTAACTGAAGCTGTTCGTTCTAAACCTTATTCAGTTGTATTATTAGATGAAGTTGAAAAAGCTCATCCTGATGTATTTAATTTGTTATTACAAATTTTAGATGATGGTCGATTAACAGATTCAAAAGGTCGATTAATCGATTTTACAAATACGTTAATCATTATGACCACTAACTTAGGTGCAAAAATTATTGAACGAGAAAGTGGTATTAAACCAAAATCTGACCAAAGTGAACGTGGTTTTAAAATAACACCAGATGCAGTTATTGGTTGGGAACCTGTTCCAGAGCCAATTAAAGACCCTGAAATTTTTGAACGAGTAACAAAATTAGTAAATGATGAACTAAAAAACTTTTTCCGACCGGAATTTTTAAATCGTATTGATGAAATCATTGTGTTCAATCATTTAACAAGAATGGATATTTGGGAAATTTGCGAATTAATGATTAAACAAGTTCAGAAAAGATTAAAAGAGAAAGGAATTAATTTAATTGTTGAATTATCAGCTCAAGCGTTTTTAACAGATGAAGGGTATGATCCAATTTATGGTGCTCGTCCTTTACGTCGTGCGATAATGCATCATTTGGAAGATACACTTGCAGAGCAATGTTTATCTAAAACTTTATATCCAAATACTAAAATTATTGTACGTCGAAAAAAAGTCGAAGGTACATTAATGACATATACAAATAAATTAGAGATTGAAATTGATTTTAGTGATGTTGATCCAAATATTTTAGAAGAATCTAAAGATATTGATAATAGTCAATCAACAAATTTACAAAAATTAGAAGACAAAACGAGTAATATAAAAAAGGAAGATAGTAAATTAAAAGTTGATAATTTAGAACCGGATGACAAAAATTCAGGATCAGATTTTGATCAGTCAAAATTTAAAGAAGATTCATCAAAATCTAGTATTGCCGGCAGAGCTGCAAGATTTTTTAGAAAAAAAAACTAACTAATAAAAAATTAACTAATAAATTATTTATTAGTTAATTTTTACAAAAAAAAATAAATTTAGACTCATTTACTAATTTGGGTTAACGGTGAACTTGGATTTGCATAATATTTTTTTTCCATACGACCTGCTAAATAGGCTAATCTACCGGCTTGAACTGCGAGATTCATTGCATAAGCCATTTGTCCTGGATTTTTTGATTGAGCAACAGCAGTATTCAATAAAACACCATCCGCTCCAAGTTCCATTGCAATAGTTGCTTCACTTGGAGTTCCAATGCCTGCATCAACAATCACTGGAATCTTAGCATTTTCAATAATAATTTGAATATTTGCTAAATTATTTAAACCTTGACCGGAGCCAATCGGAGATCCGAGAGGCATAACTGTCGCACATCCTAAATCTTCTAAATGTAATGCTAAAATAGGATCAGCATTTATATATGGTAAAACAGTAAAACCTTTTTTCACAAGGAATTCTGCAGCTTTTAATGTTCCTATAGGATCAGGTAATAAATATTTTGGATCAGAAATTACTTCTAATTTTACAAAAAAATTATTTTCTTGTCCTATTTGACAAGCTAACTCATGTCCTAAAAATGCCATTCTGATTGCCTCTTCAGCTGTTTGTGATCCAGCTGTATTAGGTAACAACCAAAGTTTTTCCCAATTTAAATTAGTTAAAAAACTTATATTATCATTTTTTAAATTTGTCGGTAATCTACGAACTGCAACAGTAACAATTTCACATTCACTATTTTCAATACTATTTATTGCATCGACAGATCTTTTATATTTTCCTGTTCCTAACATTAAACGAGAATTAAAAAATTTATCTCCAATTTTTAATCTATCAAAATTTTCTTTCATTAGACATTAATTTATTAAATACTCCCCAGGTAGGATTTGAACCTACGGCCAATCGGTTAACAGCCGATTGCTCTACCACTGAGCTACTGAGGATATAATAACTAGTTACATGTTACCATAAGCTTTATTCAATTACAATATAAATAATAATTTTAAAATATTTTTAAAATTATTAATAAATATAAATTAAGATTGTTTGTTTAAAATTAAAAATCTTAAAATATTTGAATCCAGTTTTAAAATGTTAGAAAAATTATTAATATATTTTGGCATACTAGAAAAATTTAATTGAATATAATTTCCTTTCATTTTATTATGAATTGAATAAGCTAAATTATGTTTTCCACGCGAAATAACAGAAATGTCACAAACATTAAATTTTCTTAAACTTTTTGCATAATTAAATACCCAAGTTTTTAATTCACTGTCGTTGAATTCTTCTGTTAAAAGAATCATTATTTCATATTTTTTTAAAATTGACATAATATTTTAATTTCATCAAAATTAACATTATATTACTTTGAAATGAAAATTAATGTCAATTATAATTTTTTATAAAACTATTTTAATTATTTTTTAGATTTCATAAATTTATGAAGTCTAAAAAATAAAAGTTCATGAAGAAAAATAAAGCTAATAAAATAACCAAAATCAAATAATTTTTTAGTAGAATAATATATTATAAGACAATTTATATAAAAAATTTTTATTGGAGAAATTTCATGGATTGGAATGAAATTCAAAATTTTTCATCAAACATAGTTTTTGGAGTTTTATTATTTGCAATGATATCATATTGGATTAATTTATCAATTTTTAGTGAATTAAATTTTTTATCCAAAATTGGTCGAATTAGTACTATAACTGCGAACGTAATACTATTTTTTATTCTTTGTTCACGTTGGATTGTAGCTGGTTATTTTCCGCTAAGTAATTTATATGAATCATTGTTATTTTTAACATGGATGCTATTAACGATTTATTTATATATTGAAACAAAAACAAAAAGTAAGTTAATTGGAGCACTTTTAGTTCCTCTTGCATTATTAATAAATGGTTTTGCAAATTTGACTCTTTCACCAGAAATGCAAAAGGCAAGTCCTTTAGTTCCAGCATTACAATCAAATTGGTTAATGATGCATGTTAGCATGATGTTATTAAGTTATGCGACTCTTATTATTGGTTCATTACTATGTATTTTGTTTTTAGTTATAGCTCGTTATAAAGATATTGATTTAAAGATTATTGATGATTCATCATTACCTTTATATAATATAATGTTAGATTATTATGACGCAAAACTTGTATCTCCTTCCACTGATATATCTGAGCTTGGTAAATTAAAATTATTACAAAGTTTAGATAATTGGAGTTATAGAATAATAGGATTAGGATTTCCATTTTTAACAATTGGTATTATTTCTGGTGCCGTTTGGGCTAATGAAGCATGGGGTTCTTATTGGAGTTGGGACCCAAAAGAAACATGGGCATTAATAACATGGTTAGTTTTTGCGACATATTTACATGCTCGAATTACTAAAGGTTGGGAAGGTAAAAAAACTGCTGTATTAGGAGGAATAGGATTTTTAGTTATTTGGGTATGTTATTTAGGTGTTAATTTTTTAGGAAAAGGTTTACATAGTTATGGATGGTTATCTTAATCTAAGATTAGTTTATATTTATTAAAATTTTATACTTAGATATTTTTATAAAAATATCTAAGTATAAAATTTTAATATGCTAATCCTAAACTTCTAGTTGTTTCAGCACCTAAATATACTCGTACACTTAAAAAGTCTGTTGGACAAGCTGTTTCACATCTTTTACAACCTACGCAATCTTCGACACGTGGTGAAGATGCAATTTGACCAGCCTTACATCCATCCCATGGAACCATTTCTAATACATCCGTAGGACAAGCTCTTACACATTGTGTACAACCAATGCATGTATCATATATTTTAACAGTATGAGACATAATTTTTTTATAATTTTATTATTTCTTATTTTAAATTATAATTTATTTTTCTAAAAATAAAAATAATATTTTAAAAGAATTAATTAATAGTATTCGACAAAACGTTCAAGAGAATAAAATTGATTCATTAAATTCATTAGTTGAAGATTTAAAAACAGCTATGAAAGATATGGTAGCAGCAAAACCATTGGTAGATAATGATCCAATGTCTAATTTAAATGATTTATAATTATAAAGATCAATTACGTTCTATTAGCATTTCCGAAGGTTTTATAGTTCGATAGTTTACGAAAAACTTTCTATCTAGTTTATTAATATCTTCGATTTAGTTTGTTTAAAATCATTATTGGGTAAGACTAGCTAGAAACTGATCTCTTGGAAAGGGTGAAACTGCCTTTAAACCTTGTAAATCAAGGAATTCCAGAACCTTTAGTACTAAAAAAAGTTTCCAAATTATGGAAACTTTTTTTTTCAAGTTTAGCTTTAAAAAATTGTTATTATTCAAATTTTATAATACTCAAATTGCAAAATTAACCAAAAAAAGTTAAGCTACCATCTATAAAGTTTTGAAAAACGAGCTTGGAGATGTCTTGAATCGATTGGTCAAACAAGAGGTAATAAATGAAGCAAAATAAATTTTTAAGTTTTGACTCTCTACTTTTTAATAGGATTATCATCAACAATAATACATTCCGTCGTTAAAATCATACTAGCAATTGATGTTGCATTTTGTAAACCAGAACGAGTAACTTTCGCCGGATCTACTACACCTTCTTCATACATATTGCCAAAGGTATTTTTCGCAGCATTATAACCAATTTCAAATTCTTGTTGTTGAACTTTTTCAATAATAACTGGACCATTAATACCAGCATTTTCAGCAATCCTTCTCAATGGAGCTAAAACTGCTCGTGATATAATCATAGCTCCTATAAGTTCGTCTTCTTTTAAATTATTTTTTGCCCACGTAACAAGATTTTCAGATAAATGAGCTAACGTTGCACCACCACCGGGAACAATTCCTTCTTCTACAGCAGCTCTTGTTGCATTAATTGCATCTTCAAGCCGTAATTTTTTATCTTTCATTTCAGTTTCTGTTACAGCACCAACTCTAATTACAGCAATCCCACCAGATAATTTAGCAATTCGATCTTGTAATTTTTCTTTTTCATAACCTGTCTCTGCGACATTAAGTTGTTTTCGAAGTTGTTCACATCGAATTTTAATGTTTTCTAAGGTTTGTCCATCGGCAACAATTGTTGTTGTATCTTTATTAATTATAATTCGACGTGCTTGTCCTAATAAATTCAATTGAATATTATCTAAACTTAGTCCAGCATCTTGTGTAATAACTGTTCCACCTGTTAATATAGCAATATCCTCTAACATTTGTTTGCGTAATTGTCCAAATCCAGGAGCTCGGACAGCTACAACATTTATAATACCACGTAACTTATTTAAAATTAATGTTGCTAAGGCTTCTTTTTCAACATCTTCAGCGATGATAAGAAGTGGCCGTTTTGTTTTTGTTATTTGTTCTAAAATTGGTAATAAATCTTGTTGTACCAATGTAATTCGTTTATCTGTTAATAGAATATATGGATTTTCATAGGAAACTTCCATTTTTTCAGGATTTGTAATAAAATACGGTGAAATGAAACCTTTTTCTAATTTCATTCCTTCAGTAATTTCTAATTCCGTTATAATTCCTTTTCCTTCTTCTAATGAGATAACACCTTCTTTCCCAACTTTTGACAATGCATCAGCAATTAATGATCCAATTATTTCATCATTTCCAGCAGAAATGGAAGCAACTTGTTGAATTGCTTTAATATCTTCAACAGGTTGTGCAAATTCATTGATTTGACTTACTAAATATTGAGTTGCTTTTTCCATTCCTAATTTAATTGAAATTGGATTAGCACCTGCAGCAACGTTTTTTAATCCTTCTTTTACCATTGCATATGCTAGTACCGTAGCTGTTGTTGTACCGTCGCCTGCTACATCATTCGTTTTCGCAGCTGCTTGACGAATTAAGGAAACACCAGTATTTTCAATATGATCTTCTAATTTAATTTCTTTTGCAATTGTTACTCCATCATTGACAATTTGTGGTGATCCATAAGATTTTTCTAGTACTACATTTCTACCTTTTGGTCCCAATGTTACTGAAACAGCTTCTACCATTATTTCCATTCCACGTTCAAGAGCACGTCGAGCATTATCCTGATACAAAATCTTTTTTGCCATATTTCTGAATTAATTATTTTTTCATTTTTGATGACGAATGTCTAAAATACGAATGTAAGTTAATGATTATTAATTTTGCAAGTTTAAAATGAAATTCTATTAAATTTTTTTTTTAACTTTCCTAAAATCCTATTCTTATAGTAATATAAATGTATAGATTTGGAATTGTATTTTGGGCTTGTAGCTCAGTGGACTAGAGCACGTGGCTACGAACTACGGTGTCAGGGGTTCGAATCCCTTCTTGCCCAGTACTTGAAGTTTATAATTTCAATTCTAATACTTACTTCTAAAATTTTGGGGTGTCGCCAAGTGGTAAGGCTGTGGACTTTGACTCCGCCATTCGTAGGTTCGAATCCTCCCACCCCAGTTAGAATTTCTGACTCGAAGTAAGAAACAGTTGTTTTAATTTACAGAAGTTGCATAATTAAAGTAAAATAGAATTATTATAATTTATTGGTTTTGAATAAGGATAAATTTATGGAAGCTAAAATTCAATTTATAAAAGGTCTTGATGAAAAAGTATTACCTGATGTTCGGTTAACTCGCTCAAGAGATGGAAGTACAGGAACGGCTACTTTTCGATTTAAAAATCCCAATATTTTAGATAAAAATACAGCGAAAGAAGGTGAAATCACTGGAATGTATTTAATTGATGAAGAAGGAACTTTAGAAACTCGCGATGTAAATGCTAGATTTGTAAATGGAAAACCTGAAGCAATTGAATCAATTTATATTATGAAAAGTCCTGAAGCTTGGGATCGATTTATGAGATTTATGGAACGATATGGCGAAACGAATGGGTTAGTTTTTACTAAAGCAAGTTAAGTAGAAAAAATTCATAATAATTCAAAAATGCAAATATCATTAAAATGGGTTAACGAATTAGTAACTATTGAAACGACGGATTTAAAATATTTGATAGAAAAATTAACATTTGGAGGATTTGAAGTTGAAGAGATTTTACAAGTCGAAATCAATAATCAAAAAACAATAAGCTTGGATATATCAGCAACTGCAAACCGTTCTGATAGTTTATCCATTCAAGGGATTTCAACAGAAATTGCTGCTTTATTAAATAAGCCGTCAAAAATTTCAAAGTATTCCATTAAAAATTTAAATTGGAAAGAACAAATTGACAGTTTATGTCCATTTGTTGCAAATCAAAATGATTATGTAAGATTTTTAGCTATAACAGTTGAAAATGTAACTAACTTTACTATACCTCAATGGTTAAAACAAAAATTAATTTATTCCGGAGTAACTCCTGTGAATAACTTATTAGATTTTCAAAATTATCTTTTAGTAGAGACAGGTTATCCATTTGAATTTTATGATCTAGATAAAATTTACTCCAAATTAAAAACTTCTAAATTTAATCTAATCATCACAAATCAAAATAATGAAGAAGAATTTTTTGCAAGTAATAATTTAAGGTATACCTTAAATTCTTCTATTTTAACGGTTCGAGCTAACGAGTTCCCATTAAGTATAGGGGGAATCATTTCAAACAAAGATTTTTGTTATTCCAATACAACGAAATCCTTATTAATTGAAGCCAGCATATTTAATTCTACAAAAATTCGCCAACAATCTAGAATGTTAGGATTACGAACGGACCGTTCAGCAAGATATGAAAAATCAATAAAAGATAGTAATTTAGTAGAATCTTTCTATCGATTAATATCTTTACTAAAGATATCAAATCCAAATTTAACCTGTAAACTTCATACAGTTTCTGAAACATTGAAACAAACTTTACATCCTATTTCTTTACGATATAAAACTATTAATGAAATTTTAGGTCCAGTTAAAAAATCATCAAACAATGGTCTTACTTCTATTCCAACTGACACTATTATAAATTATTTAGATCGATTAAATTTTACTTATAATTTTGACAATGCTAAATTAATTTGGAAAGTTAATATTCCATATTTAAGAAGTGAAGATATTACACGTGAAATTGATTTAATTGAGGAAATTGGAAGATTACACGGGTTTAATAATTTTTTAACGAGATTGCCAAAAATTAAAACAATTGGAATTGAAGATTATAGTTATCAGACACGGAAAAGAATTACATCTTGTTTGTTAAATTTAGGTTTTACTGAATTAATTCATTATTCTTTAGTCAATCAAACAACTTTTTTAAATAATTCTATTCCATTAATAAATCCGTTATTAAGCGACTGTTCAAATTTAAGATCAAGTCTATTACCAAATCTTCTAAAAACAATTCAAGAAAATTTAAAACAAGGTAATTCTTCGATTGAAGGATTTGAATATGGACACATTTTTTCAGGTAACAGTTTACCAGAGTTTCAAGAAAAAGAATATATTGCTGGTATATTTGGCGGTTTAAAAATAAAAAGGACATGGTCAGAGGGGCCAAAATCATTAACTTGGTTTGAAGGAAAAGGGAAAATGGAACAATTCTTTAAACAATTAAATATTTTAACTTATTGGAAAACTTATTCTTCTTCAAAATATAGTCAACTCTTACATCCTTATTGCACAGCTGAATTATATTTGCAAAATCAAACAAATTTAGGAGTTTTTGGTCAAATTCATCCTATATTAGCAAAAAAATTAAACGTTTCACCGGAACTTTATTTATTTGAATTTAATTTTGAACAAATTAAAAATCAAATTCAAACAAATAAATTATCAATTTATCAAGAATATTCATTCTATCCAAAGATCGTGAAAGATCTATCTTTTATTATTCATCAAACTATTTCTTTTGAAGAGATTCGAGAAAACTTATATTGCAATGGTACTAAATTTTTAGTTCAAATAAACTTATTAGATGAATATCGAGGTAATTCAATTCCTGAGAATCATACGAGCTTATGTTTACAATTGATTTTTCAATCGAACGAAAAAACATTGCAAAATAAAGAGGTAGAAAGTATCATTAATAATCTTCAATTATTACTGACTAAAAATTTTAACGCTACAATTCGAGTGTAAATGAAAAGATAATTCTATAAATCTTATAGAATTATCCACCTCCAACAATCGTAACAATTTCAATTTTATCATTGTCTTTGATAAAAATTTTATTCCAATTTTTTTTATTGCAAATTAAATTATTATATTCTAAAACAAGAAGAGAAGTATTGCAGCTGAAATAATTTATTATATCAAAAATAGTTATATCATGATATGTGTAATATTCTTGACCATTTAAAAAAAATTTTCTAACTTTCGACATAAATTTCCTTTTAAAAATTTTTATTAAATAAACTAGACGTAAAATCATATTAATTGGTAGAGTAGTCGTCAAGACAATTTGGCGGGTGTAGCCAAGTGGTTAAGGCAGTGGGTTGTGGTTCCACCATTCGCCGGTTCAAGTCCGGTCACTCGCCCTTGTTGCAAGTTTTAATATTAAGATTACTAAAAGAATTAATTATTAATTAAATCTATTTTTATGTCACGTTATCGAGGACCAAAATTACGAATTAGTCGACGATTAGGAACGTTGCCAGGTTTAACAACAAAAAAGTCAAATAAAATTAATCGTCCAGGAAAAGATGGAAATGCTAATGCTGATACTGGCAAAAAATTAACTGAATATGGCGTACGTTTAGAAGAAAAACAAAAATTAAAATTTAATTATGGATTAACGGAAAGTCAATTATATCGATATGTCAAAGAAGCTAGACGTCGAAAAGGGGTTACAGGCTTAATTTTACTTCAATTATTAGAAATGCGATTAGATACTATTTGTTTTACGTTAGGTTTTGCAAAAAGTATCGCAGAAGCTAGACAATTAGTAAATCACGGTCATATTACTATTAATAACAAAGTAGTGAATATTCCTAGTTTTCAATGTAGATTAAATGATCTAATTGGAATTAAAGATAAAAGTACTTCAAAAAATTTAGTGGAAAAGAATATTAAACATAATCAAGGGGCTGAAATTCCCTCTCATTTAAAATTTGATACCTCAAAACTAGAGGCAACAATTTTAGATTATTGTAACAGAAATGATATTGCATTACAATTGGATGAATTACTTGTAATTGAGTATTACTCACGAAGATAAGTTATTAAAATTAATTTATATATTATACTTAGATCTATGTTAAAATTACGATTAAAAAGAACAGGAAGAAAGCGTTATCCATCATATAGATTAGTAATAATGGAAAATACATTTCGACGAGATGGAAAACCAATCGATGAAGTTGGATATTATAATCCAATTACCAAACAGTATGATTTTAATATCCCTAAAATTACAAAATGGTTAAGTTACGGAGTTAAGCCTACTGAAACAGTTTTAAATTTATTAAAGAAAGCTAACATCATTACACCTTAAATTATTGATGGAAATTTCTATATTCATATATTCATAGGGCCTAGTGAAAAATTCGGCCCTAAAATTTTTTTACAGTTATATTACTATATTCTATGGTATTTGAAAACTAATAAGTTTGGGAATTGGAAATTAACTTAGTTATAAGGCTTATCCATGAAAAAATTAATTTTAAATTAAATTAGGAGGCAAAGTAATGCTATTTTTTAAAACTGGTACTATTTATCAAATCATAAGAGTAACAGGCTGCCAAGACAATATTCTAGGTATTTCGTTTCTGGAACCAAATAGCAGTGAAGGTAATCTCGAAATAATTGAATGGAATTTTCGTAACATTAATACAAGCAAAAGAAAAACCTCAAAAGAAGAAGTTTTAAACCAAGTACTTTCCGGTTTGGAGTTCGTCAATAAATCTCTTGGAACAAATTATAAATTATCTAAAATTTATTTTTCACCTTTTGATATTTCAGCAAATCAGGTTTATTCAGGTCTAATTTCAATTTTGATTAAACATTATCACAGTGGAAATAAATTCAGAGAAGTCTAATTATTAGATTTGTTTGAAATTTCAATAGTTAGATAACCCCACAATCATTCATATAGCAAATTATCTTATTAAAATTGGCTTTAACTCTTATCAAGAGTCTGGCAAATTAACCAAACTATTCAAATAACCTATTCTTGTTAATTCTAAAAATAAATTTGAAGTTTATTTTGTTGGAGATAACTTTTATTGGGGCGTGACTTTTCTGGACTCAATGCTACTAGGTTTTACTTTTTTTTGAAAGAACAAATAATTGACTGGACAATCTTTTCTTCAGGGGTTCTTTCTCGATTCGATCTTTATTATTTTGGCTAGAATAAAAGAGATGATAAAATCTCGATTTAAGATTTTTTGCATGAATGTCTAAAAGAACTAAACCAAATTAATACAAATGTTGGCTTTGACAAAAATTCCAAAGGTCTGATTTGAATAATCGGTAACCGAGGAAGCGATCTTTTTTATCACATATATAATCGAAAAAATTTTTAAAAATTTGAGCATGAAATGAAAGCAAAATTTCTTCAAGAGTAGAATTTTTTATTAGGTGAAAATCGGTTGGAAGAATTTGAGCAACAACTTTCTTCTTATTTTACTCTCTATTTTGCGAAGCTCTTATCTCTTCAACATTCTTATATGGATTGGTTAGTGATTTAATTAAGACCCATAAGGAGACAATCTTGTCTTCAATCAGCCTTGAAGTCTGATTATATCCAATCAGAAATAAAAAGTGATTCGAGAAAATTCGTTATGCTTATTCAATTTTTAAATTATGCTCAACATTTAGATTTTGAAATCAAATACATAGACCAAATTTCTTATCGAGTAGTAAGTTTCAGATTACAAGATTTTCTACGATTCCAAAATAAATACAATAACCACTATCATTTAACAAAAGTTAAAGAGTTTTTTGAAGAAGTTCAAACTGGAATACTTCTAACTTCATTTAGTGGTAATTCTTTTCAAAGTTTAGTTGCTATACCTCTCGTAAAATTTCATAAAATTCAAAAGTTTTGGGTTGGCAGAGTTTGGTTAGCTGAAGAATTATTTTATTATAAGTATCGCTTTCTTTTACCTGATTTTTTTAAAACTAAACTTACAAAAGATCAGTTCGAAGTTCGAGTTGAAGTTATAAAAGTCTTTCACTCAGTTGATATAACTAAGACCTTCCTTATTCAACAATTTCTAGATTCCTATTCAACAGTCTCAAATCAAAGAATTACTAAGATTAAAAAAAATTTTATTGAATTAGTTCAAATATTGCAAGAGTATGATTTGATAGAATCTAATTATAAAATTATTTCCAATCGATCTTTTCTTGATACAAATGATTTGAACATTTCTAATATTTCAGAAGGATTTGTTATTTAGGAAAAGATTTATATTTGATTGAATTTTTGTTTTAGATTTGTATCGGCTTAGAGTTACAATAAATTTCAATTGAAATTCTTCGTTTAGATTTAGGAATTACACGTTTAACTAGTAAATACCTATTATTTTAATGGTCTATCTAATCTCAGTCACCTAAAAAAATAGTCCAAAGGTCGAACTATTTTTTTAGGTGAAACGGATATCAAAAAATTCAAATTAAATTTGATTGATTTGTTGAAAAGTTGTAAGATGGTAATGTATATTTATTGTATTTATATATGTGGATCTAATTTATGAAAAAAATCGTATATCGTTTAAAAAACCGTGTTCAAGATTTTAAGATCGATTTTCAAAAGAAATTTAAAGAATATAAAGAAAGACCTAAATCAAAACGAAAATCTTTCATTATAGGTTTTACAACTGCTGTAGGTATTTTTGGTTTAACATTATTTGGTCCAGCTTTATCGGCTGTTGCAAAGGATATACCAAAAGGAAATCCAAAACCTACTCAAATTGCTCCAGCTCCTCCATCTTTACCACCTAGTAAAGAAATTCTTAACACTGGTTTATCTGGTTTAGCAGCCTCAGTGTCTAGTCTAGCTATTACTTCAGGTTCATTTGCAATTGGTGTAGCTTGTGGTTGTATAGTTGTTATTGGTATTTTACATATGCAAGGAAAATAATTATTTGATAGGAAAAAACTCTTCATTTTACTTAAGAAAGATTTATATTATGAGTGGTTAACTTTTGTTTAGGCGATGGGATTCCTTTTTTTTTTCTTAAAGCTTTATTTATTTCATAATAAGCTTCTTCTTTTAGAGGATTTTCCCACGGTTCACAGTTTCGGAGTAAGTCTCCGCTATCTTTAAAACGTATACTTTTTCCAAACTTTGAAAGCAAAAATAATCAACCAAATCCCGGTCAGGGAGGCCTTTAATTCAGCCCTTTTTCTCGAAGGCTTATTTATATTTTATTTCTATTTCGACCTAAACTTGATTTACTCGCAGTCTAGAGCATTTTTAACCCATCTCAGAGAGTATTTGGATTATTTATATTATTTCTAACTTGATCCAATAAAGTAATATTTTATAGTTCAAACTGTTCATTTAGAGTATACTCTAAATGAACAGTTTGAAGTTTGGTGTAGTATATTAAAACTACAAATTAAATATAAAAAAATTATTTCTTCAGTTCATAGCTTTTTTAAAAGAGCACAATCTAATCGAATCTAATTATAAATTAAAATTAAATTGATATCAAGTTCAAATAAATTATTTTCTTATGACTAAAACAAAAATAGCAAATTATCTTTTCAAGATTGGCTTTAACTCTTATCAAGAGTCTGGTAAATTGGTTCGTGGTAAAAATAAAGTTGAAGTTCTTTTCGTTGGAGATAACTTTTATTGGTGAGTATTCTTCAAATGTTAAGAACTAATTAAATATAGACGTTATAAAAAAGAAAGATGGATTATAATCAAAGATAAATTTATTTATTAACTCCACTATTTATGTCACATTTCACACACATGAAAACGCGTTTTCAAAATTTATTCTATTTAGAAAAAGCCTTAAATAGATTAAATATTGTCCATAAACAACAAAAAACCCCTCTAACTAATTCTACTTCAAAATCATATAATATAAATTTATTGATTCCTCAATCAAATGGTTATGATATTGAATTTTCTTGGAATGGTCAAGAATATGAATTAGTTGTTGACATCAGTTTTTGGGAACAATCTTATCCAATTGAAAGTTTTATTGATAAAATTGCTCAACAATATGCTGGAGAAGTAATTATTGGTGAAAGTCAAAAAATTGGTTTTCAACCAATTAAATATCAACAAAATACTGATGGTTCAAATACATTAATTTTAGAGCGTTGGAATACGGAAAAGTTTTTTGATAAAGTTAATTAAAAAATAGAAATAATCTTAATCTATTAATCTAAACCTTTAATTTTTTAAAATTAAAGGTTTAGAAAAACTAGAAATTAGCCGTTAACAGCTGGAGCTGTTAAAGCAACTGGTAATACTTCACCAGAAGCTAAATCTAATGGGAAGTTGTGAGCATTACGTTCATGCATTACTTCCATACCTAAGTCAGCACGGTTGATGATGTCAGCCCATGTGTTAATAACACGACCTTGAGAATCAACAACTGATTGGTTGAAGTTGAAACCGTTTAAGTTGAACGCCATTGTACTAATACCCATAGCTGTTAACCAAATACCAACAACTGGCCATAAAGCTAAGAAGAAGTGTAAAGCACGAGAGTTGTTGAATGAAGCGTATTGGAAAATTAAACGACCAAAGTAACCGTGTGCTGCTACGATGTTGTAAGTTTCTTCTTCTTGACCGAATTTGTAACCGAAGTCAGGAGATTCGTTTTCAGTTGTTTCACGAATTAAAGAAGAAGTTACTAATGAACCGTGCATAGCTGAGAATAATGAACCACCAAATACACCAGCTACACCAGCCATGTGGAATGGGTGCATTAAAATGTTGTGTTCAGCTTGGAATACGATCATGAAGTTGAAAGTACCAGAAATACCTAAAGGCATACCATCAGAGAAAGAACCTTGACCAATTGGGTAAACAACAAATACTGCTGCAGCTGCTGCTACTGGAGCAGAGAATGCTACGAAGATCCAAGGACGCATACCTAAACGGTAGCTTAATTCCCACTCACGACCCATATAAGTGCATACACCAATGAAGAAGTGTAAAACAATTAGTTGGTAAGGACCACCATTGTATAACCATTCATCAATAGAAGCTGCTTCCCAAATTGGGTATAAGTGAATACCGATAGCGTTTGAACTTGGAACAACTGCACCACTGATGATGTTGTTACCGTATAATAAAGAACCTGCTACTGGTTCACGGATACCATCGATATCTACTGGAGGTGCTGCGATGAAAGCGATAATGTAGCAAGAAGTAGCTGTTAATAATGTAGGGAACATTACACAACCAAACCAACCGATGTATAAACGGTTTTCAGTACTAGTAATCCAACCGCAGAAACGTTCCCATAATGAAACACTCTCACGTCTTTCTAAAGTTGCTGTCATAAAAAGTTTTTGTAATTATAATTCTTCCCAAGTAGTTAACCTGTTATTTACAATTATAAAACAAAATTCTATTTTTAATCACTTCAAATTGATTATTTGTTTTATTTTAAAAATTTAAAAAATTCTAACTCAAATTCAAAAATTGCACGGTTGGTGTTTCCACCAATAAATATTTGATGGTTTTTTTGAATCATCCAAATTTGTGAGTAAGTAATGTAACTTATTAAAGTGCTACCCATTAAAAGGAAAAATCCTAGATAAATAATTGGAATACCAGGATCTGTTTTAATTTGTAAACCAGTTGAACTGATAATTTCTAATAGTGTAATTGGTTGTTGAAAATTAACACTTTCATTAAGTTCAATATTTCCTAAAAACTTGCCCGATTGATTGTACATTGAACAATAACCTTCAAGATTATCAATAATAATGACAATTCCATCTGTTAATGTTTGATTTTTAGAAATCCAAGTTAACCAAACTTTATTTTGATTCTTTAAAATATTTATCAATGGATATTCAATAATTTGATTGTCTCCATTTTGAAATCGTAATCCAATTAAGTTCCAATCTGTTTGATAATAATAAATACCTTTGTAAATTAATGGATAATTTACAGAAATTGTTTTCCTATCTATTTCATTTCCTTGATTATTTAATATTGAAATGTCAGAATAAAATTGGGAAATTGTTTTCTTTTTTGTGTAAGTAATCCAAAAATCATTAATTCTTGCTGACATTGTTGGAACAATTGTTAATTGACCATTATTTAAAATATTTTGAATATGAAAACTCTCTGTTTTTGGAACAATCTCTTGAGCTTTAAAACCAAATAATGAACCGATAATTGTTCCGACTAATATTAAAATCATACTAAAATGTACAATTATTGGAGCAATTCGACCTATTAACCCTTTATAACAATAAACAATATTTTTTTGCTGAAAGATTGAATATTGGGTTTTTTTGATACGTGATACAATTTTATTAAAAGATAAATTATTTAATATCGTTGAAATCTTTAACCTATAAAATTGTACGGTTGTTCGAAAAAATTGACAACGTCTGGCAATTTTTAAGGATGGAAATTGTTGTAAAAATGTACATGATATTAAACTTATGCCAAATAAACAAATAAGTGTTAAGAACCACCAAGTTTGATAAACATGATCTAAGCCCAATAGAAGAATACGATCCCATGATAAAAATCCAAAAACTTGATTTGTTAAAGGATAATTAAGTTTATAAGTTTCAATCGGTTGATCTTGTTCAATTACTGTTCCAATAATACTGCAAAAACTGATTAACAGTAAAATAAAAATTGCAAATCTTAAATCTGCAAGTAGTCGAAAAAATTTTTGTTTCATCAAATATATTAATTTAAATCTATATGTTTCGAAGAAGCTAAACGAATTCGACCTGATGATGCCCATTTTTGTAATTTTACCATTTGATTACTTTCTAAATGAGCTAATGGAATTAATTCTTTTAAAGCAAGACAAATATCATCGGTTGTAAATTCACGTTTTTCATAAAATGCATGATACATGCCTTCAATAATACTTTGTCGAATTTCTGCACCTGAAAATGATTCCGATAATTGTGCTAATTTGGAATAGTCAAATAATTTCCAACTCTTTGGTCTAAACTCTTGAAGATGAATTTTAAAAATTTCTTCTCGTTCTTCTTTTTTTGGTAAATCTAAGAAAAAGATTTCATCGAATCTTCCTTTACGAATAATTTCTAATGGTAATAAATCAATATTATTGGCTGTTGCAATGACAAAAACTGGTTTTGTTTTTTCTGATAACCAACTTATAAAAGTTCCTAAAACTCGGTTGCTTGTTCCACTATCACCTTTACTTTCAGTATTGTTAAAGGCTTTGTCAATTTCATCAATCCATAGAATACAAGGTGAAATCGTTTCTGCTACACTAATCATTTGACGAAGTCGAAATTCGGATTCACCAACAATTCCACCAAATAATTTACCAACATCTAATTTTAATAATGGTAATTGCCAATCATTAGCAATCGCTTTTGCAGTTAAAGATTTTCCTGTTCCTTGAATTCCAATTAATAACAATCCACGTGGTGTAGGCAATCCATAATTAGAAGCTTGAATGCTAAATGCTGTTTTTCGTTTCTTTAACCAATCTTTTAAATTATCTAAACCACCCAGATTTGTAATTTTTTCAGATACTGAGGAATATTCAAGAATTTCAGTCTGACTTATAATTTGTTTTTTTTCGCTAAGTAAAACTGAAATACTATCATTATCAACTGTTTTATAAGTTGCAATAATTTTCGATAATACGCGTCTTATTCTTTCTAATGATAAACCTTGACAAGCTCGAGTCAGATTTTCAAATAATTGTGGTTCAATTTTAATATTTAAAGAATTTATTAATCGGTTTAGCTCTTGAGCAATTTCATCTTCTAAAGGAAGTTGAAATTGTAAGACTGTTACTAAATCTTGTAATTCCTTTGGAATAGTTAAGTCCGAACCAATAATAATTATTGTTTTTGGTTGTAATTTTAAAATTCGACTAATATTTCGTAATTTTCTTGAGATTGAAAGATCAGTTAAAAATCGATTAAAATCTTTTAGTAAAAATAATGCGGGCGTCTCAGAATTTAATCGTTCCACAAGTTCAAGAGCTTGTAAAGGATTTCTTTTGGCAAATCCTTCATTATTTGGATTATTTTTGTAACCATCAACAAAATCCCAGCTATAAATACTTCTGTTTAAATTTGTTTTTACATTCTTTCGAATTACGTATTCTACACGATCTTCTTCAATGGTATGAATATAAATTATTGGATAGCGAGCTTTTAAAAAAAGAGCTAATTCATCATTAAATTTCATAAAACACTTATTCAAAAATTCAGTTTGCTAAATTAGTATTATATTAATTTTAAATAAAAAATTATTGATTATTAGAGGAATTAAAAATAAATAACTCTAATAATTAGAAATTTATCGACGAATAGCTAAATTTTTTCGACCTTTTTTACGTCGATTCTGTAAAGTTTTTCGACCTTGTGGAGTTGCCATTCGTGCTCGAAACCCTGAAACTTTTAAGATTGAGTAACGACTTTTATTAGAAAGTGTATGTTTTGTCATAATTTTTAAATGAAAATTAGTTTCTTTTTTATAATATTGAAGATCTTAGTAAATCGTAAATCACTAAATGTCTTAATACCTCTTCACGAGTTTCAAACATATCGAAGGCGTCTTGTTTATATTCATATAATGGATTTCTTTGTCCATAGCCACGCCACCCTACAGCTTCTCGTAGTAATGTCATTTTTTGTAAATGTTCGCGCCAAATTCGATCAGTATTTATTAAAATAATGCTTCGTTCTAAATTTTCTATTATACCATCTCCATATACTGATAATTCTGTTACTTTTGATTGATATGTTAACCAAAATTCATGAAATAAATAAATTTTTAATTCATATAAATCAAATTCATCTAGAAAAGAATTCGAATCTTTCAGATTATAATTTAATCCTAAGGTTCTTCCAAATAAATTTTCAAGTAATGAGATTATTTTTTGATTAGACGATTTTTCTTCCTTTAACTCTATGAATATCTCTGTAATAATTTGTTCACCATATGCAAATATATTTTTTTGAACTGATGCACTTTCTAAAATTTGTCTTCTTTCATGATAGACAATATTTCTTTGTTTATTTAAAATATCGTCATACTCAAACAAATTTTTTCGTTGTTGATATGCTCTTTCTTCGACACGTTTTTGGGCGGAATCTAAACTTTTTGTTATAAGGTCAGATTCTAATGGTGAATCATCAGTTATTTGGGTTTGCATGAAATTTTGAATTTTTGGTCCTCCAAAAAGTCGTAACAGATTATCGTCCAAACTTAAAAAAAATCTTGAAGTACCGGGATCACCTTGTCTTCCACAACGTCCACGTAATTGATTATCGACACGTCTAGAATCATTTCTCTCTGTCCCAATTATGTACAATCCACCCAAATTTTTAACAATTTTATTTTCTTGTTCCTGATGTTTTTTATTATATGAAACTAACTCATTAATCAAAAATCTAATTGAACATTGATAAGAAATGCTTGGAATTGAAATCCGATCATTTTCTCTTAAAATTCTCAAAATATCAATATCTGATAATTTTAGAAATTTTTGATCATGTAATAAAGATAATAAAACACTTAAAAATTTTTGCGAACTTCCTTGAAATTTATTTATTAGTGGAGATTGTAGAATATTATCTTGTTTCGAAAGTATATAATTTTTTGATAGTGTCAAAATATCATATAATTCTTTTTGAATCTTGAAATTAATATTTCCACCTAAAATAATATCAGTTCCTCGCCCAGCCATATTTGTAGCAATTGTAATACTATTTTTTTCTCCAGCTTGGGCAACAATTTCTGATTCTCGTCTAACATTCTCTGGTTTAGCATTTAAAATTTGATAAGATAATTGATATTCACTTAATAATTCTGCTAACATTTCTGATTTTTCAACAGTTGTGGTACCAATTAAAATCGGCTGACCAGTTGAAGAAATTTTATTACATGATTCAGCAATTGCATTCCATTTTGAAAATTGATCTTTATAAATAAGGTCTGGTAAATCTTTTCGCTGATTGAAACGTGCTGTTGGAATTTCTTCTACTGATAAATTGTAAATTTTTTCAAATTCTATCTCAGCGGTTTTTCCAGTTCCAGTCATTCCAGATAATTTTGGATAGATTAAGAAAAAATTTTGATATGTTATCGCTGCTACTGTTTCCGTTTTTTGACGAATTGGTAATTTTTCTTTTGCTTCAATTGCTTGATGTAATCCATCACCCCATCGACGATCTGGCATAATTCTGCCTGTAAATTCATCAACAATAATGATTCGATTATTTTGAACAATGTAATGAACATTATTAAAAAACAAAGTATTAGCTTTCAATGCGTTAATTATATATGGTATCCACGGATCAGAAGGATCATATAAATCTTGAATGCTTAAAATTTTTTCAATTTGTTTACTACCCTGTTCTGTTAAGATAACATTTTTATTTTTTTCGTCAACTTTGTAATGCGTATTCAGTTCTAAATAATCAATAATCTCGGATGCGACAATGTATTTTTCAATCGGAGTTTGAATATTATTTGAAATAATTAATGGCGTTTGAGCTTCATCAATTAAAATGGAATCAACTTCGTCAATGATACAATAATTAAAAGGACGTAACACAACATCTGTGAGATTTAATGCCATATTATCACGCAGAAAATCAAATGCTAATTCATAATTTGTTACATATGTTATATCTGCATTATAATTTTCTCTTCTCTCTAGGGTTGACATCCCATCTTGAATTAATCCTGTATCTAAGCCTAGAAATCGATAAATTTGTCCCATCGACACTTGATCTCTATTTGCTAAATAATCATTTACAGTGACTATATGAACGCCTTTTTTTGGTACTGCATTTAAAAAAGCTGGTAAAGTTGCTACAAGTGTTTTCCCTTCTCCAGTTTTCATTTCAGCAATTTTTCCATTGTTTAAAACAAGTCCACCAATTAATTGCACATCAAAATGCCGTAGACCCAATGTCCGTAAACTTGCTTCTCGTGTTAATGCAAATGATTCAGCAATTAACAAATTTAAATTTTGATTTTCTTCATATTGTTTTCGTAATTTAAAGCTTTTAACCCTTAATTCACTATCACTTAATGTTTTTAAATCGTTTTCTAAAATGTTAATTTGATTAATTAAGGTTTGATATTTAGTTACGATTGAATTGTTATGAAATAAGTTTTTTAGCATTCTAAAATTAGTTAAATACTTTTTAAACAATAATATTTATACGTTTCTGCTTTCCATCTTTAAAATCAAATTTAACAGTTCCATCTGTTAATGCAAATAAAGTAAAATCTTTCCCACATCCTACATTAGAACCAGGCTTAAATTTCATTCCTCGTTGACGAATTAAAATATTTCCAGCTCTAACTGTTTCTCCACCAAATTTTTTTACACCTAAACGTTGCGCATTTGAATCGCGACCATTTTTTGTACTACCTGCACCTTTTTTATGTGCCATAACTTTTAACTCCTATTTTTAACTAATAATAATATCTTCAATAAGAACTCTTGTTAATTCTTGTCTATGACCTTGTTTTTTTCGAGTTTTCTTTTTTGGCCGCATTTTGTAAACAATCGTTTTTTTACCTCTTAAGTGTTCTAAAATTTTTCCTTTAATTTTTACACTTTCTAAATATGGTTTACCTATTAAAAGCTCGCCATCATTATTTAATAATAAAACTCGATTTAAGGTAATCTGTTTTCCTAATTCTGTTGGAATTCGATTAAAATCATAGTATTTCCCTGTTTCGATCCAAAATTGCCTTCCACTTATTTCGACAATTGCATATTTCATAAGTTAAGTTAATTCATTTTTCTTTGATTCTATAATACTAAAAAAAATTTTAAGTCGTCAACTTTTTTAGAACTATGTTTTTAATTTACTAGCACAGCTTTTAATGTAAAAAGTTCCCTATAAAAAAATTCAAAAGCTTTTGATTTATAAGACTCAGGATTACTAATTATAGATAATGTTCTAGTTATTTTAATATTTTCAATTGTCAGTATTTCAATTGTTTCAAGTTCAATCTCTTTTTCAATGGCTGATGAAGATACAAATGCAGCACCTAAACCTAAACTAACAGCAGTTTTAATACCTTCAATAGAATTAAGTTGCATAATAATTTTGAATTGTTTCGTTTCAATTTGATTCTGAATTAAAATATTATCAATAAATTTTCGTATCGTAGAATTTGAGTTTAATGTTATAAAATTTAGATGATATAAATCATCTTTATTAATTTTTTTTTTTTTTGCAAAAGGATGAGATTTGGATATTATTAAACTAAGTTCATCTTCAACAAAGTGTTCAACGGTTAAATTTTTTTTTAATTCATCTGGAATTTCACCACCAACAACTGCAATATCAATTTCACGATTTATAACATTTTTTGCAATTATTCGTGTTGAATTAACTTGAACTTTCAAATCAATTTGAGGGTGATTTTGAGCAAAAAGAGCTAACACTCTTGGCATTAAATAAGTTCCGATTGTTTGACTTGCTCCAACTGTTAAATTCCCTCGATCACCATTTTTTAAATCAATTAATGCTCGACAGCTTTCTTCACACAACGCTAGTATTCGTTCAGAGTATTGTAAAAAAACTTTTCCATTTTCTGTTAATGATATTCTATTACTTTCCCGGTTTATCAGCAAAATATCAAGATTCTTTTCTAACGTTTTGATTTGCTTGCTTAATGACGGTTGAGATACATACAATACTTCTGCCGCTTTCGTAAAATTCTTTTCTGTAGCAATCGCTTTTAAAATGCGTAACTGCTGTAAAGTAAAAGGAAGCATGATTTTTTTTTTAATTCTATATACGTCAAATTATTAAAAACTTTTTCATGAAAATAATAAACTACGGATGGAGAGACTCGAACTCTCAAAACAAAAGTTACTAGGACCTAAATCTAGCGCGTCTACCAATTTCGCCACATCCGTTGTATGTTGTATAGTTTTAGAATATTTTGGTTGTTTGGTAAATAAATCTTTAAATAAAATTTAAAGATTTATTCATCAATGTCTACACTGTAGATAAAACTTGTAGTTTTACCTCGTAAGATAGATTTAGCTAACGATAAAGATTTTTGAGCTGCTTGATATCCTTTTCTTTTCCAATTTGCTTTACGAGCATTTTTCTTCGATTTCGATGTTCGTTTTTTAGGTACAGCCATGATTTTAATATATAACTATGATTTTGTAATTATCCTATCTCATATTAGCTTAAAAGTCAAATTATGAGGTAGTTTTTCTCTCATGGCTTTGGAGAAGTAACTTTATCGTGATAAACGTTGAATTTGTTGAATAGCTAAACGACCTATATTATATAACGCCCATGATGCTGCAACTAAAATTGGTACAGCAACTACTAGTAAACGAGTATCCATAAATGATAGTCCTTTCTAAAGAATTAAATACATATTATTGTATATTAAGATTATATATGAAATTTCAAATATTTCTTAGAAATGTCGAGTCTGAATCTAAATTAATTATTTATTTCTTTCATCAAAAACTTTGGCATTGAACTATCTTCCCAAGAGGTCCCCCTCTAAGTATTGTCGTCGATTTATAACGTTTCACAACTGAGTTCGAAATGGATCAGTGTGGTTCCGTTTATTACACTAGAAACACCAAAGCAAAAGTAGGTACGACAAATTAGAATTTATCGTAACTTACGAATTTTTAAATTTCTTTCGTTTTGAAAGGAAAGAAATTTAAAAAATTAAAATTCAAGTCTTCGGTCTGTTAGGACATCTCAGCTCATATATTACTATATTTATACTTAATGCCTATCAAACGGTTAGTCTTACCGTGACCTTATTCACTTACGTGATGAGAATACTCATCTTGAGGTGGGCTTCCCACTTAGATGCTTTCAGCGGTTATCCTCTCCATACATAGCTACCCAGCGTTTACCGTTGGCACGATAACTGGTACACTAGAGGTATGTCCTTCTCGGTCCTCTCGTACTAAAGAAGGCTCCTCTCAATATTCTAACGCCTACACCGGATATGGACCGAACTGTCTCACGACGTTCTGAACCCAGCTCGCGTACCGCTTTCATGGG
>Ga0316217_10002058_pt1 | contig 24920 bp, 19 predicted proteins | sample 1anoAmetaG_FD_203633 | JGI IMG/M metagenome (GOLD analysis project Ga0316217, IMG submission 203633) | Freshwater microbial communities from Trout Bog Lake, Wisconsin, USA - 1anoA | ecosystem: Environmental > Aquatic > Freshwater > Lake > Hypolimnion/Profundal zone | place: USA: Wisconsin...
AGCAGGGCCTGATCCAGCGCCCGCAAGGCCCCGTCAAACAACATCAGGATCAGTTGGCCGGGCGGGGCGGTCTGGGCCGCAATTTGCCGATACGACTTCCATGGATTGGCTGGACGAATCATAGCGGTGTTGGCCGTGGAGGTTTAAAGGCGACTGGCAAAAAAACCAGCGAGCTGGTTCAAAGCCTGATCCGAGGGATAATCCCCGCTGCTTAGGAGCGCGTTGGCTTGGGCCACCTTTTCGGGGCGGACCTGCGCAGCCTGTTGGAACGACTGCTGCAGAGCCTGCGTGGAAAAGGACGAGGACGAATCGTCCGTTGCCGACACGTCGGCCGCGCGGGCCGAGGCTTGTCGGACAGGAATGTAATTGGCACCACCGGTGTTGAACTCGACTACCATAATTTTATCAAAGTTTGGCGGGCGGCTTCCCAGCCACTCATCGCTTTCAAAATGGTCATCGGCGCGGCTCATAATAACTTTAGCCTTTATTTCCTCATTCACCGGTTGGGCAACGTCGCCAACAACGCCGCTGCGGAATATTGACCAAATTGGCTCGGCGACTCGAGCGCCAGCCAGTTTGGAGTGCGACAAAACGGCACAGCCCAACCCGGTTCGGCAAATCGCTGCGCCGCCTGGGCCACGTTCAACCGCCGGGCATCGAACAGTTCGTCCGTTGCCCACACCACCTGTCCGGTCCGCACATCCACCAGTTTGAGCCGCCAACCGATGGCCAAGGGGGCATAGGCGCGATAGGTCGTCAATTCGGCAAATAGCACGCCATCACACCCATACTCCCGGCGCAAAAAAGCCAGGCCGTCCGGTGGCAGGTTCTCAACGCCGGTCCAAGACAATTGGCCCGTGCCGCCGCGCAGGCGGAGCGGATCCACGGTGACCACTTCAAATCTTTTGGCTTTGACCAGTTGGTCCCATAAGACCGGAGTCAACGCGGCACAGCCCTCCGGCAAATCATTGCCTGCGGTCTCGGCGGCAAGGGGCAGGACGGCGACCCGCTGCAGAGCGGGCGACAGCTTAGGCTGGTTGACAAAGATATTGTCGGGCCGGTAACTGCGCTGCAACAAGCCCAGCGACGGTGGCGCGGACTGGCAACCGCCGATGGCTGCGGTCAGGGCAATCAGCCCCAACGGCCACACGGCGTGCCACTGTCTCCGCCACCGCCGGTTTACGAAACCGACGGCAAAGGCACTGAATTTCATGGGAGTCTCCTACAACTTCCCCTCGATTAGCTTAAAGGTGAGGTGGTGTGTTTCTGATGGGCTTCCGACCCGGCAAACCAAGTTGCCTGGTTTCGTTCAGTCCATGGAACTCCCGCCGATGAAATCGTTTTGGTCCGCCTGCTGACAGCCGTTCAAAGACGCGCCTGCCGGGCGGTGCAAGCCACCGATAAACGGTGAATTTGCGGTTGCGGTGGAAGGTCCTGGACTTGTTTCTCCCGCCAGCCCCGGTTTGCGCCGGGACGGGAGACGGGAGAATGATAACTGCCGGTGAAATTGTGCCAAGCCGCAGACGCCGCCCCAAGCCGCGGGCGCAAACGCTGCGCTCCAGTCGGGAATCAGGGTTGGGGATCATCGGTTGCATGGTCTTTAGAGGCTCCCACTGGAGACCGATTGCGAAAGGTAGGTCAGCTCCTGGTTGGTCTGCGCTTCGGCTGTTTCCATGGCTTGGAATTCCGAATTCCAATTGTCGGTATCACTGTTGATCTTGGATTCCAAATTGGAAATCTGGTTGGTGAGGTCGGTGTTCTGCGCCGTCAGATCGGCCGTGCGGTTGGGCAGGATGCCATTGGTTCCCGTGACGCTGACGATGTAACTGTTAACCGACGTTGCCAACCCGCCGGACGAGTTGGTAAAGAGCGACTCCACATCGCTCAGATGGGACGTCAGCATGGTGGTCAACGCGCTGGAATCCGTCAGCGTAAGGCTGTCGTTCTGGCCGTTGCTCTGAAATCCCAGATCGGCCAGGGAGGTCACCGCGCTAGTCGAGCCGCTGGGATCCACCACCGCGTCCATGGCCGAGCGCAAATTATTAATGATGTCGGTCGTGGGGGCATCGCCCGTCAAAGTTCCTGGCTCGACCGTGCCATCCGCCGCGCTGACGACGGCCTGTTGGCTGGTCATGTAGGTCTGGAGGGTGTTGTAGTCCGTCACGAATTGCTGAATCTGGTTGCTGATGGTCGTGGTGTCGGAAGCCACATTCACCGTGGTCGTGCCCGGGCTGGTCGCGGTGACCGACAGGCCCAAAATGCCCGAACTCGTGCTATCAATGGTGTTGGACTGGCTGATGATGGTCTGGGTGCCGCCGTTCAAAGTGTATTGGAGGTTATCCCCGAGTTTCATCGCGCCGCCGGAGAGACCGGTGGCGGCCAGAAAATTACCCGTCACGTCTTTCATGGAGATGCCCTGGTCCCCGGTGTTGTCATTGGTCAGCACAAACTGGTTGTTCACCGAATTATAGGAGGCGCTCACCCCGGCGGCGGACTCGTTGATATTGTTGAGAATATCCTGGATGGTGTCCATGGTGGGGTTGTACCCGAAGGTCACCCCGTTGATGATAAACGAGCCGCTGCCGCTACTGTCCCCGGTGATGGGGGTCTTCAAGTCGGCGCTGGACATGAGGGCGGTGGTATTCACGTGACCGAGGGCCGCCGTGCTGGTGACGATGCCGGTGTTTTGGGTCTTGCCGCCATTGTCGCTGTAAAGCTGGGCAATCTTGAGGAAATTGCTGGTGTCGGTCGCGCTGCCGAGCGTGATGGCGCTGCCGTCGCTGCTGGTCAAACTGATCTTGTCGGTGGTGGCGCTGTAACTGGCGGTCACTTTGTTGGCCGTGGCCGCGGCGATGGCGTTGAAAACATCTTGCAGCGAGTCGGTGGTGGCAATGGTCACCGGCGCGCCGTCCACCGTAAACGTCCCCGCCGTCACGGGCGAGGAAAAGCCCGCCGAGCCGATGGTGACGTTGGCGGGATCGCCGCTGGGATCCAGCACCTGGCTCACGCCGGTGGCGCCCGTCAATTGCGACGCCGTGGCCAGTTGCGAAATATCGAAAGCATAAGCGCCGACCGGCGTGCCGGAGGAAGCACTGGCGCTGGCCACCGCGCTGTTGGAACTGGACGCCGTCACACTGCCGAAAAACGAAGGGTCCATCAAGTTTTCCGCGTCCAGCTGCAGCGTGGACAACTCGGTGGAAATCGTGGCATAAGCGCTTTGTTCGGTGGCAATGGTGGTCTGGCTGGCCTTCCATTGGGTTTCGGGAGCCCGTTCGGCGTTGGCTAATTCCGTGACAATGGTGGCCCAGTCCAAGCCCGAAGCCAAACCTGTTATCGCCAGATTGGGCCCCGAAGACGTTTTGGGCGCACCGATGCCAAGCAGCGTACTCGTTGCCATGGCTGTATCATCGGCGGATTGGGACTTTGACTTTAACACTTTTTTGGGGGGCTCAAAAAGCCTGGTTGGAGAGCCATCGAAATCAAACTCGGACGGCGCACTGGCGCCGTCCGAGTCGTTTCACCGGTCAGACTGCAACGCCGGCTTATGACAGGAGGCGGAGCAGCGACTGGGGCATCGAGTTGGCCTGGGCCAGCATCGCGGTGCTGGATTGAACCAGGATGTTCTCTTTGGCGTAGGTGGTGCTCTGCGTGGCCACATCCACATCGGTAATCCGACTGGTGGCGGCTTGGAGGTTGTTGCTCAACGAGCCCAATTGGGCACTATAATAACCCAAGGATTCTTCATTGGCGCCAATGGTCGCCCGATCACTCGCCAGTTGCTGAATAGCCTTTTGCGTATCCGTTACGGCGCCTTTGGCACCGCTGAGCGACAGGATACTGTCGCTGATCGCATTGGAATAGGAGTTGCTGGCCAGATCAATACCGACGTTGCTGAACAGACCGCCATTGCCGTCGGTGGTCACGCTGAGAGTGGCCCCGTTGAACAGGCTGACGTTGTTGAACGACTGCGTGGACACATTGGTGACGTAGCTGCCCAACGCCGCATATTCCTGCTGGTACAACTGGCGGTCGGTGGTGGTTTTGGTGATGTCCTGGGCGTTGATGGACAGCTCGCTCATGCGGGACAGCGCCGTGTTCACCTGTTGCAGGTAACCGTCCTGCGTTTGGTTGAACGAAATGGCGTTGTTGACGTTGTCCTGGGCCGCGTTGGTCCGGGCCACTTGGGCGGACAGTTTCATTGAAACCGCCAGACCGGCGGGATCATCGGCGGGGGAGGTGATCTTCGAACCGGAAGACAAACGCGCGAGCGAACTGCTTAAGTTCGCGCTGTTCATGTCCAGTTGGGTGGCGGCGTTAAGTGCGGATGTATTTGTATTAATGACCATAACTGACTCCTTCCATGAGTCGCCCCTTGCGGGGTGGATGTTTGTTCTACGGCATCCCTGCCGTTGAGCGGGTTTTGACAAGGGCACCCGCCCGGATTTATTCCCTCCGGCTGTTAGCGGCCGCCGGCGCCGTTACGACTTCGCCGGGAAAGTGGATCAGTGAACCACACTGACTTATCAGTGAACCACACTGATAAAATTTCCCGTCGAACATCTCGTTTATCGGCCGCCCGGCCCGGGGCTTAAGGAAAAAATAACCTCCGTCGCAGCGGCCCCCGGACCGGCTGGTCCGGGCTCCGGTTTTGTTATTGTATTTTTGCATTGTTGTAATGTTATAAACAGTTTGGCCGCCGGCTTGCGGCCGGCGGCCATCTCGGACTTTCCTGCGTTTGGGCGGACTGGCTCCTTCCCCGGACGTTTTCTGACCACTCTTAAGGCCCGGGCGGCGGACCGCCGCCCGGGCCTGGCCCAGCGGCAGACAGCCTGGGATTAACTGATCAGCTTGAGCACCGATTGCGGCATCGAGTTGGCCTGCGCCAACATGGCCGTGCCCGTCTGCACCAGGATGTTGTCCTTGGCGTAGGTGGTGCTTTCCGAGGCCACATCCACGTCGGCGATCTGACTGTTGGCCGCCGAGAGGTTGTTGGATAAGGCCGTGAGCTGGTTGCTGTAGTACGACAGGCTTTCTTCGTTGGCGCCAATGTTGGCGCGGTCGGAAGCCAGTTGATTGATCGCCTTCTCCGTATCCGTAACGGCCAGCACCGCCCCGCTCAAGGACGTGATGTTGTCCACCGTCGTCGCGTTCGTGTAGCTGTTGGTGCTGAGGTTGATGCCGGCCATGTCAAACGTGTCACCGCTGGGATCGGTGGTCACGCTGAGCGTGGCGCCGTTGAACAGGCTCACGCCGTTGAACGATTGCGTGGCCACGTTGTTGACGTAGGAACCGAGGGCATGGTATTCCTGCTGATACAGGGCCCGGTCCGAGGTGGTTTTGGTGACGTCCTGGGCCGCCAGGGCCAGTTCGCTCATGCGCGACAGGGCGGTGTTGACTTGTTGCAGGTAACCATCCTGCGTCTGGCTGAACGAGGTGGCGTCCGCCACATTGTTCGAGGCCGCCTGCACCCGGCCCAACGCCGAGGTTAATTGCATGGAGACGGCCAGTCCCGCCGGATCGTCCGCAGGCGAGGTGATCTGGGAACCAGAAGACAAGCGTTGCAGGGATTCACTTAGGGAGGTTGAGGACTGCATGAGTTGCGCGGCCGCATTCAATGCAGATATGTTTGTGTTGATGACCATAACTACTCTTTCCGTGAGTCGCCCCGGGAGGGGCGTTTGATTTGCGCGACATCCATGTCGCGGGTGCTTCATTCAGGGGCGAAACACCGTTTGTTCCCCGCCAGCTCTTCGAGGCTGCTGACCGCCTGTCTTGCGACACCACCTTCATCGGAAACAAACCCCGTTACTTAAGCCCTAAATCCAATGTTCTCCGGCGGACACCGATTCCGTCGGCGCCGCCCTCCGAGTTCGCCAAGCTCCGCGCGGCGGTTGGACCGCGACGCCGGAAGGGTTCCCCGGGCGGGGCGGCGGATTGCTTTTGGCTTTTCCTTTTCGCCGCCCGCGCCATCTTGTGTGGATGAAACTTGCCACCGCCGACATCCGCCGGGCGGTCCGCGCCGCGCTGGCCGAAGATCTGGGCGCCGGTGACGCGACCACCCTTGCCACCGTGCCGCCCGGCGCCACTTCCGAGGCCCGGATGAACGCGCGCGAAGCACTGACGGTGGCGGGACTGCAGTTTGCCGAGCTGGCGTTCCGGGAAATGGCCGCCCGCTATGCGCGCCGCGACGGCCGGCGCGCGGCGCTGCAGTTCAAAAAATTCGTCCGCGACGGCCAGCGGGTCGAGGCCGGCGCACCGCTGCTGGGCATCACCGGTTCCAGCCGCGCCATCTTGAGCGCCGAGCGCGTGGCCCTGAATTTCGTGCAGCGGCTCTCGGGCGTGGCCACGGCCACCGCCCAATTCGTCGCCGCCCTCCGAGGCGCCCGCGCAAAAATCCTGGATACGCGCAAGACGACGCCCGGCTGGCGGCGCTTTGAAAAGTATGCCGTGGCCTGCGGCGGGGGCCGGAATCACCGCCTGGGCCTGTATGATCTGGTGCTCATCAAGGACAACCATCTCGCCGCGCTGCGCGCCGCGCCGCCCAACGCCATCGCCGCGGCCGTCGCCCGCGCCCGCCGGCAATTCCCTCGACTCACAATTGAAGTGGAGGCGGACACCCTGGAACAAGTCGCGCAGGCGGCCGACGCGGGCGCCGAGATCATCTTGCTCGATAACATGACCCCCGCCCGATTGCGCGCGGCGATCAGGATCATCTGCGGCCGCGCGCAGACTGAGGCCAGTGGCGGCGTGAATCTGCGGACCGTCGGCCGCATTGCGCGGACTGGAGTGGATTTCATCTCCGTTGGCGCCATCACCCATTCGGCCCGCGCGGTGGACATCGGGCTGGATTTTGTGAGTTGACGAAATTCTCTTTGCGCCCTCCGGGCGTTTGCGCGAAAATGGCGGCATGAGTGCAGTTGCCGAATTGAATTTGCCGGACGCCCAGGGCCACTTTGGCCCCTATGGCGGGCGCTATGTGCCGGAGACGCTGATGCATCCGCTGCAGGAGCTGGAGGCCGAGTACTTCCGCGCCCAGCAGGATCCGGCCTTCCAGCGCGAACTGGCGTATTATCTCAAGGAGTTTTGCGGACGGCCCACGCCGCTGTATTTTGCCGAACGTCTCACGCGCGAGCTGGGCGGGGCGAAGATCTACCTCAAGCGCGAGGATTTGAATCACACCGGCGCTCACAAAATCAACAATGCCATCGGCCAGGTCCTGCTGGCGCGCCGCATGGGCAAGACGCGCGTCATCGCCGAAACGGGGGCGGGCCAGCATGGCGTGGCCACCGCCACCGTGGCGGCCATGTTCGGATTGAAATGCGTCGTTTATATGGGCGCGGTGGACTGCCAACGGCAGGAATTGAACGTTTACCGCATGCAGATGCTCGGCGCCGAGGTGGTGCCGGTGCAGGCGGGCCAAAAAACCTTGAAAGAGGCGGTGAACGAGGCGATGCGCGACTGGGTGACGCACCTGCGCAGCACTCATTACATTCTCGGCACGGCCTACGGCGCGCATCCTTACCCGGTGATGGTGCGCAATTTCCAGCGCGTCATCGGCGATGAAGCCCGGGCGCAGATTTTGGAAAAAGAGCACCGGCTGCCCGACCTGCTTCTGGCCTGCGTCGGCGGCGGTTCCAATGCCATCGGGCTGTTTTATCCCTTCCTCGAAGACGCGGCCGTGGCCATGGTGGGGGTGGAGGCGGGCGGGCGGGGCATCCAGCCCGAAGCGCACGCGGCGCGGTTTCAGGGCGGCTCGCTGGGCGTGCTGCAGGGCACGCGCAGCTATATTTTGCAGGATGATTTCGGCCAGATTCAACTCACCCACAGCGTCAGCGCCGGCTTGGACTACGCCGCCGTGGGGCCGGAACACGCGTGGCTGCATGACCAAAAGCGCGTGAGTTACACTTATGCCACCGATGACCAGGCGCTGGCCGCGTTCATGAAACTGGCGCGGTTGGAGGGCATCATCCCGGCGCTGGAAAGCGCCCACGCCGTGGCCGAGTGCATGCTCCGCGCCCCGGCCTTGCGCCCGGATCAACTGATCATCGTCAACCTTTCTGGCCGCGGGGACAAGGATGTGGCGCAAGTGGCGGCGAAAGTGGGATTGCAGCGGCCCGAGTGAGCGGGTGGGGGCTTTACGGCGAAGCCAGCCGGTAGAAAACGCTGCCGCTCCGGGTGGAGATGACCACGGGGCTGCTGTTGGAATTGACCGGCGACCACACGCCCGCCGCCGCCAACGCGCCGGTCTGCATCTGCAAGCTGCAAACAATGTTGGTTTCCCAGGTCAGGAAGAGATTGGTGCCCGCCCGCTGAACGGCCAGGCGCAGCGGATCGGTAACGGTGTACAGCCGCACATAATCCACCTGCATTTCGCTGGGAAAAGTGCTGCCCGCATTGATGGCGTTGGTGGTGGGGTTGCCCAGATAATTGCCGCCGATGGCCAGATTCATGAGGATAAAGAACGGCTGGTTGAACGGAAACGGATAGGCGTTACCGGTGGAACTGGTCCAGCTCGTTTGCGTCTCGTATAAATGGCCGTCCACGTAATATAAAATCGCGTTGGTGCTCCAATCGAGCGTGTAGGTGTGAAAGTTCGTCACGGAAGTGCCGCCAATAAAATTGTAATAGCCGGTGGCGTCGCTACCGGAGTGGATACTGCCCTGCACCGTCGTGGGCACGCTGCCGTTGTTCTCCATCACGTCCATTTCCCCGCAGCCGGGCCAGCCAATGTTGGCCATGGTAATATTGGTGCCCAAGAGCCACAGCGCCGGCCAAAAAGCGGTGCCGGCCGGCAGGCGCGCCCGCCATTCCAGACGCCCGTATTTGAAGGAGAACAAACCTTCCGACTTGATGCGGGCCGAGGTATAGCTGGAGCCGCCATAAGCTTCCGCCCGGGCGACAATATGCAACAACCCATTCGTCTCGTAGGCGTTGTTGGTGCGGCTGGTGTAGTATTCCAATTCTTGGTTGCCCCAGCCGCCGTTGCCCAGATCGTAGGTCCAAAGGTTGGGGTTAATCTTCGTGCCGTTGAATTCATCCGACCAGACGATGTTCATGTTGCCGTAAGGGGTGCTGCCGGTCAGCGCCAAGTTCAAATCATCGAAATAGACCGAGCCGGCCGAATAATTGGCATCGCCTTGGAACACGATCTGATACCGCGCAAAAATCGTGCCGCTGGGGGCCACCAACCGGGCGACCGTGTTGGTCACCTGATAGGAGTTGGGATCGTATTGATTGGTAATCGCCAGATCAATCCAGTGGCCGGCCGGGAACGCGCCGGTGGCGATGGCGTTGGTCGTGATCAGTGCGGAACGGTAGAGCGCCAGCACGTTAGCGTTCGCGTCCCGGAAGGTGACCTCGATCCAGGCCACATTCTGGCCGGCCAGGGTATCGTTCGTGGCGGTGTAGGCCCAACCATCGGCGGTATAAACGGCCCCGGGACCAGAGATGTAGTCCTGATAGATGCCATTGTAGTTCACGCTGCCGGTAAAGGCCTGATACACTTTGAAAAAATTGGTGCCGCTGTGGGCAAGGCTGCCGGTCTCGTTATAGCAGTAGGGCCCGTAGGCCTGCCAGCCGGGCAGGTTGGTGGTGCCGCCGACGCCGTCCAGTTCGAACCCCGGATTGCTCAATAAACTGGCCGCGCGGGCGCCCTCCAAGCAGCCCAGAACCGCCGCCAGGCAGGCAGCGAACGTAATGACATGGCGCAGAACAATTTGGCTTGGTTTCATGGCTGCTGTAACGGTTGAAAGCTTACTCCTATCCTCCCGATGGACTAGCTAGCCAAGCGGCTAGTTTTCCCGGCCCTGGGTTTGCTTGAATTTCAAGGCCGCCTCCGTGCGCGAATGCACGTGCAGCTTCTCATAAATGTGTTGCAGATGCCACTTGACCGCCGCCACCGTGACGCCCAAGCGCTCGGCAATGGCCTTGTTGGCGAACCCATGCATCACCAACTCCAACACTTCCCGCTCGCGGTCCGACAGATCCTCCACCTGCGCGGTGGCCGCAGCCTGCTGCCGGAATTGGCCAATGACCTTGCGCGCGATTTCCGGGGTCATCGGCACGCCGCCCTCATGCGCCTCCTTGATGGCGGCGATGACTCCCTCCGGCTGCGCCCGCTTGAGCAGGTAACCGCAGGCGCCGGCCCGCAAGGCTTGAAAAATGCGCTCGGAATCTTCATAGACCGTCACAATGACAATTTGCACGGCCGGCATCTGCTCCTTGATTTTGGCGGTACACTCCACCCCCGTCGAGTCCGGCAGTTGAATGTCCATCAGCACCACATCCGGCAGGGCCTTGGGAATCTTCCGCAATGCCTCGGCCACGGTACCGCACGCACAGACACACTGGAAACCCGGCGTGCGGTTCAGCAGGGTTTCGAACCCTTCGCGCACGGTCTGGTTGTCCTCCACAATGCCAACCTTGATCATAAGTATTTGCTTGGCAGAGGCACTTCAAAGCGCACGGTCGTGCCATGACCCGGCGTGTCGCTGAGGTCGCAACGTCCGCCCAGGGATTGCAAGCGATTGCCCATGTTGACAATGCCGTCGTTGCCAGTTAGAGGCGCCTGCGGCACGCAGCCCCGGCCATCGTCGGCCACCTCCACCACCAAGCCGCCGTCCCGCACTGAAATCCTCAGCCAGACCCGGGTGGCCTGCGCATGCCGGACGACATTGGTGAGCGCCTCCTTGAAGGCAAAAAACAGTTGCTGCCGGAATTTGGGGTCCAACGGATAATCCGGCAGATCCTCGGCGATGTCCAAGCCGCACGCCACCCCAGCCAGGTTCAGCAACCGCTGGGCATAGGCGCCGAAGTAACTGGCCAAGGAGCCAATGGTGTCGTTGCGCGGGTTGACCGCCCAGACAATCTCGTCCAGCGACGTCACCATGTGCCGCGCCGCGTCGGCGAGGCTGGTCAAATACCGGGACTTCTCCGCAGCGGAGGTGATCGGGCTCTGTACGAGCGCCGCCAGCATGTTCACCTCGGTCAGTCCCGACCCGAGGTCGTCGTGCAGATCCTGCGCCAGACGCGCGCGCTCCTGCTCCACTTCGCGGCGCCGGTCCGCCAACTGCCGTTTGCGAATCTGCTCTTCCAGTTCCCGCGTCCGCTCGGCCACTTGCCGGCGCAAAATCAACACCCAGCTCATGGCTCCCAAGGTCAGGAACCCGAGGGCGCCGGAAATCCACATCACCCGCTTCAGCGTCCACCAGGGCGGGGCGGCCAAAACCCGGACATCGTCCGGCGAACGCAGCAAAACGCTGAAGGTCTTGGCCCGCCACGTTTCGCCGGCCAGCCATTCGCCCGGCGCGATCCGGCAGACGCCGGTCACCGCCACCCGGCTCCCGTTTTCCAGCCCCGCAAAACTGTCCGGGCCCGCGTGCTTGAGGCTGGCCTGAAAGACCAGATTGCTCGCCTGCAAAATCAGGTATTGCTCGGGCCCGTGCAGCGCCCGATCCAGCAGCCGCGCCGAAATCTGAATCAACTGGCAGTCGTAATTGCCCGTCAGCACTTCATCCAAGGTCACGGGCATGGGCGGCACCGGCTCACCTTCCCCGATTTTCCGATACACCGCGTCCTGCAACTGGGGCGTGTAATCGCCCTGGCTGACAAAACCCAGCGCCTCGACTTTCTCGCCCAAGGACAAGGGCTCCCGATCCCGGGTTTGCACCTCCACGCCGTGCCCGCCGTCCCACAAAAACAGGGCCTCGCCCGGGTCGAAATAAACCACCGTGCCCGCCACCTTGACCCGGTGCCCGTAGGTCGCCTGCGGCGCAAACTGCAGCAGACTGCCAATGGCCCGGGTGTCCATTGAAAAAGGATTGGCCGTCGCCGGTATTTCCACCGTCAAATCCTCGGGTCGCGGCACCATCAAGCGGATGGCAAAAAGTTGTCGCTGATGGTTGAACTGCGTCGAGCAGACCCCCCGCACCCGGACGGTGCTGTCCAACAATTCCGCGGCCTTCGGCACCGGCAAAGTCTGGGTATAAACCAGCACCCGGCCGCCGCCGGCGGCAATTTCCAGCAGGTGATATTGCACATCCCCCAGCCAGCGGTCGGCCCGCACGATGCCGGTGATTTCCACAAACTGGCTGTCCTCGACGCCGCTGGCCAGTTCCTGATAGGTCACGGCTTTGGGTGCCGGCAAGGGTGCCATGCCTTCCGCTTGCACCCGGCTCACCAGCACCACCGGCGCATATTCGCCCGGACTGCAAGAGCCGGTGACTTCCACCTGCTGGCCCAGCACCATGGGCGGTGGGATGATGTTGGTGGGGAATTGAAGATAGATGCCCGCCGTGTCATCCTGGAGAAAGCGCGAAAAAAGCCGGTCGTCATAAAAGGTCAGCACCCCGTGCAGATGGACCGGGATACGCTGCTCGGTTTGCGCCACGCTCAGACTCCGGATGGCCTCCACGGTGCGCAATTCGTTGGTGTCCTCTGCCCCCGCCCGCACCCCGGCCGCCAACCCCAGACCGCACAATAGCACCACCAGCCAGCAGCGGTTCAGGGGGGCAGGTTGGAGGGAGGAAGTCACAGATTATGGGCCGGTCAAAAGAACCGGTTTTGGGCACAGATGGCGCATGATCAAGGAATACCCCTGCTTTTCTCCCACCGGACAACTTTTGTCAATCCTCTTCTCTGGCTGGGTTTAGATCTTTAGATCTTTGTAATCATCGTGTTGCAACCACGACGGCGGATCAATCCGCCGCAAACCGCCGTTGGCGTCCACATCGAATCGGCCACCGAGGCGCACCAGCAGCGCCGTCAGGTTGTCGTCGGCGCCAAAGACGCGCACGGCTTCGCGTCCAAACGGCACATCCAAGACATAACTGTCCACCGGATCGCTTTCCTTGATCCGTGGCCGGTGGGTGTAGGCCGCAACTGTCACGGTCTGCGCCAACGGCAGATACGAGAACACTTCCGCCGCCAGAAACAGGCTTTGGCCCATCGCCAGCCGCGTGTAATCAGTTTGACGATCTGCTGCCGGGCGGCGCACTTCGCAGGTATCGCCGTTCGGCCGGATTTCCTTCGTGGTTTCGGGGATCACCTCCTCCATCGCCGGCAGCTCCACGTGCAAGTACACCGCCAGCTCGTTTTGCAGGAAATAATCACACTGGGTCTTAAAGGGCAGTTGCAGTCCCGCCAGCACTTCGGCCACAGTGTGGTTGACCTCCGGCACATCCCCGGCCAGCAGTTTTTGCAACCAGTCCGTCCGCTGCGCCTCGGCGGCGTCCCACGCGGCCGCGGCGGCCGCCACCTGCTGCTCGTATTGCTCGTAGCGGGCGCGAGATTGCTCCTGGACTTGGGCTTCGCGTTCGGGCCAGACGGCCGCAAAATCGCTCTTGGCGTCGCTCCGCGCGACGAAGGCCGGCAGGAACTTATTCAAGCCGACGTCTTCCTTGGCGGTCAATTCATCCAAGAGTCGGGCCTGTTCGGCCGGCCAGTCGGGGGGTGCGGGGACCGGAATCTGCGAGGCAAAGGGCCGCTTTTCCAAGGCGGCGGCCCAATCTTCCGGCGCCGCAATAGCCGGCAACGGTTTCCAGAAATTCAAAAGCTGCTGGTATTCCTCCGCTTCGGTCTGCAACGCCACCTGCACCTGTTCGCGCTTCTCCTTGAGTTCATTGGCCTTAATCAGCGCCTCCAACCGGGCGGGCGTCAGGCGGCGGCCGGTTTCCGGGTCCGCCATCCGGAAGCGCGGGTCCGCCAAGTAACGCCGGGCTTCCTCGGGACTCAGGGACAGACTTTGGGTTCCCTCCTGGAAAACCTTCAGGGCCACATCATCATTCTCCCGGTTGCCGACGGCCCGGATTTGATCGGCCGACAAGGCTGGCGCCGGTGACAGGGAAGAACGGCCAGCACCAATGCGCTGGCGATACGACAGGCCAGTGCCGGGAATGCCCAGGCTGGCATAGGTGCCGCGGGAACCGAAATTGAGATGCGCGCCGCGCACCCCGGCGGACAAGGAAATCCCGCTGCCGCTGAAGTTGAGTTTCAGGCCCGGCAAAATGCTGAGGCGACGACTGAATCGAAATCCCATGGTTTTTGGTTATCGTTATGCATTAAGGTAACCGATGCCCCATGACAAATACCGTCACTGGGGTCGGAATTTCAAGTCGCCTTTGTTCCGGTGCCAGGCCGGCAGGCTGGCGACGGTCCGGTAGGACTTCAAGGGTTTGAGTTCTTCCGTTTCCCTTGGGGCTGGAGCGTCGGGACGGTCCATTTTCAGGTTCTTATATTTGTCGGCGAGCGCTTCGCCCGCTTGGCGGATGCGCTCGGCCAGTTCCACCGGGCGCTGCACCTGCGCATGGCGGCCCCAGCTCAAAACCCAGCCCTCGATTTCCTCCAGGTTGTTCAGCCGGAACCGCAGCCGGCACAGGCCCCCGGGCAGTTCCGTCAATTCCTGGCTGGGATGCCATTTGCGGCCCCGCAACAGGTCGGTGGCCCAGTCGTCAAACTCGATGACCACTTCGTAATCGGCGCCTCCCTTAAACACCTGGAAACTTCCGCGCAGATATTCGTCCGGATCAAAATCCTTCCGCCGCTTGAAATGCTTCGGCGTCAGGTCCAGCCGGCTGAGCCGCGTGAGCACAAAGGTCCGCAGGGCCTGCCGATCCTCGTCGAAGGCGAACAGATACCAGTGGTTGTCAATGCAGGCCAGGTGGTAGGGATGCACATGGCGGCGCTGTACGCGCTTGGCGCCGAGGTTTTTGTAATCGAATTCCACCGCCCGGTTTTCCTTGAGCGCTTGGGTCAGAAGCTGGAAGGCGGCCAGGTCGGTGTCGCCGGGCGCAAAGGGCCGGAACGAGAGCGCCTGGCTCAGGTGGCTCATCGAATACCGGGTTTCCCGGTCCAGTTGCCCGGTCAACTTGCGAAAGGCGTTCTCCAGCGGCTTCTGCAGCTCCGTCCCGTGATACTGGGCGATGGCCTTGCTCGCCACCAGCAGGGCGAACAACTCCGCTTCCGTCACCGCCACCGTGGGAAACTGTTCCACCGGTTGGGAATAATAATAGCCATAGCGGCGCTCATCGTATTCGATGGGCAGCTCCAGCCGGCACTTCATGAAATCCACATCGCGCTTGATCGTGCGCAGGTTGACCTCGAATTCGCGGGCTAGCTTCGGGCAGTTGGGATATTCCTGGTTCCGCAACCGCTCGTGAATGCGCATCATGCGCTCCCACGGCGGCCGCGAGAACACCTGTCTTTTGACTTTTGCCATAGGTTCGGCCGTTCCGGGTGCGTTTTTATTAACTGATGGCCCTCCGCATGGAGTGACAAATTCTGTCACTGGTTTGCGGCTAAAACCCGGAAATGTCAATTCCAATATTTTTTTACCCAGTGACAGCAGAAGTCACTGCCAGCCGGTTAAGCTGGGGGCATCATGAACCATGAATCAGGCCATCATCGAAAACCGACCCGGCGCATCAAAACCGGCAAAAACCAGTTCACCGAGGAAACCGTGCTGGCGTTCTTTGCCCGGTATTTGGACGGATTGAAATGGCAATATCATCGCGCCGCCGCACGGCCGGCCCTTGACAGCGGCTACAACGGCGAGGGAGCAGTCTGGAATTTCAACCTGACCGCGAGCGAAACGCAACCCGGCCTGTTTCTGCTGGGCGTCAACTCCTTCCTTCCCAACAAGGCGCCGGCAGCCCTCCGCCCGGCGATCGCGGAGGTGCTGACCCGCATCAACGCCGAGTTGTCCCTGGGCTGTTTTGAACTGGATTATCCGCGGGGGGAGATCCGTTTCCGAACCAGCGTGGTGTTGCCCGGCGGCGACATCACGCCGGACATCATCCAGCACCTGGTCCAGAGCAACCTCTGCCTGATGGAGGAACGCTTGCCCCAGATCATGGCCGTGCTCTACGGCCAGGCCACCCCCGAGGCGGCCCTCCAACCGAAGGCTGAACCCACCGGAATCAAGAAGACACTGCGGTTCGAACTGAATTAACGCCGATGCGGACCGGCACTTAAAAAGGCGGACCGATTGCTCGATCCGCCTTGGGGCATTTTCAATTTTGAGAATTCCAATTCAGTACCGGTAATGCTCCGGCTTGTAGGGGCCGTCCACGGGCACCCCCAAATAGTCCGCCTGCTTCTTGGTCAGCTTGGTCAGCTTGACGCCGATCTTCTCCAAGTGCAGCCGCGCGACTTCCTCGTCCAGCCGCTTGGGCAGGCGATAGACGCCCACCTTGTTGGTGGCGCGATTCTTCCACAGGTCCAACTGCGCGAGGCATTGGTTGGTGAAGCTGTTGCTCATCACAAAGCTGGGATGGCCGGTGGCGCAACCGAGGTTCACCAGGCGGCCTTCGGCCAGCATGTAAATGCTGTTGCCCTTGGCAAAGGTGTATTTGTCCACCTGCGGTTTGATGTTCAACTTCTGGACGCCCTTGGTGGTATTCAACCGGTCCACTTGGATTTCATTGTCGAAGTGGCCGATGTTGCAGACGATGGCCTGGTCTTTCATCTTGGCCATGTGTTCGAAGGTGATGATGTCGCAGTTGCCGGTGGTCGTCACATAAAGATCCGCCGTGCCCAGCGTGGCTTCCACGGTGGTCACTTCAAAGCCTTCCATCGCGGCTTGCAGGGCGTTGATGGGGTCAATTTCCGTGACAATGACGCGCGCGCCAAAGCCGCGCAGCGAATGCGCGCAGCCTTTGCCCACGTCGCCGTAGCCGCACACGCAGGCCACTTTGCCGGCGACCATCACATCGGTCGCGCGCTTGATGCCGTCGGCCAGCGATTCGCGGCAGCCGTAGAGATTGTCGAACTTGGACTTGGTGACCGAATCATTGACGTTGATGGCCGGGACCAACAGTTTGCCCTGTTCGAGCATTTGATAGAGCCGGTGGACGCCGGTGGTGGTTTCTTCGGAAACGCCCTTCCAATCCTTGACGACGGTGTGCCAGAAGCCGGGGCGTTCCTTGGCCACGCGCTGGAGCAGGGCCTTGATGACGGCCACTTCGTGATTGTCGCTGGGGGTGTTGACCCAGTCGCTGCCGTTTTCCAATTCATAGCCCTTGTGAATGAGCAGGGTGGCGTCGCCGCCGTCGTCCACGATGAGCTGCGGGCCCAGGTTGCCGGGGTGCGTCAGGGCGGCCAGCGTGAAGTCCCAGTATTCCTCGAGGGTTTCGCCCTTGTGCGCGAACACGGGGATGCCGGCCCGGGCGATGGCGGCGGCGGCGTGGTCCTGGGTGGAGAAGATGTTGCAACTGGCCCAGCGCACCGAGGCGCCGAGCTCGACCAGGGTCTCGATGAGAATGGCCGTCTCGATGGTCATGTGCAGCGAACCGGTCACGCGCACGCCCTTGAGCGGCTTGAGCGGACCGTACTTTTTGCGGATGGCCATCAGGCCGGGCATCTCGTGCTCGGACACCTGGATGGTCTTGCGGCCCCAGTCGGCGAGCGTGAGGTCCTTGACGGCAAAGTCACTTTTGGCTTTAGCGCTGGCTTTGATCACCTGGCGGCGGGAGGGAGTCAGTTTAATGGCGGGCATAGTCTGGTCGGTTGGATTTGGTTGGTTTAAACGTGCTTCAACAAAGCCTCGACCTTGTCCGTGGCTTCCCAGGTCAGGTCCTTGTCATTCTTGCCGAAATGGCCGTAGTTGGTGGTCTTGCTGTAAATCGGCCGGCGCAGATCGAGCTGGTCAATGATGTCTGCAGGCTGGAAGCTGAACACCTTGTTGACGGCGGCGATGATTTTTTCGTCGGCCACCTTCGCGGTGCCAAAGGTGTCCACATGCACGCTGACGGGGTCAGGATGGCCGATGGCGTAGGCGAACTGGACTTCGCATTTCTCGGCGAGCTTGGCGGCGACGACGTTCTTGGCCACCCAGCGGCCCATGTACGCCGCGCTGCGGTCCACCTTCGTGGGATCCTTGCCCGAAAAAGCGCCGCCGCCGTGCCGGCCCATGCCGCCGTAGCTGTCCACGATGATCTTGCGGCCGGTCAAGCCGGTGTCGCCCTGCGGTCCGCCCACCACAAAGCGGCCGGTGGGGTTGATGAGAAATTCGGTTTGGGGCGTCAGCAGCTTCGCCGGCAGCACCTTCTTGATGATGTGCTCGATGCAGAAGCGTTCGATCTCCGCGTGCTCGACATCCGCCGCGTGCTGGGTGGAAATGACCACGTTGGAAATGGCCACGGGCTTGCCGTTTTCATAAACGACGGAAACCTGGGACTTGGCGTCGGGGCGCAGCCAGGCGACCTTGCCGCTTTTGCGGATTCTGGTCAGCTCGCGGCCCAGCCGGTGGGCGAACATGATCGGCGCGGGCATCAGCTCGGGCGTTTCGTTGCTGGCATAGCCGAACATGAGGCCCTGGTCGCCCGCGCCCTGTTTGGCGGTCTTTTTGCCCTTGGCCTTGCGGGCGTCCACGCCTTGGGCGATGTCCGGCGACTGCTGGGTGACAATGACATTCACGAACACCTTGTCCGCGTGAAACACGTCGTCATCATGGATGTAACCAATTTCCCGGATGGCCTTGCGGGCGATGGCCACAAAGTCGAGCTTGGCCTTGGTGGTGATCTCCCCGCCGATGATGGCGATGTTGGATTTCACATAACATTCACAGGCCACGCGGCTGAAGGTGTCTTGCGCGTAGCACGCGTCCAGCACGGCGTCGGAAATGGTGTCGGCCACTTTGTCCGGATGGCCTTCGCCCACGGACTCGGAGGAAAAGATGTAACGGTTGCTCATAATTGGTTTCAGTTTGTCGTCAAAACATATTGACGTATCAAGATTTGATGATATAAGACTTTGGAAGGCCGTCAAACGGATTCGGAAAAAAGTTTCAGCCGGCCGCCGCCCCGCCGCCGCGCTTGAAATCGGGCCGGAGGTCAGGCAAAGATAAGCCAAGCAAGCGCGTGCGCCCAAAGGCGCGGCTTCCGGCCGCCACCCCGGGCCCGGCTTGAATAGATCGGAAATAAAATAAGATGTCCGCCACCCTGAAATCACTCCGGGCGCTGTCCGACCCCACCCGGCTGCGCATCGTCGCTCTGCTGGAGCGGGAGGAACTGTCGGTCGCCGAGCTGCAGGAAATCACGCGGCTGGGCCAGTCGCGCATTTCCACGCATCTGGGGCTGCTGGCCGACTGCGCGCTGGTGAGCTCGCGCCGCGACGGCAAGCGCACTTTTTACAAGCTCAATCCCCAGGCCGATTCGGTGGCGAGCGAATTCATCCAACTGGCCATCCGCGGCGCCAAGGAACTCCCGGAACAACCGCACGACCAGATCAACCTCAAGCGCGTGCTGGCCCGGCGCAAGGAGCAGGCGCGGGTTTATTTCAACCAGATCGCCGGCCGCTTCGACCGCGTCTATGGCCCGGGGCGCTCGTGGCAGGCCTTCGGACATCTGTTGCTGCGCATCTTGCCGCCGCTGGTGGTGGCCGATCTGGGCGCGGGCGAGGGGCTGTTGAGCGAATTGCTGGCCCGCCGCTGCCAGAAAGTCATTGCCGTGGACAACTCGGAAAAGATCGTCGCCTTCGGCGCGGCCAAGGCCAAAAAGAACGGGCTGAAGAATCTGGAGTTCCGACAGGGCGATCTGCAAAGCCCGCCGATTGAACCGGACAGCGTGGACCTGGTCATCCTGAGCCAGGCGCTGCATCACGCCGAGAATCCGGCGGCGGCGCTGCGCAGCGCGCACAAGATTTTAAAGCCGGGGGGTCAGCTTCTGCTGCTGGACCTGCTAAAGCACAGTTTTCTGAAGGCGCATGAACTTTACGGCGACCGCTGGCCGGGGTTCGCCGAGAGCGATTTGCATCGCTGGCTCGAAGAAGCCGGTTTCAAGAAAATCGAAATCAGCATCGTCGCCGCCGAGGAACAGGAACCGCATTTCCAAACCATCCTGGCCGGCGGAGAAAAGGCGTAGCCTTGGGCGGCGGCAGCTACGACGCGATCAAATTCACCATCTTTTTGGGCACGATGATGACTTTCTTGATGGTTTTGCCGGCGAGGAAGGGCTGTGCCTTTTCCGCCGCCTTTGCCGCGGCTTCAATGGTGGCGTTGTCCGCCTCCAAGGCCACCTTGATGACGTCCCGGAACTTGCCGTTGACCTGCACGGGGATTTCGATTTCGCTTTCCACCAGCAGCGCCGGATCGAACTGCGGCCACGGCGCGTAGGTGAGCGAGGGCGGCAACTGACCGAAGGTGGAATGCAGCCGGGCCCAGAGTTCCTCCGCCAGGTGCGGGGCGAACGGGGCGAGCAGTTGCAGGAAGGGTTTCATCACCGGCAACGGTTTGGATTCCCAAGTCATGGCCTCGTTTACAAACACCATCATGGCCGAAATGGCCGTGTTGAAGCGCAGGCCGTCCAGGTCTTCGGTTACCTTTTTGATGCAGGCGTGCAGGCACTTGAGCTGCGCGGGCGTGGCGCACACGTCTTCAATCCCGCTGTCGAGCATGATCAAATCCAGCAGTTCTTCCCGGCTCGTGGCCGCCGTGGTTTCCGCCTGCTCATACGCCGTCTCGGATTTTTCATCCACAAACAAACGCCAGACGCGGCCGAGAAACTTGTAAACGCCGGCCACGCCCTGCGTGTTCCACGGTTTCACCTCCTGCAACGGGCCCATGAACATTTCGTACAGGCGGAAGGCATCCGCGCCGAACTCTTTGAGGATGTCGTCCGGATTCACCACGTTGCCGCGCGATTTGGACATTTTCTGGCCGTCTTCGCCCAGGATCAGGCCCTGATTGACGAGCTTGAAAAACGGCTCCGCCGTGGAGACGCAGCCCAGATCGTACAACACCTTGTGCCAGAACCGGGCGTAAAGGAGATGCAGCACGGCGTGTTCGGTGCCGCCGACGTATAAATCCACGCCGGGGGTGGGGCGGGCCCCGGGCTGCGGGCTGCGGGTATCCGCCGCGGCGCCCATCCAATAATGCTCCGCGTCTTTGCCCACAAAGGCGGATTGGTTTTTGGCGTCGAGATAACGCAAATAATACCAGCAGGATCCGGCCCATTGGGGCATGGTGTTGGTTTCGCGGAACGAACCGTCGGGCAAATGCAGCCAGTCCTTGGCCCGCGCCAGGGGCGGCTCGCCGCCGGACGTGGGCTTGTAGTCTTCGAGCGTGGGCGGCAGCAGAGGCAGGGCGCTTTCCGGCAGCGCTTCGTGATACAAATTCCCGGCGTCGTCGCGCTTCCAGATAATCGGGAACGGCTCGCCCCAATACCGCTGGCGGCTGAACAGCCAGTCGCGCAGTTTGTAATTGATGGTCTTCTTGCCGAGGCCTTTTTCATCGAGCCACGCGGCGATTTTCTTTTTGGCCTCGGGCGTGGGCAGGCCGGAAATGAATCCGGAATTGACCGCCAGTCCATCATCCGTGAAACCCTGCCAGTCGGTTTTGGCGTCCTTGGGCTGCACCACTTGGATGACCGGCAGCCGGAACTTTTTGGCAAATTCAAAGTCGCGCGTGTCATGGGCCGGCACGGCCATGATGGCGCCCGTGCCATAGGTGGCCAGCACATAGTCGGCAATCCAAATCGGGATCTTCTCGCCGTTGACCGGATTAATGGCGTAGGCGCCGGTGAACACGCCGGTCTTTTCCTTGGCCAGTTCGGTGCGTTCCAAGTCGCTTTTGCGGGCGGTGTGGGCCCGATAATTCTCCACCGCGCTGTCTTGCTCCTCGGTGGTGATTTGATCCACCAGTCGGTGTTCGGGCGCCAGCACCATGTAGGTGGCGCCGAACAGCGTGTCCGGCCGCGTCGTAAAAACCCGGATTTTTGAATCGGCCGCCGGCAACTGGCTATCGGCAATTTGAAAGTCCACTTCCGCGCCTTCGCTGCGGCCGATCCAGTTGCGCTGCATTTCCTTGAGCGAATCGCTCCAGTCAATCGTGTCCAGGTCCGCCAGCAGCTTCTCGGCATAGGCGGTAATGCGCAACATCCACTGCCGCATCGGCTTGCGGATGACCGGGAAGCCGCCGACCTCGCTCTTGCCGTCAATGACTTCCTCGTTGGCCAGTACCGTGCCCAATTCCGGGCACCAGTTGACGGGTGCTTCGCACACGTACGCCAGCCGGCGGGAATCACGGTAGGTGCGGCGGGCGGATTCCAATTCCGCAGCGCTGACACCGGCGTCGCTTCGCAGGTCCGGCGGATAGACCAGCGTTTCGATCGGCTCGGCCTTGTTGGTCTCGGGATTGAACCACGAGTTGTACAGCTTCAGGAAAATCCACTGCGTCCACTTGAAATAATCCACGTCGGTGGTGGCAATTTCGCGGGACCAATCGTAACTGAAGCCCAGGCTCTTGATCTGGCGCGTAAAGTTGGCGATGTTTTCCTCGGTGGTTTTGCGCGGATGCTGGCCGGTCTTGACGGCATATTGCTCGGCGGGCAAGCCGAAGGCATCCCAGCCCATGGGATGCAGCACGTTGAAGCCCTGCGCGCGGCGGTACCGCGCCAGAATATCCGTGGCCGTGTACCCCTCGGGGTGCCCCACGTGCAGCCCGGCGCCGCTGGGATAGGGGAACATGTCCAAGATATAAAACTTTGGCGGGGCGGAGCGGCCGGGCAACATGGCCTCGGTCCCATGCCGCTGCGCCGAGGGATGGCGGTCCGGAATGGTCTCTCCCGGATTCCACGCTCGGAAAGTCTGCTGTTGCTCCCAAGTAGTCTGCCACTTGGGTTCGATCAGGTGAAACGGATATTGTCTGCGACTGCTGGCCATAGAGCCGTCCATGCTACGCGAAGGCCGCGCAGACTCAATCGCGGAATTTGTCTGCTCAGAGCTTCGCCCAGAATTTCGCCAGTTCGTCCGGGCCGAAATCCGCCAAGATTCGGCCGTCCACCTCGATCACCGGGGCGTAGGTCTGACCGGAGAGATTGACCATTTCGGTCATGGCCGCGCTGTCGGCAATGACGTCCAGTGTTTCGTATTTGAGGCCGCGCTCATCGAGCCAGTGCTGCGCTTTGTGGCACCATGGACAATACGGTTTGATAAAGAGTCGGATTTTCATTTGAAATCAGAACGAGCTGCGAATTTGCTCCACGGCGGCCTCGAGCGGCTGGCCGGAAACCTGGCCGGCCGCCGCAGTACCGGCCGCCCAACCGGTCGCCAACGCGGTGCCGATCACGCGCGCCGAGGTCATGGCGCCCGCAGTGGCCGCAAGACAGCGGCCCGCCACAAAAACATTCTCGAGGTCCACCGGCCGCAGACAACCGACGGGAATGTCGTAATACTCGCGCTCGGCGAAATAATTCATCGCCGGCCTCGGACCGATCCCCCACCGCTCCATGGGCCAGCAGCCGCGGGCGACGCCCAAGGGCGACTTCTGTACGGTCAATACGGCCTCGTCGGTCAAATGGGCGCGCCCAATAATGCGCCGGCCCGAACGGACCCCAAGCTGGGGTGCCACCGCGGCAAGATGCGCCTGGCGGAAAGCCGCGACCTGCGCGGTCAGGAACCGCACCAGCAGGTCCAACGCCACGCGCGCTTCGCGTTCCCAATCCGTGACTTGCAGCCAGAGCGCAGCGGTGGACCGCGCCGGCAGCAGGCTGAGTTTGAAAGCAAAGGAACCATTGGCACCCGAGCCGGGAACCAACGACAACCGCTCGCAGAGCGCCGGCAGCGAGCCCTTTTCAACGGCCACGCGCAGTTCGCGCCGCAGTTCCAGCAGGCCGCGCGCGGCCAGGCCTGGATCCACATTTTCCAGGACAAACACCAGGGCTGGCGCCTGGTCCAGGGCGCCATTTTCGGTGGCGGCGCCGCCCAGGGCGGCAGCGGTGGCCTCACCCGTGCAATCCACGATCGCCGATGGCAGGAACTGCAACGGCTCATTCCAGGCCAGAGCGCGAACGCGGTCCAGGCGCGGACCTTTGGCCGCGGCATCGGCCACCGTGGCGTGAAGAATCAGGGTGACATTCTTGGTTTCGGCAATCGTGGCATCGGCCACGCGCGCAAAATCCGGCGGCGAATACGGCAACACCCATAAACCTGGATCCACCCGGAGCGGTTTGCGGCCGGAAGCGCGTTGCAGACGCTCGGCGAACTCCAGGGGAAATCCGCCGGTGGCCGGGGTCGGTTCCGAACCGGTGGTGTCGCGCAAATACAATCCGCAAATGGTGCCGACCTGCGCGGTGGTGGCCAGCCCGCCGAGAAAGCCATAGCGCTCCAGCAACATCACGCGGGCGCCCTGCCGCCCGGCGGCCGTGGCCGCCGCCACGCCGGCGGCGCCGCCGCCAATCACCAGCACATCGCACGGAATCAGCATGCCTACACCTCCTGCTTGCGCATGTGCCGGCCGTAGCTGCGGAGATTTTTCCACTGCGGTCGCACGTTCAACATGACGGTCACTTTCTGCCCCACGCGCGTGGCGAAGCGGCGCCAATCCACGGGCGAAGTCCATTCCTCGCGCCGGCGCGCAATGCGATCCAGCCTCAGCTCGGTGTTTTCGGCCATGGCCGCCGACAAATAATAAGCGGGGGCGAACAAATCCTGGCCGGGCGACAATTGGCCATCCCTTGTGGCGGTGGCCACCAGCGGCGTGTTTTCAAAAACGCGCAGGCCCAGCGTGGCAAAAATGGCGTTGGCCGGGGCGCAATCGTTCAGAAATCGCTGCGTGTCCTCGACATCCTGCCAGGTTTCGGTGGGGCCGCCGAACAAGAGAAAAATGGCGAAGGGCAGGCCGGCATCGTGCGCCGCTTTGAGCGCCACGCGGGTCTCGGCCTGGCCAAAGGGCTTGGCCAGGGCGGCGAACATTTTTTCGTTGGCCACATCCAATCCAAATTCCACGCCCTCGCACCCCGCCGCCGCCATGGCGCGCGCCAATTCGGCGTCGAAGCCGACGGGATTGCAGAAAGCCGACCAGCGGGCGGGCACTTTGCGGCGCGTCAATTCCTTGCAGACGGCCAGCGCATGCGCGCGCGGATCGTTGAAAACGCTGTCCACGAAAAAGAAATGGCGCAATTTCGGATTGGCGGTGATGCTCTCGACCT
>Ga0316217_10002059_pt1 | contig 24917 bp, 20 predicted proteins | sample 1anoAmetaG_FD_203633 | JGI IMG/M metagenome (GOLD analysis project Ga0316217, IMG submission 203633) | Freshwater microbial communities from Trout Bog Lake, Wisconsin, USA - 1anoA | ecosystem: Environmental > Aquatic > Freshwater > Lake > Hypolimnion/Profundal zone | place: USA: Wisconsin...
CCATCCCCGATCCCTTCGTGGAGGCCCTCACCCACGATTGCATCGTGGTCCAGATCAACCGGCTCAAGAACCGCCGGCGCACCGACCTGGAGCAGCTGCTGGCGGTGTTCGACCAGGGCCAGACCGCCCGTTCCGATCCCCACATCCTGGACATCCTTGAGGAGAACTTCCCCGAGCGCTACCAGGAGGTGCTGCGCCGGCTGCTCCGGGCCAACGCGGAGCAGGATGTCCGGGACGGCATGGACGTGGAGGACGACACCCTCGCCACCCTCCAGGAGAATGCCCGCAAGGAGGACGCCTTGCGCAAGGTCGTCGAGGATCAGGCCAAGGCCCTGGAGAAGAAGGACAAGGCCCTGGAGGAGAGTGCCCAGGCCCTGCAGGAGAAGGACAAGGCCCTGCAGGAGAAGGACAAGGCCCGGGAGGAGGATGCCAGGGCCATGGCGGCCAAGGACCGGCTGATCGAGGAACTGAAGCGTCATCTGGAGCGGTGATCCGATCCGCCCCGAGCCGCGGCTTGACCAGGACCGCGGCGGCGGGGAGCTTGAGCGGCGAGGCGATGCGGGCGTCGCGGGTGGCGAGGGGATGGGTGGCGGGCCAGGGCCTGCAGGCCCGGGGACGGGACATTGGGAAAGCCGCAGCACACGAAGGCCGGCCTCAGTTCGGCGAAGGCCTGGAGCTGGGTGTGGTCCAGGGCGCCCCGGAGCGGGACGCCGTTGAAGCTGGCCTGGTTCGCCTCGGCGCCCGCCCGTTCCTCGAGGGTGGCGGCCTTGGCGTAGGCGTCGAACAGTCGCTGCACCGCCGCCAGCGAGCTGGCGGTCAGCCTCATGCTGGCCCAGTTGCGGTCCATGGATCCCGGTGCAGGTTCGCCGCGGTCCCATGAAAACCAGCCCGGCAAGTCATTGCCGGCTGGGAATTTCCCAGCGAAAGTATTCTCGATTTCCCAGCCAATCGGTGATCCTCGTTTGAAGTTTCCATTGATAATGGAAAGTCCCGACACTTGAATTCCAAAATTCACCCATTCATGGAATCCAATGGCCATCCGCAATTTCTTCAAGAAGACTCCAGACTCCGAAACCGACAAGCGGCAGTGCCTGCGGGACCCTGACCAGGTCCTGGCCTGGCTGGAGGAACTCTCGCGCCTGGGCACCGTGGTGGAGGTGGAAGGCGCCGAGGGCGACCTGGTTCCGGTGGCCGCCAAGGTCAGGCTGGTGGCCGAGGAGACCGGCTCCTTCTCCCTGGCCTACAAATGGAAGCCGGCCCGGGAACCCGCCGCCGGTCAGCGGACCCACATCACCTTCCCGCTGGACCGCCAGCGGTTCCAGGCCGACGCGGCCTACCTGGGCCGGGGCAACTATCTCGAATACCGGTTCAGCCTGCCCGCCGCCGTCTTCCATGCGGAACGGCGGGACGCGACCCGGGTGAAAATGCGTCCCCGGGACGACCTCAACATCATCGTGCTGGAGGATCTGTTCGAGGGCCTGGGGCTGAGCGGCACCCTCATCGACCTGTCCATGGGCGGATGCTGCTTCCTCCTGCAGCGGGCAATCCGGGTCAGGGGTGAACAGCGGGTGCCCCTGGCCACGGACCTTCTGGCCCCCGGCGCGCCGCTGGCCCTGGTCCGCCTGCCCAACCTGCCCCACCTGCCCCAGGTGGAATGCGGGGGCCGGATCTGCTCCATGCGCCAGGGCAAGGACGGGGTGCTGGTGGGACTCCGGTTCGAGGGGCTGGGCACCTTCGAGGAAGGGATCCTGGGCCGGTTCCTGAGCGAGCGGGACCCCGGCATCGCCTTCGGCTTTCCCCACAAGCGGCGGCAGAAGGACTTGAGGGCCGAGGAACTCCAGGGTCCCCAGCCCCCCGAGGATCCCGGTTCGATCCTTCCCGAGCCTGAGCCCGGCCCGGAGGAAAACCTTCCGGACCAAGCCGATGCTGCGGCGGAGTTCGAGGCGACGTTCCAGGAGACGCTCACCGACAAGGACCGCCTCAACCGCCTGCGCAAGCGGGGCAAGAAGCTCCTGCTGGTGATGGCCGACGAGCTGGAGCGGATCTCGCTCATGGCCATGCTGCACCAGGACGGCTACCGGTCGATGTTCGAGGCCAAGAGCCTGATCCAGGCGCTGGAGCACCACCGGCGGCTGGCCCTGGACCTCCTGGTGGTCGACCAGGCCATCGGCCACATGGGGGCGCTCAGCCTGGTGGAGGTCCTTCGCGAGCAGGGCCTGCCCAAGTCCGTGCCGGTGGTGGTGCTCCAGAAGTCCATCGACTTCCGGCTGACCCTGGCGGTCAAGGCTGGCAAGCTCAACCTGCTGGTGGAGCGGCCGGTGGATTTCCCCGGCGTCCTGAAGCAGGCCATGGAGACCATGCTCGGGTTGTAGAATGTTACCCGAAGGGGATCCCGGCTAGTCCTTCACGATCTTCCGGTCCACCAGGACATCCAGCCGGGTGTTGAAGGTGAGGATGGCGGTGGAGCGGTCGCGGCGCCAGGTGCAGATGAGGTGGTCCTGCTCGACCTTTTCGCTGGCCGGCTTGCCCCACATGCGGACGACCTCCTCCCGGGAGGACAGGCCGACCCTGGGGGATGTGAGCATATCGGTGTTGCTGCTGATGGGGCCAGGCCCGCCGCCGCGGATCAGGATCCCGCCGGTGACCAGGATGGAGGATGCAAGGAGGAGGGTCGGGAGCATCGAGGGCCTCCGGGATCTCCCGACAAGTATACGGCGCTGGCCGGCGGCCGCTCTACACCACGATGTCCGCATCGGTATGCGCCACCACCCACTCGGGCGGGCAGGGCCCCAGGCACTCGGTGAGGTGGAACCGGCCGTCCCGCACCCGGAACAGGCCCAGGTCGGTGACCACCCAGTCCACCTTGCCGGAGGCGGTGAGCGGCAGGGCGCAGCGCCGCCGGAGCCGGGAGGCGCCCGAAGGCTCGAAGTGCAGCGCGGCGGCGATCACCACCCTGGCGCCCGCGGTGAGGTCCATGGCGCCGCCCATGCCCGGCACCATCCGGCCCGGAACCATGTAGTTGGCCAGGTTGCCCTGCTGGTCCACCTCCAGCGCCCCCAGCACCGTGTAGTCCACGTGGCCGCCGCGGATGATGCCGAAGCTGGTGGCCGAGTCGAAGAAACAGCCCCCGGCCCGCAGGGTGACCAGCGCGCCGCCGGCGTTGGTGATGTCCTGGTCCGCCTGGCCTGGCGCAGCGGCCGGGCCCAGCCCCATCATGCCGTTCTCGGACTGCAGGATGACCTCCACCCCCTCGGGCATGTGGTTGGCCACCAGGGTGGGCAGGCCGATGCCCAGGTTCACCACGTCCCCGGCCTTGAGGAACCGGGCGATGCGCCGGGCGATGATGTCCTTGTCCTCGCGGTACTCCATGGTCCCCCCTAGGACTCGATCCGTCCGGCCAGGACCAGGAAGTCCACGAAGATGAACGGGGTGTGCACCTGGTCCGGATCGAGCGCGCCGATCTCGACGATCTCCTCCACTTCGGCCACCACGATGGTGGCCGCGGTGGCCATCAGCGGGTTGAAGTTCCGGGCGGTGCCGTGGTAGACGAGGTTGCCGCCCCGGTCGGCCCGGCGCGCCTTGACGAAGGCGATGTCGGCCTTGAGGGGCAGTTCCAGCAGGTAGCGCTGGCCGCCGGCCTCGATGATCTGCTTGCCCGCCTCCACCTCGGTGCCGGCCCCGGTGGGGGTGAGGATGCCGCCCAGGCCCGCGCCGCCGGCCCGGATCCGCTCCGCCAGGGTGCCCATGGGCACCAGCTCCACCTCGGTCTCGCCGGCGTTCAGCTGGCGCTGGGTCTCCTGGTTCAGGCCGATGTGGCTGACCGAAAGCCTGCGGAACTGCCGGTTCTGCACCAGATGGGCCTGGCTGGTGATCCGGCCGGTGCGGAAATCGTGGATGCCGGTGTCGCAGGCGATCAGGCTGAGGTTCCGGGTCCCGGCCTGCTTCAGGGCGTGGATGAGGGTGTGCGGCGAGCCGCAGCCCAGGAAGCCGCCCAGCATGATCGCGCCGGCGTCCTGGACCAGGGACGCCGCGTCTGAAGCCGACAGGATCGGTTTGGCGATCAATGGAGCCTCGCTGGGTTCGGTCTAGGAGATTCGCACGCCCCGGACTTCGGGCAGGACCATGTGCCCGGCCTTGGCCGAGCCGCTCAGGGTGTCGCCGGCGCAGGTGACGTCCACCTCCAGGACCACGTTCATGGGCCTGGGCAGCTTCATGGACCAGCGCAGATGCCCGTCCTGCTGGACCGGGCCGACCATGGGCGTCGCCTCGCCGCCGGTGCTGGCGGTGCCCTGGAGCGTGCCGCCGTCCTCGCGCAGGTCCAGGCGGAACACCTTGGACCCCATGGGGGAGTTGATGGTCAGATCCCAGGTCCCGGCGAAATTCATGTGTCATCTCCAACAAGGGTTTGAAAAAGCATACTCCGCTCGGCGGCGCCTGGGCGGTCCGGGACCTGGACCGCGCCAGGGAACCTGGGGCCCCAAAAATTCATTAATATTGCATGAAGGCATGCCCGGCCCTGCCGGCAGCCTGCCCGGTATCTCCGCCCGACCCGTCCGGCGCCTTCCGGAGTCCCCGATGCCTTTCCCCCATGTCGCCCATGCTCCGGCCCTGCCCGTCGCCTTCGCCCTGGTGGCCGCGCTGGCCCCGCCGCTCCGGGCGCACCTTGCCGTGGAGGCCGCTCCCGGCTGGCTGGGCCCCGGCGAATCGGCCGTGCTGGAGGCCCGCTGGACCGGGACCGGCAGCCTGCCCACCCTGGCCTGGAGCCTGCCCTTCGAGAACGGAGGCCGGCTCAAGCCCGCAGCCAATGGCTCCTGCCTCTACTACGCCCCGGACTGGCTGCCCAGGCCCCGGCTGGTGCGGGTGCGGGCGGCCTGGACCGAGTCCGGCGCCGCCCGGCACCAGGACACGATCCTGCAGGTCCACAGCGGGTGGTCCGGATCGGCCGAGGTGATGGCCTACGTCCCGCACCTGCCCGGAACGGACCTGCACGAGCGGTGGCTGGTGGCGGACCGGGCCGGGGGCCGGATCCTGATCCTGGACGGCAAGGGCCGGGCCGAGCCCTGGCTGGGCGACCTGGACCCGGGCGCTCCGGCCCGGGACGGCAGGGGCCGCGAGGCGCGGTTCCTGGACCCCGCCGCCCTGGCGGTGCGCCCCGTCCAGGAAGGCCAGGAGGCCGCATGGGAGGTCCTGATCGTGGACCGCGGCGCCCACGCCATCCGCCGGGCCGACGCCAAGGGCGAGGTCACCACCCTGGCCGGCGCCCTGGGCCAGGCCGGGCACCGGGACGGTTCCGCCGCGGAGGCCCGCTTCGACCGCCCCGGCGGCGCGGCCTACTGCCCCGGCGGCGAGGTGTTCGTGACCGACACCGGCAACCACTGCATCCGGCGCATCGGCTCGTCCGGCGTGGCCACCGTGGCCGGGCGCCCCGGCAGCCCCGGCCGGCGGGACGACCAGGGCGCCTCGGCGGAACTCCTGGCGCCCGGGGCGCTGTGCCTGGACCCGGAGTCCAGGCTGCTGTTCTTCGGTGACGGCCCCAGCATCCGGACCCTGGACCCGGAGGGCCGGGTCCGCACCGTGGCCGGCGGGGCCGACCCCTGCGGTCCGGACGGCCCGGCCCAGGAGTCCAAGGCCGAAGGCCTGGAGCGCTGGGCCGGGATCCCCTGCCTGGGCGACCCCGCGGCCCTGGGCGTGGCGGGCCCGGACCTGCGGATCTACGACCGCGGCCTGGGCCGGGTCCTGAACCTGCGGATCCGCGGCGAGGGCCTGGGCCGGCTGACGGCGGAGGACAGCGGACCGGCGGAGGCCAAGGATTCCGTCCCGGACCAGCCCGCCGCGTCGGTCCATGGCTTCCAGGCGGTGGCCGAGCGGGCCGGACTGCTCAAGCTCATCGCCGAGGCCGAGCGCAAGGGGGCCGCCGCGGCGCCCGCCCTGGACCTGTCCCCGGTGCCGGAGTCGCCCGAGACCAGACTCCCGTCCACCCCCGGCAGCCCCGCGGCAGATTCCAGCCCGGCCATCACCCTGCCCGAGTCCCGCTGGGTCCTGCTGGCCCGCACCATGCCGCAGGCGCCGCGGCCGGAGCAGCCGGTCCGGTCCCGCTCCTGGTCGGCCGATTCCAGCAGCGCCGGCCCGGCCCAGCCCGCCCTGCCCCGCCGCAACTCCCTGGACACCGCCCCGCCCGTGAAGCCCAGGAAGCGGTGGGTGCCGGTGCGGGACCCGCGCAACCGCGCCGACCTGGTGAGCGCCCTGGATCTGTTCGCGGGCGTGCCCTTCCCCACCGCCTTCCACCAGGCCATCTACCGCCACGCCCGGGACGAGAGCTACAACGACCACCTGACCAGAGAAGCCGGTCCCGTGACCGGCCGCTTCAAGGTCCTGCTGGAGCGGCACGGCGTGCGCGGCCTGGACGGCAAGTTCTTCCTGAGCCTTCCCAGCGTGTGCGCTCTGGCCGGGTGGATGCTGCGCAATGCCGATCTGGCCAATACCCCGGAAGACCTGGAAGGCTGGCGGCGCGACGGCTGCCCGGACCTGCCGGCGTTCCCCTTCGGGCTCTACATCAGTGATCAGGCGGCCGGGAAACACAACCGGATCGTGCTGGAAGTTCAGGATTTCCGGAAACTGCGCATGGAACTGGAGGGCCGGCCCGGGGTGGCCGACCACAAGGCCGCCCTGCAGGAACTGGAGGCGGGCGGGTTCGTCACCGGGTTCAGCGCCCTGCCCGGCCAGCCGCTCTACCCCACCCGGGGCCTGCGCCTGGTGCTGTTCGAGGGCGGCCAGCGGATCGCCACCTGCCACCCCCTGGGGCCGAGCGCCAACCCCTGGTTCCAGCCCAGGCAGGCCAAGCCGGTGGATTGAGCCCGGTCAGGAAACCGCCGCCGGGCGCACAGGTCCAGCCTACCTTCCGGCATTGAAGGCGTCCAGGGCCTCCTGGAACGCGTCCACGTTTTCCGCCGGCGTCCCCGGCGGGATATCGCAGCCCGAGGACAGGATGAAGTTGGCGCAGGGCGCGGTGGCCTCCAGCAGCCGGGCCGTCTCGGCCTTGACCTCGGCGGGCGTGCCCATGCGCAGGCTCCCGGCCGGGTCGATGTTTCCCATCACCAGCACCTCCCCGGGCAGTTCGGCCAGGGTCCTGGGCAGGTCGTTCTTGTTGCCGAAATGCAGGCCCCAGGCGCCGGTGGAGAGCATCGACCGGTTCTGGCCGCCGGTGTTGCCGCAGTTGTGCAGCACCACGGCGAACTCGTCGCACTGGACCTTGCGCACCACCCGGCGGACGAAGGCTGAAGAGAATTCGTCGCACTGGGCCGGCGAAAGCAGGCCCGCGGCGGGCTCGGCCATGATGATGCCGTTCACTCCGGCTTGGGCGAAGGCGGCCGCGTAGGCCTCCAGGAAGCCGGTGCACTTCTCCAGCAGGGCCAGGATCCCGTCCGGGTCCATGAGCATCTCGGTCATGATCTCGGTCATGCCGAACAGCCTTCCCGCCAGGGAGAACGGGCCGATGCAGCCGGCGAACACCGGCCGGCCGGTGACCGCCTCGGCGGTGATCCGGGCCGCCTCCAGGTACGCGGGGATCCGCCCGGCCTCCAGCGAGGGCACCGCCAGCGCCGCCACTTCCGACGTGTCCTGCAGCGCGGTGCCCACCACCACCGGCACCTCGTGGTCGGACAGCCGGATCCGGGCGCCGAAGGCCTCGGCCTCCACCGACAGGTCCATCATCATCGGACTGGCGGCGAAGGCGTAGCGCCGGGCCAGGGCCTGGATGGCGGCGGCCTGGACCCGGCCGTCGGTGGCGCCGGCGCGCACGGTGGCGCCGGTGAGGTCGAAGCCGAGACTGGTGAGGACCGGCAGGGCATACCGGGTCCGGGAAGCCAGGACACCCTGCTTCCAGGCTTGCATGTTCATCTTCACGGGAGGCTCCTAGGCGACCACAGTGTTCAGGTATTCCACCGCGCCCTGGGGATCGGCGGAGTAGGCGTCGGCGCCGATCTGGCGGGCGAAGTGCTCGGTGACCGGGGCGCCGCCGACCATGACCCGGGTGCCCGGGTACTTCAGTTTCACCGCCTGCACCGTCTCGGCCATGCTGGTCATGGTGGTGGTGAGCAGCGCGCTCAGCCCCACCACGGCGCCGGGCTTCTGGCCCAAGGCCTCCAGGAAGCGCTCGGTGGACACGTCGATGCCCAGGTCCACCACCTCGAAGCCGCCGCCTTCCGCCACCATCGCCACCAGGTTCTTGCCGATGTCGTGCATGTCGCCGGCCACGGTGCCGACGATGAAGACCCCCTTGCGCTTGACCTCGCCGGACTGGAAGTACGGGCGGATGTGGGCCATCCCGGTCTTCATGGCCTTGGCCGCCATGAGCACGTCCGGCACGAACACCTCGTCCCGGCGGAACCGGGCGCCGATGGCCTGCATCCCCTTGATCAGCCCCTGCTCCAGCAGGTCCTGGGCCGGGACCCCGGCGGCCAGGGCGGTCCGGGTGAGTTCGTCGACCCCTTCCTGGCCCCTGAGATCGGGCGGGAAGGGGGACTTGGCGTTGACCTTGCCGCGTTCCACGCACACGGCGATCTGTTCGAGCAGCTCGTTCATGATGGGTTCTCCTGGAGGGTGGCTAGAGCGAGGCGGATACTTCGCGCGCGATCTCCACCCAGCGGGTGAGATTGCGGGGGTTCTTGCCGAGGGTGTGGTTGTCCTTCATGATCACCTCAAGACAGCAGTCTTTGGCGATATTCATGTCCCGTTCCAGTTCCATGCGCACGTAGTCCTCGTCCAGGGTGGCCATGGACAGCGGGGTGGGCGAGGGTTTCATGGAGTAGACGTAGTCATGGCCGAGCTGGTCGGCCATGATCTTCTTGTCGGCCCAGGGGGACACCGAGACCCGGCGCAGGTTCTTCACCGTCTTCACCAGCTCGATGCGCTGGTCCATGGGCTCGCAGCAGCCGTAGCAGGTCAGGCCGAACCGCTCCATCAGCCGCTTCTGGTACGGGAAGATGAACTCGGCGAACATGACCGGGGAGATCCCCACGGTCACCTGGCTTTCGGCCAGGCCCCACAGGTGCCGGGTCTCGACCTTGCCCTGGAAGTCCGGGCCCGGCAGTTCGCCGGTGAAGCCCATGCCGCCCGAGCCCACGTAGTGCGAATCGTTGTTCAGCCGGAGCAGCCCGCCCGCCTCCAGGAAGTCCAGGCGCTCCATCTGGCCCTGGCAGAGCCGCTCCATCAATTCGTGGACCCCGTCCGGCTCCTCGTAGAAGTCGTACAGCAGCTTCTCCAGGCCGCGCAGGAAGGCGAACTCGTCGGTGAGCCCCACCGACCAGAACCAGGCGGTGTCCTGGCGCACCTCCAGCAGATCGCCCAGGGTGTCCTGGGCCAGGGCCAGCACCGCGGCGCTCGCCGCATGGTCGATGACGTACTCGGCCTTGACCAGGTCCCGGGTCTGCCCGTACTCGTCCAGCACAGGGTCGATGTGGTAGGCGCTTCCGCCCAGGTCGTAGCGCTGCACCGTGCCGGTCCTGGCGCTGCCGGCCACCCGCCAGGGCAGGGCGCTGAACACGTGCGGGATGAACAGCAGCGGCTCCACCACGTAGTCGTCGTTCATCCGGTCGCCCCAGAACACCTGCTTACGCAGGTAGCCCTCCCAGTGCCGGGCCACGCTGTTGACGCACCGGATCTGGTCATCGGTGATGATCTCGTTCCAGCCGTTCTCCGGGTCGCACAGGATCACCGGCCGGGTTCGCAGCAGGGCGTTGTGGTCGAACCAGAGCTGCCGGCGCTCGGCCATCACCGGGCGGGCGGCGATCTCGACGATCCGCGCCGCCAGGTCCCGGAGCACCGCCCGGTCCCCGGCCGGCAGCGCCAGGTCGGAAAAATCGGCCAGGTTGAAGTCGACCCGGAAATTGTCCTGCTTGAACATGCTGGCCTCCTGGCCCGGGCCGCGTGCCCGGGCTCGCCCCTGGGGAAAAAAATCAGACGTTCTCGGCCGAGAGGATTTCGATCCGGGTGTGGATCCGGGTCGTCTCGGGCAGCACACCGTTGAACAGGCAATCGAACAGGAGCTTCACCGGCAGGTAGCCCTGCATGAAAGGATCCTGGGTGATGGTGAAATTGATGATCCGCTTGCGCAGCAGTTCCAGGGTTTCCGGGATGCGATCATAGCAGACGATCCGGATGCCCCGCAGGCCCCGCTCCGCCAGCGCCCGGCCCACCCCGGCCGTGCCCAGGCCGGTGAGGTAGATGGCCTCCGGGGCCGGGTTGCCGTCCAGGAAGGCCGACAGCTCCCGGTAGCTCATCTCGTTGTCGGCGATGTCGGGCACGGTGCGGATGACCCGCACCGAGGGGTAGCGCTCCGCCAGCACCTCCCGGAAGCCCTCCAGCCGCTCCAGGTGGGCCTTGAGCCGGGAGTGCCCGGACAGCGCCAGCACCCTGCCGCCCCCGGGCAGCAGCTGGCCCATGAGCTCGCCCGCCACCCGGCCGCTGCGCTTGAGATCCTGGCCGACGAAGCAGAGCCGGTCCACCGAGGCCAGGTCGGAATTGCTGGTGACGATGCGCAGCCCGCGCCCGGCCAGCAGGTTGAGCTCGCCGCTCACCGCCGGGTCGTCCAGCGGCGACAGCGCCAGCCCGGCCAGGGGGGCCTTGGCCAGGTCGCGGATGCAGGCCAGCTGCTCGGCCACCGACACGCGCTGCATGATCCGGCAGTCCACCTCGACCCCGAACCCCGCCAGTTCCTCCGCCGCCTTTTCGACCCCGGCCTGGATCTCCTGGTAGAAGGGGTCATGGGCGTTCAGCAGCAGGAAACCGATGCGCACCGGGTTCTTCTGGAACGCCAGGGACTTGCCCGCGGCGTTGGGCTTGTAGCCCAGGGCTTCCGCCAGCTGCCGGATCCGCTCCCGCACCGGCGCGCTCACCCCCGGCCGGTGGTTCAGGACCTTGTCCACGGTTCCCCTGGAAACGTCGGCGGCTTGGGCGATCTGGCGGATGGTGACCGGCATGGCGGGTATCCTGGGCACGTGCCCGGGCACGTTCCACGATCAGCATCGGAAAACACGATGCGGCTGTCAAGAATATTTTCATGGTCCGGGGCCGGTCCCTGCGCTAGCGTCTCTGCCTGAAGGGAAGGCTCTATCCCGGGGAACGGGCGGGGCCGGCTGCATCGTCCCCTCCGGCGGCCGGGAGGTGCCCGGGACGGTGGTCCCGTTCCATCCCCTGGCCTATTCCACCGATCTGCTGGTGCCGGGGATCGACCTGCAGCAGAAGGCGTTCTTCGAGCCGATCGTGCCGGCCGAGGGGCCCCGGGGTCTGGCCCGGTTCGTCTCGGGCTGGATCCGGGCCCAGGTGGCGCTGGGCTGGGTGCTGACGACGCTGGGGTTCACGGGGCTGTCGGGGCTGATCAAGCGGGATTGAGCTGCCGGAGTCCAGAATGTGGCTGTTCATTGTAATCTCAAATTGATAATTATTTTATATAACCTACCTTTCGGGTGAGTTGCCCGGATCGGACCGGGGCGCTCGCCAGGAGGCCGGCCATGCGTTCCAGGATCCTTGCAACCGGGTTGACGCTGGGGTGCCAACTGGCCACGGCTTTGCCTTCGGCGGCGGCCACCGCCAATCCCAGCCTGCTGTACACCCAGACCACCCTGTTCCCCCCCGCCCCCAGCAACCTGGCCTCGTCGTCCGGCCAGCCTTCAGGCATCACCGTGGATACCAGCGGCAACCTGTATCTCGCCGATTTCCCGGGGGGCCAGGTCCTGAAGACCCAGCCGGGCAGCACGGGCCCGGCGGAGGTGGCGGCCAGCGGGATCATCGTCACGGGGGGGAAAGCGCTGGCCGGAAACCTGGCCCTGGATGCCAGCGGCAACCTCTACCTGATGGAAATCACTGATTCCGACAAGAACACTTGCTCGGTCATCAGGATCCCGGCGAACGCCCCCGCCAGCCACACCGAGCTTTTCCATGGGGTGCCGAATCCGTCGGCCCTGTGGGTGGCTCCCGACGGGAAGACCATCCTGGTGGGCGGCGACGACGCCTACCGGTTCACCTCCAGCGACGGGAACCAGTTCGGACCCAACGCCCTGGACGATGCCAGACTCAAGGCCCACACCCCGTTCTACAATACCCAAGGCATCGCCCAGGATCCGGCGGGCAATATCTACCTGACCCATGGCACCGCCACCGCGCCCGACGACGCCACCGTGGTATCGCGGGTGACCCCCGGCGGCACCGTCACCCACCTGGCGACCGTGAACACCGACGGCACGGTCACGCCCGCCGCCGCGCCCATCACCCCCGACTCCAGGTTCGGCGGGGTGGCGACGGACAGCCAGGGCAACGTCTTCGTCGCCGACCATGACCACATCCTGGAACTGTCCCCCACCCAGGCAGGCTCCTGGGCCTGCGCCTTCCTGGGCGCCGGTATGGCCAATGCGCCGGGCCAACTGGTCGTGCCCAGCCCCGGCAGCGTGGTGGACTTCGATGGCAGCACGGTGACCCAGTTCAGCTTCCCGGGCAGCTTCTCCCTGGGGTCGTCCCCGGTGGGCGGGGGTGGCGGGGGGGTCATACAGTTTCCAGGGGGTCCGGGGGGCACCCCGGCGGGCCAGACCCTGACGGTCAGTTTCTCCTCCGACGGCGGCGCCCCCACGGTCACGACGCTCACCGGCGGAACGCCGGGCACGGGGCTGGATTTCCAGGTCACTCCGCTGAAGCCGCCGCCATCGGGCTACGCCGCGGGGGAGACCGACACCCTGACCGTGACCTTCGCCCCCACCGCCGCCGGCGCCCGCAACGGCGCGCTGGTGCTGGGGGACGCCAGCGGAAACCCGCTGGTCACCACCTACCTCAGCGGCATCGGCACGGGGGGCCTGCCCGGCCTGCTGCCAGGGCAGGCAGCGCAGGTGCCGTACAGCGCCGATTCGCCCGCCATGGGCGTGGCGGTGGACGGGTCCGGCAACCTCTACCTGGCCGACCCGGCCCTGTCCCAGGTGCAGAAGGTGGCCCCGGACGGCACCACCACGGGCGTGGGCAGCTCCAGCCCGGGCAAGCCCTCCGTGGTGGCGGTGGACGGAGCCGGCAACGTCTTCTACGCCTCGCCGACCAGCGGCAAGGTGATCCGGGAGACCCCCCTGAGGAACGGCCAGTGGCAGCAGACCCTGGTAGACAGCGGCCTGCCGTATCCCTTCGGCCTGGCGGTGGACGGGGCCGGCAACGTGTTCGTGGCGGACACCACGGCCGGCGCCCTGTACCGGGAGACCCCGACCCTGGGGGGCTACCAGCGGTCCACGTTGGACAGCGCCCTGCAGTCCCCCAGCTGCGTGGCCGTGGACGGCGCGGGCAATCTCTATGTGGGGTCGTCCAGCAGCAACAGCATCTGGCAGGAGACGCCCGGCCCCGCCGGGTATTCCCGGACCACACTGGACAGCGGCATCCGGGCCCCGTTCGGCCTGGCGGTGGACATCGCCGGCGCCCTGCTGGTGGCCACCGACAACACCGTGGTGCGGGAAGTGCCGGACCCATCGGGCTTCATCCACCAGGTCCTGGCGGTTCCGGGCCTGGTCTCGGCGGGAAGCCTGGCGGCGGATCAGGCCGGGAACCTCTACGTCACCGACCGGAGCCCGTCCACCAACACCGGAAACAGCAAGTATACCGTCTGGAAGCTGGACTTCAGCGCCGAACAGTCCCTGGTCTTCGGCGAGACCCAGGCCGGCGCCCGGAGCTTCGACAGCCCCCAGTCGGTCACCCTGCAGAACCTGGGCAACGACGACCTGACCTTCCTCGCCCCGCAGGCGTCCGGCGCCGGGTCCGGCGGCAGCTTCGGCGGCCCCGGCGGCGGCAACCTGCCCGCCAGCAATCCACAATTCACCGGCCCTGATTTCCAGTGGGACCCGGCTTCCAGCTTTCCGCTGCTGGTGAAAGACCCCGCCACCGACACGGTTCCAACCTTCACCCTGCCCTCCCTGGCCACCGCCACCATGGGCTTCGACTTCGCGCCCACCGTGGCCGGCAGCCTCAGCGAAGCGGCGATCTTCAGGGTGCGCGCGAACGGCAAGCTTGCCCGGAGGCAGGTCAACCTCGCCGGCCTGGCCACCCTGGGCCTGAGCCCGGCCGCCCTGTCGGCGGACTACATCGGCGTAGCGTTTGCCCAGACCCTGTCCGGGGTGGGCGGGACGCAGCCCTACAGCTTCAAGGCCGCCAGCGACCTGCCCAAGTGGCTGACCCTCGACGGCAACGGCAACCTCCATGGCACCCCCCCCGCCCCGGGCAGCTTCAGCTTCACCGTCTCGATCACCGATTCCGCGAATCTCACAGGCAGCCAGGTCTGCACCTTGACAGTTCCGCCCGTGGTCAAGCTCGCGGTGGCCGACGCCACCGTCACCTATGACGGACTGCCGCATGGGCTCACCGCCACCCCCAGCGCGCCGGTCACCGGCAGCCTGGCCCTTGCCTTCACCGGGCAGAAGACCGGCTACGCCAGCAGCCACTTCCCCACCCAGGCCGACACCTACGCCGTGACCGTCACCCTGGTGAACGACCCCGTCCTGTCGGGTTCCGGCCAAGGCACCCTGACCATCGCCCAGGCCTCGGTAAGCCTCACCTGGAGCGCGACGACCTTCACCTATGACGGCACGCCCCATGCCGTGACCGCCTCCGTCAACCTCCCGCCGAACACCACGGCCGCAACGCTTCCCACCGCGACCGTCAGCTACAACGGCGGCTCTACCGCGCCAACCGCCGCCACGGGCCCTTCCGGCCTGCCGGTCCTGGCCACCCTGGTCGACCCCACCGGCAACTTCTCGCTGGACCCCGGCCTGGCGAACAATACCGAGGTGATCAATCCGGCCAGGGCGACCATCACCCTCTCGGGCAACCTGGAACCGACCTACACCGGCAAGCCCCAGCCGCTCACGGCCAGTGTCGTCACCACCTTCAGCCCGCCCCCGGCCGCCACCGTCACCTATGACGGCGCGACCACCCCGCCCACCGGCGCGGGCACCTACGCGGTCACGGCCACCCTCGCCGACCCCGACTTCCAGGCCACGCCCGCCAGCGCCACGCTCACCATCGACCCGGCCCCGGTGAGCCTCGCCCTGGGCCCCCTGAACCAGGTCTACTCCGGCTCGCCCCGGACGGTGACGGCCCGGCCCGACCCCGCCAGCCCCATGCCCCAGGTCCAGGTCAGCTACAGCGGCGGCACCGCGCCCACCCTGCCCGGCAGCTACCAGGTGGCCGCCAGACTCGCCGACCGCAATTTCGTGCTCACCAACCCCACCTTCGCCGGCATCCCCGTGGTCACCGGCATCCTGACCGTCACCCGGACCACGGCCAAGGTCGCCGTACCAAGCGGCAGCTTCACCTACGACGGCCAGCCGCACGGGCTCACCGCCAGCATCGAGCCCACCACCGGCACCCCGGTCACCGGCACCCCCGGTTATGCCTACACCGGGGTCGACGTGACCTATGCCGGCGCCACGCCGCCCGCCGCGCCCGGCCGGTACCAGGTCGACGTCACCCTGGACGGCGACCCGGTCTACCTGGGATCCGGCACCGGCACGCTGACCATCCGTCCGGCCACGGTGCGCCTCGCCCTTTCGGGCCTGGACCAGGGCTACACCGGCGGCCCCCGGCCGGTGACGGTGGTGGCCACCCCGCCCACCCCCAGGCCGCAGGCTCAGGTCATCTACGGCAGCGGCGCCGCGGCCAGCACCACCGCGCCCAGCCAGCCCGGCAGCTACCCGGTGACCGTCCGGCTCGCCGATCCCGATTTCGTGCCCATCCCCGACGTCACCGGCACCCTGACCATCGGCCGGGGGGTGAGCCTGGCGCTGACCGGCCTGAGCCAGGCGTACGACGGTTCGCCCCGGCCGGTGACCGTGGTCGCCACGCCGGCCATCCCGATGTCCCAGATCAAGGTCAGCTACGGCAGCGGCAGCGCGGCCACCCGGAATCCGCCCACCGAACCCGGCAGCTACCCGGTGGCCGCCGAACTCAACGGCCCCGGCCTGGTGCTGCTCGATCCCAGCGTCCCCGGCGGCCACCAGGTCACCGGCACCTTGACCATCGCCCAGGCCCGGGCCACCGTCACCTTCGACAAGGCCACCCTGGCCCAGCCGTACACCGGCAAGCCCCGGACCGTCACCGCCAGCGTCACCCCCATCGCGCCCCTGATCCTCACCTACCGGGGCAAGAATGTGGACTACCCGGCCAGCCTCAGCGCCCCCACAAAACCGGGCGACTACCAGGTGATCGCCACGGTGGTCAGCACGCGCTACGTGGGCTCGGCCAGCGGCACCCTCAGCGTGGACGGGACGGTGAAGGTCTTCCTGTGGGGCCTGGACCAAAGGGCCACCGGCAAGCCGATCGCCGTCAGGGCCACCACCTCCGCGCCGGTGCAGGCGGTGAAGGTCACCTACGGCGGCAGCCCCACGCCCCCGGCCAGGCCGGGCAAATACACCGTGCGCGCCACGGTGGTGGATCCCGTGCTCAAGGGCTCGGCCTTCGGGACGCTGATCATCGACTAGTACCGGCTGATCCGGCCGCAGCGCAACGGCCGTGCCGGAAGGGTCAGCCGGTGCTAGACAGTAATATCCACCGGATCCAGCAGCTTCTGCACGGCCGCCTGTTTGGCCAGGATCGCCTTGGCCTGGGAATTGCCGTCCGCCGCCAGCTGGGCCAACTGCTGGGGCGTGGCCTCGGCCAGCTGGATCGCGCTGTGCTGGAACTGCTGGGTGGCGGCGACGCCGGATGAGCCGAGGGTCACCGCGTCCGCGGTGAGCACCGCGGGGTTCACCGCGACGGGGGCTGCCGGTGCCGCCGGGACCGGCGCGGGGACCGGGTAGGGGATGGCGGGCAACGCGGCCGAAGCGACACTCTGGACCGGACTCATGGGCATCCTCCGTGCTTCCCAGGGGGATGGTCGTCCCCCGTCAGGGTACTGATCGGCATCCCGGCCCGCCGGGATGACCCTGCCCAGATCCGTTGGCTCCGTACCTGGATGGACAGCTCGGACTTCCGCAAGACCGGGATGCCGCGGTGATCCGGTCGAAGCCTGTTCCGCTGGGCTAAACCTGTCCGCCTGCTCGCTTGAGGTGGTATAATTGCGACTCATACGATCGCCATACCCCTGCGAGTACCCAGAACCACCCTTTCTCCCGGAAATGGCTCATGCATCCACGCATTCCTGCAATGGCCCTATGCGTATCCATTCTGGTATTGTTCATCATTTTTTTCGTCATCAAGGACCAGCGGAAACAGGAGCGGCGGAACCGCCGCCTGTTCGCCCCCATCGAGCGCAGGAGGAAGGATCGCCGGCGGTTCGGGATCGGGCCGCTGGTCGCCTGGCTGCTCCGGATCCGCCCTGCCGCGCATCATGGCGCGAAAAAACCGCCGAGGCCCATGGGCCCTCACCGGTGATCCGGAGCCCGCACTGGTTTCCCCGGGGAGCCCCAACTAGGGTACGATAATCCTATACAAGCCCATCTTCTCCATTCAACCCCGGAGAGATTTATGACTGCGGACCTCCCGATCAAGGATCTGCCCATCCTGATGGGATTCCTCCGCCAGGAGCGCGCGGAGGGGATGTTCGCCCTGGAGCAGAACGACGGCCTGCGGCGGATCTTCCTCAGCAGGGGAGAGCTGGTCCATCTCAAGAGCGAGGCGGCCGGCGAACAGTTCGGGCACTACCTGCTGCGCCAGGGGGTCCTGGACCTGCCCGCGCTCAACCGACTGCTGGCTGGTGAGACCCGGCACACCTTCGGCGAGAAGGTGATCCTGGACGGACTGATGAGTGTCCAGGAGCGGGACAAATATCTCCGCATGCTCCAGGAGCAGATCATGATCCATGCCCTGGAGCACCGGATCCTCCACTGGACCTGGCACCCGGTTCCCCCCGATCTCAAGCTGGAACAGGAAATGGCGTTCAGGCTGCCGTCCCGGCGGTTCGTCTGGGACACCTTCCAGGAGGCCAGCTACCTGGACGAACTCCTGGCCACCCTGGCGGAACAGGTAGACTGGCGCTGGGAAGGCCGCCCGGACCTCATGGACAGCCTGCGGGACCTGCCCCTCACCCCCAGCACGGCCTACGCCCTCACCTTCCTGGGCGCGGATCCCATCAGCTTCGAGACCTTCGCCGCCCTCAGCAACCTGGAGGAAGACGAAGCCGCCCGCTTCATCGCCACCCTGTGGGCCCTGGGCAGCCTGGCGCTGAAGGGCGGCCGGTTCCCCCTGCTCACCGGAGAGGTCACGGCGCCGGTACCGGCAACGCCGGTCCGGCTGCCCGAGGACCTGCCCGAGATCGAGAACCTCATCGAACTGGACAGCACCCCCATCGAGCTGGAATTCCTGTCGCTGGATCCGGAACTCGAGGCCGAAGCGCCGGCCCGGCCCGCACCGGCGCCCACGATCGAGGCCGTCGCCCCGCTACCCTACGATCCTCCGGCGCCTTCCTACCTCTATGATCCCTTCGACGAGGAACCGTCTCAGCCCCAGTCCCCGCCGCCCCAGCCCTTCCACCGGCCCGACCCGTTCTCGCGGGCGGTCCCCGCCCAGCCGCCGGTGCCGATGCAGCCCGCGCCGCCCCCCAGGCCCCTGCCGCCCCCTCCGGCGCCTCAGTACCAGGCTCCGCCGCAGTACCAGGCTCTGCCCCAGATCCAGCTCCAGGCCCCGTACCAGCCCCCGGCCCCGCCGGCGCCGCCCGCGGATCCTTTCGAGCAGACCCTCCCGTCCCTGCCCCTGCCGCCGCCCGCGCCGCTGAAGGGCCCGGCCCGGGCCAAGCACCTGATCCAGCAGGCCAAGCAGCAGGTCCACATGGACCGCACCGTGGAAGCCATCCGTACCCTGGAACAGGCCGTGCAGCTGGAGCTGGAGGACACCTCGGCCTACGAGGCCTGGCTGCTGCTGGGCCGGCTGAGGCTGGTCAACCCCGCCTGGTCGACCCGGGCCATCGACGCGCTGCAGAAGGCCTCCAAGCTGCATCCCGGCGCCTCGGACCCCTGGACCTCCATGGGCGAGCTCTACCACCGCAAGGGCTTCCCGGCCAACGCCGCGGCCTGCTACCGGCGCGCCAAGGAGCTGAACCCCTACGTGGAGATCCCCGAGGACGTGGACATGGACGCCACCGAGGCGCCTCCGCCGCCCAAGCCGAAGAAGAAGGGCCTGTTCGGATGAAGAAAAGGAGGGACCCGGCGGGTCCCTCCTTCTCGTCCGGTGCGGATGGAACTACTGCTTCTTGATGGCGTAGTACTTGGCGGGCACCTTCACCCCGGTGGTGGCGAGGAAGGGCTTGCCTTTGAGGCCGCCGAAGATGTAGGTGTCCATGTAGACCAGGGCCAGGTTCTTGACCTTCACGCCCGTGCTGGTGTCGGTGTAGAGCGCGCCGTTCCACTTGGCGCCGGGGGTCCACTTGCCGTAGGCCGCGAACAGGTCGGGCAGGCTGTTCTTCTTGGCCTTGCCCTCGACGACGCGGATGGCGTACTCGCCCAGGCCGGCGCTGACGGTGTAGCCGTAGCTGAACGCCCAGGTGCCGAACCGGCCGGCGCCGCCCTTGGCGAGCACGCCCGCTTCGACCTTCTTCAGGATCGCGGGGAAGTTGCCGGCTTCAGCCTTGAGGTCGAGGCCGAGCGCGCCGGGGTAGCCCATGAGCGGGGAGGGCAGGTCGGCTTCGACGAACAGGCCGTTCTTGGAGGCCAGCAGCTGCTTGAGCAGGGGCTCGGTGTGCGCGTCGTTGGTGCAGAAGAAGGCGACCTTCTCGCCGTTGGGGCCGTACTTCTGGAGCCACGCGGGAACCTTCTCGAGGATGAACTGCTGCGCGCCGGCCACGCCCACATCGGAGGTCGGGTCGGGAGCGGTCTCGAACGCCCACTTGATGCCCATGTCCTTGCAGGCCTGCTCCATGATCGCGCGCCGCCGGCCCAGTCCCTCGTAGGACATGTGGCGGGGGAACGAGATGTGGACGAAGGTCTTGGCGCCCATCTGCTGGGCGGCCCAGATGATGGTGTAGCCGCGGGAGACGAAGTCGTTCTGGGCGGCGAAGTCGGCCGCGCCGGAGATCACGAGCGGATCTTCCTGGCACTCGCCGGCCAGGCAGTAGATGTCGGGCCGCTTGGCATGGACGCGCTTGAACGCCTCGGCGGTGCCGGGAATGGCCTGGTTGACGATGATCGCCTTCATCTTGGGATCGTCGGACATCGAGACCACGTTCGAGATGAAGGTTTCCTGCTGGGACATGAAGTCGTCGGGATAGGTCATGTGCTGGATCATCCCGCCGGTCTTCACCGACCCGTATTCCTTGATCAGCGCCTCGGCCCCGCGGAGATCGTCCTCGGACTGGGACACGGTGCCGGTGCAGATGCCCACGTGGAACTTGGCATCGGCCATTGCATTGCTGCTTGCGAACAACATCGCGGCCGGCACGATCGCCGCTGCGAGCCTGGACAACTTGCTCATGTAGCCTCCCTGAGAGAATGCTTGTTGGACGACAATTGTAGCCTCGAAATCCCCGGCCCGCGATGAAGCCGAGGATTTTTCAAAAACCGGGTAACCTTTCCCCCGCCGGGCGTCCGGCGCACCGCTCCGCAACCGTTCCGCATCTCGGGGAAGTCAATGACGGCACAGCAAGCAACAGTCCGGCTGGGATGCATCGGCACGGGGAGCATCGCCTCGGCGGTGGTGGAGGGGTTCTGCACCGACCCGCGGCCGGAGGCCGCCCCGTGCTCCATCCTGGTCTCGCCCAGGAACGAGCGGAAGTCCCGCGAACTGGAGGCGCGGTTCCCCCAGGTCCGGCGGGCCGCTTCCAACCAGGAGGTGCTGGACGGCAGCGACGTGGTGCTGCTGGCGGTGCGGCCGGCGGTCGCGCCCGAGGTCCTGGGCGCCCTGCGGTTCCGCGACGGGCACACGCTGCTTTCGTTCATCCCGGTGATCCCCTGGCGGGAACTCAGCGCCATGGCGCAGCCCGCCGGGCGGGTGGTCAAGGTCCTGCCGCTGCCGTACGTGGCCCGGCACCTGGGGCTGGTCCCGCACTTCCCGGCGGACCCGGCGGTGCTGCCCTGGCTGCGGCCCCTGGGCGAGCCGATGCCGGTGCGGGACGAGCGGGAACTGCACCTGCTCTGGGCCGTCACCGGCCTGATCTCGCCGTTCTACGCCATGCTGGAGACCATCCAGGGCTGGTGCGCGGCCGGCGGCGCCGATCCGGCGGCGGCCAAGCGCTACACGGCTTCGATGTACGCCTCCCTGGCCAGCCTGGCCGAGCACAAGGTGGACAGCGGATTCAAGGAACTGGCCCACGAGGCCGCCACCCCCGGCGGGCTGAACGAGATGGCCCTGGCGATGGTCCGGAAGGGATCCGGCTTCGAGGATCTGCGCGGCGCCCTGGACGCCATCCTGGCCCGGTTCGGCGAACCCCCGGTGGCGTAGCCGATCGGCGCTACACTTGTAGCCACCCCTCCGGAGGCACCGTTATGTTCAGTTCCCAGACCTACCTGGAGCGCCGCAGGCTCCTGTCGGCCCGGCTCGGCTCGGGCCTCCTGCTGTTCCTGGGCAATGACGACAGCCCCATGAACTACGCCGACAACGCCTACCCGTTCCGCCAGGACAGCAGCTTCCTCTACTATTTCGGCGTGGACCGCCCGGGCTGCGCGGCGCTCATGGACCTGGACGAGGACCGCGCGGTGCTGTTCGCCGACGATCCCAGCCTGGACGACATCGTCTGGACCGGCCCCCAGCCGGTGGCGGCCGAACTGGCCGCCCGGGCCGGTGTCGCCGAGTCCGCCCCGGCCGGGGCCCTGGCGGAGCACCTGGCCCGGAGCGCCGGGCGGACCGTCCACGCCCTGCCCCCCTACCGCCCCGAGCACCGGCTCCGGCTGGCCCAGCTGGGCGCCGGCCCGGCCTCGGTGCCGTTCCTGCGCGCGGTGGTGGAGATGCGCGCGATCAAGAGCGGCGAGGAGATCCAGGAACTGGAGCGGGCGGTGGACCTCTCGGTGGCCATGCACCTGGCCGCCATGGCCATGGTCCGGCCCGGAGTGAAGGAATCGGCCATCGCCGCCAAGGTCACCGAGACCGCCCTGGCCGCCGGCGCCGCCCTGGCCTACCCGGTGATCGCCACGGTGCACGGGGAGACCCTGCACAACCACGCCTACGGCAACACCCTCCGGAGCGGCCAGATGCTGCTCCTGGACGCCGGGGCCGAGACCGCCCTGCACTATGCGGGCGACCTCACCAGCACCACGCCGGTGGATCCGGCCTTCACCCCGCGCCAGCGCGACATCTACGAGCTGGTCCTGGCCGCCCACCTGGGGGCCCTGGAGCGGATCCGCCCCGGGGTGCCGTTCCGGGACATCCACCTGGCCGCCTGCCGCACCCTGGCCGAGGGCCTCAAGGACCTGGGCCTCATGAAGGGCAGCACGGCCGACGCGGTGGAGCAGGGCGCCCACGCGCTGTTCTTCCCGTGCGGCCTGGGCCACATGCTGGGCCTGGACGTGCACGACATGGAGAACCTGGGCGAGACCTGGGTCGGCTACGAGGGCCAGGCCAAGAGCACCCAGTTCGGCCTCAAGTCCCTGCGCCTGGCCCGGCCGCTGCTCCCGGGCTTCGTGCTGACCGTGGAGCCGGGCATCTACTTCATCCCCGAGCTGGCCCACCGCTGGCAGGGCGAGGGCCGCTTCGCCGACTTCATCGACTACGCCAAGGTCGAGAAGTACCTGGACTTCAGCGGCATCCGGATCGAGGAGAACGTCCTGGTCACCCCCGGCGGCTGCCGGGTCCTGGGCGCCCCGCGGCCGCGCACCCCCGCGGAACTCTCGGCCGCGCGCTAGCATGCGGATCCTGGAAGTCCGGATCCTGCCCGTCACCGTTCCCCGGCTCCGGCCGTTCAAGGTGGCCTATGCCACCCGCACGGTCTACGCCGGGGTCCTTTTGCAGCTGGTCACCGATACCGGGCTTTCTGGCCTGGGCGAGGCCGCGCCCAACTTCGAAGTCTGCGCCGAGACCGTGGAAAGCACCCTCGCCGCCCTGAACGCCATGGTCCCGCTGGTGCTGGACGACCCGCTGGAGCGGGAGGCCATCCTGGCCCGGCTGGAGCCCTGGCGCCGCAGCCACGCCGCGGCGCTCACCGCGGTGGACACCGCCCTGTGGGACCTGGCCGGGAAGCTCGCCGGGCTGCCGCTGCGGGCCCTGCAGGGCGGCTGCCGGCAGCGGATCGCCAACGCCATGACCATCGGCATCATGGACCAGGCCGCGACCGTCGCCGAGGCCCGGGCCATCCAGGCCGGAGGGCTGTACCGGGAGATCAAGCTCAAGCTCGGGCTCGACCCGGACCTGGACGTGGCCCGGGTCCGGGCCGTGCGCGCGGCCCTGGGGCCCGATTTCCCCCTGCACCTGGACGCCAACCAGGGCTACGACCGCCAGGGCGCCCTGCGCGTGCTGGAAGCCCTGGCCCCCGAGCGCATCGATTTCGCCGAGCAGCCCGTGCCTGCCGCCGACCTGGAGGGCCTGAAGTGGGTCAGCGACCGCAGCCCCATCCCGGTCATGGCCGACGAGGCCGTGCACAGTCCCGAGGACGCGCTCCGGCTGGTGCGGACCCAGGCCTGCGCCATGCTCAACATCAAGCTGCAGAAAGTCGGCGGTCCCTCCCGGGCCCTGGACTGCCTGGCCATCGCCCGGGCCGCCGGCATGCCCTGCCTCATCGGCTGCATGACCGAGACCCTGGTGGGCATCAGTGCCGGCGCCCACCTCGCCCTGGCCTCCGCCGCCGTCACCCACATCGACCTGGACGGCCACGTCGACCTGGCCACCCAGCCGGCCCTGGGCGGCATCCGGATCCAGGACGGCCAGCTCTGCGTGACCGAAGCTTCCGGCCTCGGGGTGGACCTGGCAACCTGAGGCAAGGGGCTACAAGGCCATAGTGATCCGCCTCTACTAAAGCAGCCAAGGCCCGGCAAAGCCGATTGGAGATCGTGGCCAAGGCGATCGATGACAGCACTCCCCCAGGATTCCCGCTCCTGGCGGATGACGATGTCCCTCCCGATGCTCCAGTAGAGGGCGAGCAATTCCCGATTCATGGCCACCGCGGCCCGCAACTGGGCCTGCTGGATGCGAGCCTTCAGTTCCTTCAAGAAACGCGGATATTCAGCTGGCAGGGCAGGAATCATTGGGAAGCTACCGTCGCGCCCAGTGTAGCCACTCCGGTCGGAAACACGGGGCAAGTTTCGCCTATCTGGTGATTTTGCAATCAACACCGGGATTTCCCGTCCCGTCCAGCCTCGCCACAGTGTCCTGGATGCTTTCGGAGGCGAAACCCCGCCAATGGAACACGTGTTCAAACATCTATGCCGCACCGCTGCCGAGCGAGGCGCGCCCCCGCGCGCCGAACCCGGCAGCGAATCAATGGAGGGACACGGACCTACACCTTGAAGCGGGACACCAGGTGATTCAGGGACTCGGCGAGGGTGCTGAGCTCGTTGACGGTGCGGGTGGTCTCGCGCAGGGTGGCGGCCATCTCCTCGGTGGCGGCGGCGTTGTTCTCGGCGATGCTGGACAGGCTGGCCATGGCAGTCACCACCTGGGCGCTGTCCTGGCTCTGGGTCTGGCTCTGGCCGCCGATGGCGTTCATCCGCTCGGAACTGGCCCGGACCGCCTCGGCGATGCTCTTCAGGGCGCCGCCGGCGGTGTTGACCATGGCGTTGCCGTCGGAAATGCTCTTGCCGCTGGTCTGGATCAGGGTGGTGATCTCCTTGACCGCCTGGGCGCTGCGCTCGGCCAGCTTGCGCACTTCCTCGGCCACCACGGCGAAGCCCTTGCCGTGTTCGCCGGCCTTGGCGGCCTCGATGGCGGCGTTCAGCGAGAGCAGGTTGGTCTGGTTGGCGATCTCAGTGATGACATTGAGGATGTTGCCGATCTGCTTGGCGTTGTCGCTGATCGCCTGCATGCCGGCCACCGCCGCGGCCACGGCCGAA
>Ga0316217_10002060_pt1 | contig 24912 bp, 19 predicted proteins | sample 1anoAmetaG_FD_203633 | JGI IMG/M metagenome (GOLD analysis project Ga0316217, IMG submission 203633) | Freshwater microbial communities from Trout Bog Lake, Wisconsin, USA - 1anoA | ecosystem: Environmental > Aquatic > Freshwater > Lake > Hypolimnion/Profundal zone | place: USA: Wisconsin...
CCCTGGCCCTGCTGGGCGAGCCCCGGCTGCTGATCCTGGACGAACCCACCAACGGCCTCGACCCTTCGGGCATCCAGGACATGCGCCAGCTGATCCGCGGCCTCCCCGGGGAGACCGGCGCCTCGGTATTCCTGTCCAGCCACCTGCTGGCCGAGGTGGAGCAGGTGGCCGGCAACCTGGTGGTCATCCACCAGGGGCGGCTGCGCTACCAGGGACCCACAGAGGGCCTGGGCGAGGGGCCTGACCTGGAACTGGTCCTGCGGGTGGGTGACTCCGGCCGGGCCCAGGCCGCCCTGCTGCCCCTGGGCTACACCGCCCGGGCGGAGGACGGCCAGTTGTGGGTCCAGGCCGCCGCCGGGGACGCGCCGCGGATCGCCGCCTGCCTGGTGGGGGCGGGCATCGAACTCTATGAACTGGCCCCCCGCCGGGTCAACCTGGAGACCCGGTTCCTGGCCCTGCTGGAACAATCATGAGCGCCCTGGCGATGCTCTTCCGGGCCGAGCGGGTCAAGCTGCGCAAGAGCTGGCCCATGCTCACGGCCATTCTCGCCCCGGTCTGCCAGACCGGGTTCCTGGGGGTGATCTTCTGGTTCTCGGCGGAACGGCTGCGCCTGTTCCGGCCGGGCTTCCGGTTCTGGATGGAACTCAACTACATGACCTGGAGCCTGGTGCTGATGCCCATCGCCGTGGCCCTGATATGCGCGCTGTCCTGGGACCAGGAACGCGAGGCCAGGGCCTGGAACCTGCTCCTGGTCCAGCCCCAGCCCTGTCACGCCCACTATCTGGCGAAGCTCTCCGGCCACCTGTCCCTGCTGCTGCTGGCCCAGGTCCTGCTGGCCGTTGTGCTGCCCCTGGGCGGATGGATCCTCCGGCTCAACCCGGACCTGCAGATGGGCCCGCTCCCGGTGGCCATCTGGCTGCGGTTCGCCGGGTTCGCCGCCCTGGCCTCGGTGGCGGTGGCCGCCTTCCAGACCTGGCTGTCCATGCGCGTCCCCAGCCTCTGGGCGGCCCTGGCCGCGGCCCTGGCCGGAAGCTGGCTGGCCCTGCGCTGGCTGGATGGGCCGGCGTTCGGCCAGTGGCTGCCCTGGGGCATGGCCGGACAGATGGCCATCATCTTCGACCGCCAGCGGGCCCTGCCCTGGGCCCACAGCCTGGCCAGCCTGGCGGCCGCAGCGCTGCTGATCGGCCTGGGAACCGTGGATTTCGGCCGCCAGCACGGACCCCGGGCCTGAGGAGCCGCCATGCCGCCGTTCTCCCGTCTCCTGGCCGCCGAAGGCTTGAAATTGCGGCGTTCACCCGCCGTCAGGCTGGTCTGGATGCTGCCGCTCCTGTTTGTCGGGCTGGAATTTCTCTTCTTTGAACTTCCCACCCTCGGCCTCAGGCAGTTTCCGCCCGGGCTCCAGGCCGTCCTGGAGGACGGGCAGGCCAAGCTGGTGGTGGGCCTCTGGGGCGGCCTGTTCCACCCACTCGTGCTGGCCCTGCTGCCGGCCCTGCTGTTCCGGCCGGAGCACCGGTGCAAGACTTGGCGCCATCTGCACGCCATGCCGCTGCCCCGGCGGCAGTTCTTCCTCGCCAAGGTGGTGGCCACCCTGCTGTTGAGCGCTGCCATGCTCGGTCTGGTGGGTCTGCTCCTGCTGCTCGAACGGCGGGCCCTGGGTGCGCTGAACCCGCTCCTGGCCGTCCCCTTCCACGGCCTCAGGATGGCCAGGATGCTGGGCTGGCTCTGGCTCGGCAGCCTCCCGGTGCTCGCCATCTACCTCTGGGTCTCCGACCGCATCAGCAGCGTGGCGGTGCCCGTGGTGTTCGGCCTGCTGGGGCTGCTCCTGGCCATCACCCTCACCGGTCAGGAACTTGACCGGCCCTGGCGGCGGGACCTCAACCCCTGGATCCTGCCCTATGCCGCCGCCGAGCGGGTCATCCACAAGGGCCCAGGCCAGCAGGAGGTCCACCTCGTCGCCAAGCCGTTCCAGCCGGAACCCAATGTGATCCGCGCACCCAGCGGGCGCAAGTATAAGACCCAGCAGAACATCCCGAACGAGCTGCTGTTCCCGTCGCCACCGCCCACCCCGGCCTGGCTGCTGGCGGCCTTCAGTTCACTGGGCGGACTGCTCCTGCTGGGACTCGGCTGGCTGGACGCCGGGCGGCCCAGAAGCTGAACCCGCCGGCCGGGGGTCACGGTGCCGGGCCAGCCGTGGGATGCTCTTGCATGGCCTTGACTCCCCTGCCCATCGACGCCCACCTGCCCCGGATCCTGGAGCAGTTCCGGAGCGGCCGCCGGCTGGTGCTGGCCGCCGAACCCGGCGCCGGCAAGACCACCCGGGTCCCCCGGGCCCTGCTGGACGCCGGGCTGCTCGCGGAAGGCGCCTGCTGGGTGCTGGAACCCCGGCGGCTGGCGGCACGCCTGGCAGCCGCCCGGGTGGCGGCGGAGCTGGACCAGCCCCTGGGCCAGACCGTGGGCTATGCGGTGCGGTTCGAGCAGAAGGTGTCCAAGGCCACCCGCATCTGCTTCGTCACCGAGGGCCTCCTGCTGCGCCGGCTGCAGGGCGATCCCCTGCTGAAAGGCATCGGCACCGTGCTCCTGGACGAATTCCACGAGCGCCACCTCCAGACCGACCTGGCCATCACCCTGCTGGCCCGGCTCCAGGCCGGGCCGCGCCCGGACCTGCGCTTGGGGGTCATGAGCGCCACCCTGGACGCCGAACCGGTGGCCGCCTTCCTGGATGCCGAGATCATCCGCTGCGAGGGCCGGCCGTTCCCGGTGGAGGTGCGCCCGCTGCCCAGGCCGGACGATCGGCCCCTGGCCACCCAGGTGGCCGAGGCGGTGGAGGGCCTCTACCGCGGCGGTCTCAAGGGGCACACCCTGGTGTTCCTGCCCGGGGCCGCGGAGATCCGCCAGGGTCTCGCGGCCTGCGCCCAGGCGGCCGAGCGCCACGGCCTCAGGCTGCTGCCCCTGCACGGGAGCCTGGGGTTCGAGGCCCAGCAGGAGGCGGTGGCGCCGTCGGCCCAGCCCAAGGTCATTCTCAGCACCAACGTGGCGGAGAGCTCGGTCACCCTCGAAGGGGTGGCGGCGGTGGTGGACTCCGGGCTGGGCCGGGAGGGCGTGCATTCGCCCTGGTCGGGCCTGCCGGGGCTGCGCACCACCCGGATCAGCCAGGCCCGGTGCGTCCAGCGGGCCGGCCGGGCCGGGCGCACCGGCCCCGGCCTCTGCCTGCGGCTGTTCCCCCAGAACGATTTCAACGCCCGGCCGGGGTTCGACACCCCGGAGATCCTCCGGGCCGACCTGGCGGAGACGCTCCTCTCCCTGGCGGATCTCGGCCTGGAGCCCGGCGCCATCCGCTGGTTCGAGCCACCCCCCGCCCCCGCCCTGGAAGCCGCGTCCCGGCTGCTCCAGGCCCTGGGCGCCCTGGCCGCCGGCGCCATCACCCCGCTGGGCCGGCGCATGGCCCGGATGCCCCTGCATCCCCGGCTGGCCCGGCTGGTGGCCGCCGGGGATGACCTGGGCATCCCGCAGCTGGCCCGGCTGGGCGCGGCCCTGCTGGAGGCCGGGGACCTGGGCGCCCGGGCCGGGCTGGCCCGCCGGAGCGAGGGCAAGGAACATGCCCTGGACTCCGATCTGTTCCAGCGCCTGGACCAGTACCGGGAGGCCGAGGCGGCGCGGTTCCACGGCGGAGCCTGCCGGGCCGCCGGGCTCGATGCCGCCGCCGTGCGCCAGGCCAACCTGGCCTACCGGGCCCTGCTGCCGGACCGGGCCGGGGCGGACCCCGCATGGGCGGACCCCGCAGAGCCCGCCGACGCCGAGGAGCGGCTGCTCATGGCCCTGCTCCGGGCCTATCCCGACCGGGTGGCCCGGGTCGGCGCCAACGGCACCTGCACCCTGGTGGGAGGCGGCGGCGCCCGGCTGGACCCCGCCTGCCGGGTGCGCCGGGCCGAGTGGATCCTCGCCCTGGAGGCCGAGCTCCAGGCCGGCGGCGGCCAGGTGCTGGTGCGCACCGCCTCCCGGCTGGAGCCGGACTGGCTCCTGGACGCCTTCCCCGAAGCCCTCCGGGACACCGAGGAGCTGGCCTTCAACCCCGGCTCCGGCCGGGTCGAACTGCGCTCCTGCATCTGGTTCGAGGACCTCTGCCTCGACGCCAGCCGGCGGCCGGCCCCGGCCGGGCACCCGGGCGCCTCGGCCTGCCTCGCCCAGGCCGCCCTGGCCCGCGGCCTGGGCGAGGCCCAGGAGCCCGTGGACCGGCTCCTGGCCCGGTCCGCCTTCCTGGCCGGGCTCCGGCCGGAGCTGGCCATCCCGGCCGGCCCCGACCTGCTCCCCCGCCTGGTGACCGCCGCCTGCGAGGGCCGCACCACCCTGAAGGACCTGGCCGGGGCCGACTGGCCCGCCGCGCTCCGCCAGGCCCTGGGCGGCACCGCCGCCAGCCTGCTGGAGACCTGGGCGCCGGACTGGGTGCTGGTGCGCAAGAAGAAGGTCCGGGTCAACTACGACGCCGAAACCCCCTGGATCGCCTCCCGGCTCCAGGACTTCCTGGGCCTCAAGGAGGGCCCCCGGATCGGCGGCGGCGCGGTGCCGCTGGTGCTGCACCTGCTGGCCCCCAACCAGCGGGCCCTGCAGGTGACCACCGACCTCCAGGGTTTCTGGCAGCGGACCTACCGGGACCTGCGGCCGGGGCTGTCCCGGCGCTACCCCAAGCACCTCTGGCCGGAGGTTCCCTGATAGGCCTGAGGGGATCCTATAGCTTCCCCGCCAGCGGCGGCGGCACCACATAGACCCGGGCCCCCAGTTCCTGGTCCAGCAGGAAAAGCCCGGCCGGATCGCCGTTGATGAGCTTGAGCCGGGCGTGGATGGTCGCGGCCACCGCCTGTTCCTCCACCTGTTCCGTCACGAACCAGTCCAGCAGGGCCCGGGTGGCATGGTCCTTCTCGGCCACCGCCAGGTCCGCCAGGTTGTATATGGCCTCGGAGACCTTGCGCTCGTGGTCCTTCACCTTCTTGAACACCTCCTGGGCGGTGCCGAACTCCGCTGGCGGCGGCTCCACCTGGGCGAGCACCGGCTGGCCGCCCCGGTCGGTGAGGAAGTGGAAGAGGATGAGGGCGTGGGACGCCTCCTCCTGGGCCTGCACCCGCATCCATCTGGCGAAACCCTGGAGGTTGGCGTGTTCGAAGTGGGCCGCCATGCCCAGGTAGAGGTAGGCGGAGGCGAATTCGTCCACCACCTGCCGGCTGATGGCGCTGGATATGCGTGGGTTCAACATGCCTGCTCCGGAAGGAACGTCGAATCGATATTATAATTATTTATTTATATCATTGTCAAGGCCTCATGGTCTTCGGATTCCTGGAACCGCGCCCAGGGGGGCGCACAGGGCCTTTGTCCCGCCCACCTGAGACCTGACTGCGCTAGGCTAGACGCAGCAATCCTTTGATTTTTTCGGGGCTGGAACGGGGGATTGCCTCAAGGACATCCCCCTCCTCGTTTCCACGACTATTCCCGTTCTGATCGGAAGCCTGATGCCGCTGAGAAAATCTCTTGGGAGCCTGTTCTTCATTAGCGGGATGCTGGGACTGCTGATGGAGCAGGTTTTTGAGAAGATGCTGAGCACCTTGCTGGGCGCCTCCATGCCGGCCGCATCGATTGTGCTGGCCGTGTATTTCCTCGGCCTCAGCCTCGGCAGCCTCTGCTACGCCCCATGGATCCGGCCGCGCCTCCGGAATCCCTTCTGCGCCTATGCTGCGATGGAAGGTGGCATCGCCCTGTGGGGGTTCCTCCTCTATGGCACGCTGGATCAGAGATTTCTACTGTTCGTAGGGTTCCTCCGGGCAGCCGCCGGCCAACCCTGGACCCTGAGTCTGGCCCGGGGCATCGTTGCGCTCTGCTGGATCCTGCCACCGACCTTCTGCATGGGAGCCACCTTCCCCGCCATCGTCGATGCACTCAAGCGAATGGAATCCCAGAATCTGGGCCGGTCCATGAATCGCTTTTACGGCCTCAACCTGGGGGGAGCCATTGCCGGCACGCTGGTTGGACCCTACGCGGGTTTCCCCTTCCTTGGGCTGGATGGCGTGCTCCTGGCCGGGGCGATCCTCGGCAGCGGCATCGCCCTGACCGCGTTCCGGATCAGCAAGGGCCTGGGTCCAGCGGCACCGGCCGAGGCGGCGGGTCTGGCCAGCAGGGACCGGCTCCCCTGGCTCCTGGCCGCCCTCAGCGTGATCTCGGGCTTCGTCTGCTTCGGCCTCGAAGTGGTATGGACCCACCTCATCGGTGCGGTGCTGGGGAATTCCATATACGCCTTCGCGGGCATGCTCTGCTGGGTCCTCATCGGCCTAGGACTGGGAGCCTGGATCATGGCCCGCCTCTACCCCGGCAGCGAGGATCTTCCGGTGCCGGTCGTCTCAGCACTCCTCGGACTGAGCTCTCTCGCGGTGGCATTCCAGTACCTGCTCTGGCCTGGCGTTCCCGGATACTTCCATTTCTGGGGCGGCATCGTCCACTCGTTCGGCCCGGCGGAACTGATTCGGTGGCTACAGGCTGGCCGGATGCTGCTGCTGCCGGCCACCCTTCACGGGATGATCTATCCAGCCCTGTTCCGCACAGGCCTGTTCCGAGGCGGCGACAGCGCCCGGCGGGCCGGGCGGCTCTCGGCCTTCAATGCGCTCGGCTGCATTTTCGGGGCTCTCATCACCGGATTCTGGATGATCCCCCGGATCGGCTCCGGAACAACCCTGATCCTGTTCTCCGAACTCAGCCTCCTGTCTGGAATTCTGTTGGCTTTCAAAGCCGGGGCACCCCGGCGGCTGATATGGGCCGGGGGCGGATGCCTGCTGGGGATGGGGCTCATCTTCCTGCCCGCCTGGAACCTGAAGGCGCTCACCGAAGGCACCCATGTCTATTTCAGCTGGTCATACTACGCCGGGGACAACAGCCGGATCGTCATGTTCCAGGAAGACACCCGGGGTGGGATGACGACGGTCGTCCAAACCGATACCGGCCAAGGCGCCCAGACCCGAACCCTCCTCACTAACGGCAAATTCCAGGGAAACGACAGCGAGGAAGCCTCCGCCCAGATCGGATTTGCGCTGATCCCCTCCCTCCATCTGAGCCGGTTCGACCGGGCCCTGGTGATCGGCCTGGGGACCGGCCATTCCTGTGCCATCGTCCAGTCCCTGGGATTCAAGGATGTGGACGTGGCAGAAATCGCCCCCGGAATCCTCCAGGCGGCGAAAATCTGGTTTCCTGGGCTGAACCGGAGGGTGCTGGAACAACCCAATGTCCACGTATTCCTGGAGGACGGACGCAACGAACTGCTGCTCAACCAGGAACGCTACGATCTCATTACCATGGAACTCTCGAGCGTATGGTTCGCCGGCGTGAGTTCCCTGTACAGCCGGGATTTCTATGCCCTTGCCAAGGGCCGGCTTCGTCCAGGCGGGGTGCTGCAACAGTGGATCCAGATCCACCACCTGCGCCCGGAGGTCCTAATCTCCACCGTCCGGACTCTCCGATCGGTCTTCCCATTTGTCAGTTTCTGGGTATATGGAGGCCAGGGGATCCTCGTGGCCAGCGAAGCGCCGCAATTGCTCCAGCCGGGAGCTATGGCCCAGGCCGGCCGCCTCATGGAGGACTGGCAGAAAGGCAAGGCCCAGGCCACCGAGTTGCAGACCCTCCTGAAATCCCGCTTACTGACCACCAAGGACGTGGACCGGATGTACCGAGAGTTCCCCACCACCATCAATACGGACCGCAACTGCTATCTGGAATATGCCAGCCCGAAAGAGAACCTCAGCAAGCTCCCGTATCAGGATATCAACATCAAGCGTCTCAAGGCTTTTGCCAACCAGCCTTGAAGGTCCTTACCTCGCCGTTGGGCGTGAACACCGGGAAGTTGGCCGGAGCGACATAGGCAGGGGACGACAGGTCGCGGGTGCGGTCCAGGCCTGGGTAGTCGATGCCGGCCAGCCCCAGGAAGGTCGGGAAGGTGGCACCTTGGCTGACGGGCTCTCCCTGGTGTTGCCGGAGCCGCTGGCTGGCCGGACCGGAGGCAGCCCAGAAGGCGCGGTTGCCCCATACAAACATGGGGACCTGCACTTCGCCGAACAGCGGCTCGGTGCGCCCGTGCCCGATCTCCCCCCGCCTTAGGATCTCCCCATGGTCGGAGGCGTACCACATGAAGCATCGCCCGTCCACGCTGGCCAGGCGCTCCAGGATCAGGCCCAGTACGTGGTCGGTGTAGCAAAGGGTCCGGGCATAGCTGGCCTCCCAGTCGTCGGTGGGCAGATCGGGCGTGGGGAAACCTGGGGGAACCCGCTCGGAATACTGGAAATGGCTGCCCATGAGGTGGAGCACCACGAACAGCCTGCGTGCCGGAGAGGCCAGCGCCCGCTCGAGACATGGCACAACCTCTTCGTCAAAATGAGGTTTCAGGAGCTTCCCGTGCCGATCGTAATCGTTCAGGATCGTCCAGAAATCGGCATCCTGGAATTGCATGGAAATTTCTTGGTTGGAGATCCAATAGGTGGAGAACCCGGTTTCCTTGAAGGCCGTGAGGAGAGACTTTTCCCTCCGGTTCGGGACCAGGGTGGCCGGCGTGGCTTCGGTCACCAGCATGGGCACAGCGAACTGGGTGAGGTTCGCCTGGGCGCAGGTGCGGGGGAAATAGATCAGCCCCCCACCGTCCTGGTAGCTTCGAATCCGGTCATTGGTGGGGTGGGGGTAGCCGTTCATGGACCAGAAATTGGAACTGGCGCTTTCACCGATGACAAGAACATCGATTTCTCGCTGGTCCACGGATCCGGTCCGGACCGCGCCCACCGGCTTCAAGGACTGATCCGGCCGGTGTGCCAGGAGATACTGGATGGCGTTGCTTCCGGTGACCAGGAAGCCGATCGGGAAGCTGTTCTGGACATGAAAGTCCGGCGTGGCCGCCTGGTCCGGTTTGGCATACTGCCGGACGAGGGCCCAGTTGGCGATGCCTACAAATAGGAGGAGGCTGGTGGCGAACACTGCCTTCCTCCCAGTGGCGCCCAGGGCCTTGCCGGCCACCCCGACCAGGGACCTGTACAGACGTAGATAGACCAGCAGGGCCAGGACCGCTACCAGGACCAGGGGAAGTTTCCCTTCGAGGTACTCGATCATCTCCAAACGATTGGAACCCAATATTGAGTAATAGATTCCGACGGACGGCATGCTTCCGTAGTTCAGCAGGATGTCATTGGCGACAACCGAGAGCAGCAGCAGGATGGCCATGAGCCAAAGGATCGGACGGCGGTCGAGAAACCCGATGACAAGGCAGGTCAGCAAAGTGAAATTGAACACCTGGACCGTCGCCAACGGCAGGATTTTGGCTGACCCCAGCCAACCCTGGATGACGAGATTGGGCATGCAGAACGCCAGGAAGTGGAGCCCGAGGAACGCCAGGTCCGGGTACCGATCCAGGACCGAGCTTCCCTTCCTCGCCTCCCCCCACCCATGGACAGATGCCATGTTCCGCCTCCCCCCTCCCTGGAAAGGCCAGGATACCGCGGCGGCGTGGTCCGGGCCCAGCCAGGATCAGACGGCGGCGCCGCCCAGGATTTCACGCTCAAGGCTCTGGAGCCGGCGGATCCGGGCGAAATGGCCGGGCAGTTCCGCCAGTTCCCGGGGGCTCCCCGACTGCACCGCCAGGCCATCATCCAGTACCAGGACCTGGTCGCAGAGCTCGGCCACGAACACCCGGTGGGTGGCCAGCACCAGGGTCACCCCGGCCAGGAAGCTCCCGAGGTTCTCCAGGATCCGCGCTTCGGTCTCGGAATCCACCGCCGACAGGGCGTCGTCCAGGAGCATCAGCCGGGGCCGGCGCAGCAGGGCCCGGGCCAGGGCGGTGCGCTGGCGTTCGCCGCCCGACAGGACCACCCCCCGCTCGCCCACCACCGTGTCCATACCCGCCGGCAGCCGGCGGATCAGATCGTCCAGGCAGACCACCCGGGCCACCTCCCACAACTCGGCCTCGGTGGCCTCCGGCCGGCCCATGGCCAGGTTCTCCCGCAGGGTCACGGAGAACAGGAAGGCCTCCTGGGGCACCCAGCCGATCCCAGCCCAGTGGGCGCGCAGGCGCTCCTGGTCCAGGTCGGCGCCGTCCAGGGTCAGGGTGCCCGCCTGGACCGCCCTGAGGCCGGCCAGGACCTGCAGCAGGATGGTCTTGCCGGAGCCGATGCCGCCCACCACCGCCAGCCGCGCCCCGGGCGGCAGGTCCAGGTCCAGGGGCCCCAGCCCCCGCCCGGTCTCGAACCGGTGCACCAGCCCCCGGCCGGCCAGGGCGGCGCCGCCCGCGGGCAGCGGCGCCGGCTCCAGGGCCGGCAGCGGGGCCTCCCGGGCGTTCAGGACGAAGTCGATGCGCTCCTGCCCGGCCTTGCCCCGCTGGAACAGGTTGGCCGACCAGCCCAGCGACATCATCGGCCAGGCCAGGGCCGCCAGGTAGCCGGTGAAGGCGGTGAGGTCGCCCAGGGTCAGCACGCCGCGCAGCACCAGCCCGCCGCCGTAGGCCACCAGCACCAGGGCGGCCAGCCCGGCGGTGAAGGCGGACAGGGGCATGTACATCCCGAACAGCACGGTCTGCTGGATGTTCATCCGCGCCTGGTCCCGGCTCAGGTCGGCGAAGGCCGCCACCCGCAGTTCCTCGAGCCCGAACGCCTGCACCACCCGTTCGCCGGAGATGGTCTCGTGGCTGAAGGTGTTCAGCCGGGAGGTCACCAGCTGGATCCGCTGCTGCAGCCGGTGGCTGACCCGGCCGATGAAATAGAACCCCAGGGCCAGCAGCGAGAAGGGCATCAGCACGGCCAGGGCCAGGCGGGGGCTGGCGTGCACCATCAGGATCAGGGTCATGGGCAGCAGGCTGGCGGTCTGGAGCAGGCTCATGAGGCCCGGGCCGGTGGCCATGCGCACCGTGTTCACGTCGTCGCCGATCCGGCTCATGAGATCGCCGATGGAGCTGCGTTCGTAGAAGGCGAACGGCATGGTCAGCAGGAAGTCGTAGATCTCCTCCCGCTGCTGCTTCTCCACCGCCCGGCTGAGGCCGATCAGGATGTTGCGCATCAGGTAGCGGCCCACCCCGGCCACCAGGGTGAAGCCCAGCATCCAGGCCAGGTCGTTCCGGCTCAGGCGCCACTGCCGGAGTTCCAGGGCATGCACCGCCCGCCCCGACCAGTACGGGACCCAGGCCGCCGCCAGGCTGCAGACCACCGTCGCCGCCAGCCCCAGCGCCAGGATCCGCCGGTGCGGCGCCACCAGCTTCCACCACCAGGGCGCCCGTCCTGCCAGACTCGATTCCAAGTATCCTCCTACCTACCTTGAGCCTACCTCGGTTCAGCCCGGGTGGTGATAGGCTTTGCCGGAGCCCCCCGGAGGACCCATGAGCCTGATCGGCCAGCCCATCCCCCCCTTCGCCCTGAGCGACGACCAGGGCGGCACCGTCACCCCGGCCACCCTGGCCGGAGCCTGGACCGTGATCTACGCCTATCCCCGGGACGCCACCCCGGGCTGCACCACCGAGGCCTGCGACTTCCGCGACAACTGGGCCCGGGTCCAGGCGGCCGGCGTCCGGGTCTACGGCATCTCCAAGGACTCGGTCGCTTCCCACCAGAAGTTCCGGGCCGCCCAGGGCCTGCCCTTCCCCCTGCTGGCCGACCCGGACAAGGCCCTCCTGACCGCCCTGGGCGCGTTCGGCAAGAAGATCATGTACGGCAAGGAGGTGGAGGGAATCATCCGCTCCACCTTCCTCGTCGACCCCAAGGGGGTCATCCGCCACGTCTGGCCCAAGGTCAGCGTGAAGGGCCACGTCCAGGACGTGCTGGACACCCTGGCCAAGCTGATGGCGTAGACTCCGTGTCCGGGCTCCGCCCGGCCAGGGAGTGGGGTGTGGGGGACGCAGAGCGAGCAACGCTCGCGGGCGGTCCCCCACTCATGAATCAATCGGCCATGATGCTGAAGCCGCCGTCCACATAGAGCACCTGCCCGGTGATGCCCCGGCCCATGGGGCTGAGCAGGAACAGGGAGGCGTCCGCCACTTCCGCGGTCTCGGTGTCCTTGCGCAGGGGGCAGCGATTGCGGTGCTGGCGCAGCATGCCGCCCACCCCGGCGATGCCGGAGGAGGCCAGGGTCTTGATCGGGCCGGCCGACACCGCGTTCACCCGGATCCCCTGGGGCCCGAGATCGTTGGCCAGGTAGCGCACGCTGGACTCCAGCGCCGCCTTGGCCACCCCCATGACGTTGTAGTGGGGCACCACCCGCTCGCTGCCCAGGTAGGAGAGGGCGATGATGGAGCCGCCCCCGGTCATCAGCGGGGTGGCGCCCTGGGCCAGCGCGGTGAGGGAGTAGACGCTGACGTCGTGGGCGATCCGGAAGTCCTCCCGGGTGGTGGCGACGAACTGGCCGTCCAGCGCCTCCCGGGGCGCGAAGGCCACCGCGTGGACCAGGAAGTCCAGGTGGCCCCAGACCCGCTTGAGGAGTTCAAAGGTCAGCAGGATCTGCTTGTCGGAGGTCACATCCATGGGGATGAGCAGCGGGTTCTCCAGGGTGTCCGCCAGTTCCCGGACGTTCTTTCCCAACCGCTCGTTCTGGTAGGTGATGGCCAGCTCGGCACCCTCGGCGGCCAGCTTCTGGGCGATGCCCCAGGCGATCGACCACTTGTTGGCGACCCCAACGACCAGGCCCCGCTTCCCCTTCATGAGCATGCTTGTCTCCTCCCAAGATCCGCGACATAGTCTCAGAAACCCCGGCCCGGAACCAGGGGCGCGGGTCCACTCTAGATACGGAATGGACTAGACATCATGCACCCTTTTCCCGCCATCGTCCTCCTCGCCACCCTCCCGGCCCAGGCCGCCGGCTATGCCCCCCGGCCGGACCTGGAGGCCGGACGCTACCTCAAAGCCCTGGGCGAAGCCGAGGAACGGCTCAAGCAGGAACCGGACAATGCCCTGGCCTGGGCCGCCAAGGCCCAGGCCCTCACCGCCCTGGTGCGGCTGCCGGAAGCCGCCGCCGCCGCCGACCGGGCCCTGGCCCTCAAGCCGGGCCTCGCCGATGCCCTGCTTGCCCGCGGCCTGGTCCGGGGCGCGCTGGCGGTGCAGAAGCGCAACTTCGGCAGCGTATTGAGCATCGGCAGCGCCCTGGACGACCTGAAGGCCGCGGTGGCGGCCGACCCGGGCCTGGTCACCGGCTGGATGTCCCTGGGCGTGGCCTACCAGCAGCTGCCCGGGATCCTCGGCGGTTCCGCCAAGCTGGCCCTGGCCGCCGCCGAGAGCCTGAAGCAGGTCGACCAGCCCCGGGGCGACGTCCTGCAGGGCACCGTCCTGGCCCTGCAGGGCCGCTGGGCCGACGCCCAGCCCTGTTTCGCCCGCGCCCTGGCCGCCGCCCCCAGGGATCCCGAGGTGGTCTACGGCTACCTGGAGGCCCTGGGCAGCCGGGAGACCCGCAAGGTCCTGGGCGACGCCCCGCAGAAGCGCCAGCAGGCCGAGGAGGCCCTGCGCCTGCTGCCCGGGGTGGCGACCCGGGCCCAGGCCGTCTGCGCCATCTGCGATGCCCTGCTGGACGCCGACCGGGGCGAGGACGCCTGGCGGATCGCCCGGGAGGCCCTGCCGGAGGCCGACGCCCCCAGCCTGATGCGGCTGGAGCTGGGCAAGATCTCGGCCCGGTCCAATCTCCATTCCGAAGAGGGCCTGGCGGCCCTGGACCAGGTCCTGCGCGAACCCCTGGAGGGAGGTTCGGGCGGCTATGGCACCGCCCACTGGCGCCGGGGCCAGATCCTGAAGAACCTGGGCCGCAAGGCGGAAGCCAGGGCCGCGGCGGAGGCGGCCCTGAGGCTAGATCCCAAGGATCCCAAGGCGCAACGATTATTGAAGGAGCTCAGCTAGGCCTACCTTGGCCCCGGAAGAATCCAGCCTTCGGATGACGCGCGGCGTCCAGGGAGTGACGCAGCACGGCACTCCCAACTATCCAGGCGCCCTTGGGGCTTCGACCAAGGGAATCTGCCTTTCCTTGCATCTCATCCCTATCTCCGGAAACAGGCAGGATTTTGCCGTTTACATCAAAGTTGGCACCTCTCTTGCTCTACTTGTGAGTGGCTTCCACCCCCAAGGAGAAAATATGAAAAAGCAATCAGGCTTCACCCTCATCGAACTGCTGCTCGTGCTTGCCATCATCGGCATCATCAGCGCCATCGCCATCCCGGCTCTGCTCGGCCAGCGCGCCCGCGCCCGTGACAAGTCGGCTCAGGCCAACGTCACCTCCATCCTGCCTGACATGGTCTCCACCTGGGACAAGCTGAAGGAGGCTGGCACGCCTCCCACCTCCTTCGCGACCTGGTTCGGCGCAGCTTCCACCCCCATCATTCCGTCTGTATTCACCGCGGTGAATCCGTGGAACACCACGGGTCACCTGACCGGCTACGCCCAGGCCCTGACCGCTGAAGCGGCCGCCACCCCGGGTGTCAACACCGCCGGAGCGGCAGTGGCTGGCACGCTCGGCCAGGTGCAGCTCGGATTCATCGCCCCCGCCGCCGTCGCGGGTGCCGCCGCCACCAGCGGTGTCGTCGCTGGCGCCGTGTATATGAACAGTGCCCTTAACGGCGCCAACGTCTTCGTCCAGAGCGCCGGCCTCGACTAGCCTGCCGTTCCTGCTGCAAGTGGGGGACCTTCGGGTCCCCTTTTTTTTCCTCAGCAGGACGCTGGGTATTCTGTTGATCGTTTCAGCCCACCCCTCCGGAGTTCCAAGGGTGAGCTTGGCTTGATCCATGGTGTCCGGGATCAGCCCTGCCGATGGTCAGACTCCGTCCCGCCCCCCTGCCGGGAAGGTCGCGGTTCCTACCCCACTAACCCCCTGGGGAGGCGCGGATTGGTCAGGCTCTGGTCCCGAACCCGATACGAGTTCCCCGGTAATCAACGAACTGCCCAAGGCGCCAGGTGCCGTTTTGCGTCCACATCCATGACGCAACGCGGCAGGTCGATCCCTTGGGGAACGCTCGACACCAGCCCTCTTTCACCCAGCCAGGGGGGTTCCCCGCGAGGCGATGGGACCGCCAGGCGGACCGGAACAGTCCCTGTATAGAAATTACAATATTAATATTAAATATAGAAAAAGGTTTAATGGTTCACCATTCAACCACCTTGGGCGCCGCACAGCTCACCGGTCCAACTCATCTCTATCCTCTCAACCCTATATTATACAATTATACCAACCACCGGATGCATCCAACATTAGCTCATTGTTAAAATTATTAGTATAAATTTTTAGACAATTATAATTTGTTGCGTTTGATTCAAATAGGGCATTTTGGCACTTTGGTTGCTAAATCTGAAACGGGCGATAACCCGCAAGGAGGATTTATGAAAAAGCAATCAGGCTTCACTCTCATCGAACTGCTGCTCGTGCTTGCCATCATCGGCATCATCAGCGCGATCGCCATCCCCGCACTGCTCGGCCAGCGCGCCCGGGCCCGCGACAAGTCGTCCCAGGCCAACGTGACGTCCATCCTTCCCGACATGGTGGCGACCTGGGACAAGCTGAAGGAAGCGGGCACCCCCCCCACCGATTTTGCGTCCTTCTTCGGTTCCGCCGCCGCGCCGGTTATCCCCGCCGTCTTCACCGCCGTGAACCCCTGGAATACCACCGGCCATCTGACCGGCTACGCCCAGGGCGCCCTGGTCGCTGAAGCTCCCGCAACTCCGGGGATCAACACCGCCGCAGCGGCGGTGGCCGGCACCATGGGCCAGGTGCAGCTCGGTTTCATCGCCCCGGCAGCCGTCGCTGGTGGTGCCGCCGCCAGCGGTGTGGTCGCCGCCGCGGTGTACCTGAACAGCGCCCTCAACGGCAGCAACGTCTTCGTCCAGAGTGCTGGTCTCGATTAGCCTCGGTTGCCAACGCCAAAGGGGGCCTTCGGGCCCCCCTTTTTTTGGTTCTTCACGGATCTGAGTGAAGACCGCGACCCACACTGGCGAAGCCGTGGTCGGGGCAGGCCTGTCGGGTCAGGCCTCCTGGGTAGGCAGGGGCCGAAACCGGACTGACGTCCATCCCTTCTTCGAATGGCTTGGCAAGAGAAGGTGCAAGAAGGTCCGTGCGGTGGCGATGGACATGGCGTCCACCTTTGAACTGGAGGTCCGCGGGCACTGCCCCAATGCTGAGATCGCCCTGGACCCATTCCTGGTGGTGGCGAATTTCGGTCATCAGGTCATCGACCGGATCCGGGTCAATGAAGCCAATCGGTGCCGGGACGACAAGGCAGCACGCGAACCCATCAAGGGCGCCAAGTGGCTCCTCCTGGGCAACCGGGAGAGCTGGCTGGGGATGACCCGCGCCAGCAACCTAGAGTCATGAAACGGGGCGACCCGGTTGGATCGCCCCGTTCGGGCCCTGCGGTTGGAACTGGAGCCGGACCGGCCGGAATCGCCGTCAATAGTGGATGACAAACAGCTTGGCGCCGGTCTGGTTGGTCTGGTAGACCATGGTGCCGCTCAGCGAGGGATCCGAAACGGTGAGCACGTAGGCGAGTTGGGTCGCATCGATGACCACGTTGTAGTCCATCTTGCTGTTGCCGCTCGGGGTGAAATTGAGGGCCACGGCGGCCGCGGCGGTGGGCACGGTGCCCGAGGCGGTCCAGGTGTAGCTGGCGTTCGCGGCCCCGTAGACCCCGTTGTCCGCCTTGTAGCTCTCCAGCTGCATCCGCAGCACCTGGGAGTTGGCCTGGGCGTCGCCGATCACCCGGGCCCGGCGGCGCTGGCCCAGGAACGCGGGCACGGCGATCCCCGAGATGATGCCGATGACCGCGACCACCAGCAGCAACTCGATCAGACTGAACCCACCGGCATTCCGTTTTCCGCTCATGGCAAACCTCTCCACCAAAGTGTATGCAAGAAACGTGCGGCCCGGTAGAAAACCCGGAGGTCAGGCCAGGGGCAGCTGCACCCACTCGACCCCGAAGTGGGCGAGGATGGAATCCCGCTCCTGCCGCTCCTGGTCGGCGATGCTCAGGTAGGGGCGGTGGAACACCACCCGCCGCACCCCCCGGCGCACCAGGGCGCGGGTGCAGACCAGGCAGGGCTCGTCGGTGACGTAGGCCGTGGCCACCAGGCCGTCGCAGAAGCCCAGGGCGTTCTCCTCGGCGTGGCTGGTGTGCAGGCAGCGCATGCCCGGGCCGCAGGTCTCCGGGGTGCAGTGGGGCATCCCCGGCAGGGCGCCGTTGTAGCCGCCGGAGGCGATGCCGCCGTCGGGCCGGAGCAGGACGCAGCCCACCTTCAGCCGGCAGCAGGTGCCCAGGCGGCTCAGTTCCAGGGCCATGCGCAGGAACACGTCGTCCTTCAGGTCGCCGCGCCGGGCCTTGCTTTCGCTCATGGCAACTCCTTTCAGGCAGGCACGATCTCGATCCCGACCTCGTGGACCGGGCCGTCGGCCCGTTCGAGCCAGAGGATGTGCGCGCCCAGGGCCCGGGCCAGGGTGTTGACGCCTTCCCGGGTCTCGTTCTGGAGCGCGTTCTTCAGGTCGGCGTGCAGGGTCAGCCGGACCTGGGAGCCCCGCAGCCGCTCGCCCTGGCGCGCCATCTCCCGGTAGATCCCGAGCACCGCGGTCTCGGCGCTGAGCCTGCGGCCGGAGCCGCCGCAGTGGGGGCAGGCCGAGGTGAGCATCCGCTCGAGGCTGGGCCCGGTGCGCTTGCGGGTCATCTCCACCAGCCCGAAATCGCTGATCTCCACCGCCCGGGCATGGTTCCGGTCCCGTTCCAGCTCGTCCTGCAGCCGCTTCATCACGCTTTCCCGGTGGCCGGAATCCATCATGTCGATGAAGTCGATGACGATGATGCCGCCCAGGTTGCGCAGCCGCAGCTGGCGCACGATCTCCGGGATGGCCTCCATGTTGGTGAGGAAGACCGTCTCCTCCAGGTCCTTCTTGCCGACGAACTTGCCGGTGTTGACGTCGACGCTCACCAGCGCCTCGGTCTGGTTGATGACGATGCTGCCGCCGTGCTTCAGGAAGACCTTGGCCTGGTGGGCGCTGTCGATCTCCTTCTCGATGGCGAAGGCCTCGAAGATGGGCAGGTCGCTGGTGAAATGCTTGACCCGCCCCACCCATTCCGGGTGCAGCCGGCTGACGAAATCCACCACTTCCTTGTAGGTGTCCTCCCGGTCCACCCAGAAGCTCGCCACCTCCTCCCGGAACAGGTCCCGGAGCACCTTCGGCAGCAGCCGGAAGTCCTTCCAGACCAGGCTCGGGGCGTGCAGGTGCTGGCACTTGGCCTGCATCTCCGCCCACAGCTCGCGCAGGTAGGCGACGTCGTTGACCAGGTCCTCGTCCTTCTCGCCGATGGCCGCGGTGCGGACGATGAAGCCCTCCCCGGGCTGGGCGTGCCCCTTGATCAGCGAGCGCAGGCGCTCCCGCTCCTGGGGATTGACGATCTTGCGGGAGATGCCCACGTGCTCGATGCCCGGCATGAACACCAGGAACCGGCCGGGAAAGCTGATGTGGCGGGACAGCCGCGGCCCCTTGCTGCCGATGGGATCCTTCACCACCTGGACCAGGATCTCCTCGCCCTCCCGGACCGGCGGCAGGGTGGTGGCGGGCACCGGGAATTCCAGCACGCTGCCCTCTGCCTCCTCGTCCTCGGCGGCCTCCTCGCTGGGCAGCCGGTGCGCCTCGGGCTCGTCCAGGTAGAGGAAGCCGTCCTTGGCCCCCCCGATCGCCACGAAGGCGCTCTGCATCCCCTGGAGCAGCTTGGCCACCTTGCCCTTGTAGACATCGCCCACCTGGCTGGCCTGGGTGGTTCGCTCGATGAACAACTCGCATAATTGCCCGTTTTCCAGCAGAGCAATACGCGTCTCCAGCGGGGTCGCATTGACCACGAGGGACCGTCTGACTTCCATGGCTGTTACCTCTCTAAAACTCGGCCGGACCGCGACCCGCGATCCCCCAGGCGCCCCGGGCCGTACCAGGCCGGGAGCGTACCCTTTTTAACAAGTCTTAGGAATTAATGGAAGGGGTAACTTGCCTTCCGCCAGCCGGTCGGCTGGGTCCGGAGGTCAGGGCGCAGCCGGCGCCGGGGTGCGCTCCCGGTCCGCCGTGCGGGAAATCCGGTTGGATTCGTCAACAAAGACCACCTTCGGCCGCCGGTCCGCCGCCTCCGCCTCGGTCATCCAGCCGTAGGCGGCGAGGATCACCAGGTCGCCCGCCTGGACCAGATGGGCCGCGGCCCCGTTGATCCCGATCTCCCCGGACCCCGCCACCCCCGGGATGACGTAGGTGCTCAGCCGGGAGCCGTTGGTGATGTCGTAGATGTCGATCTTCTCGTTTTCCAGGAAGCCGGCGGCCTGGATGAGCAGCGGGTCGATGGTGATGGACCCCATGTAATCGAGATCCGCCCGGGTGACGACGCAACGGTGGATCTTGCCTAGCAGGAACTGACGCAGCATGGTTGCCTCCGGTCCAGGCCCCGGCACGGGGTCCCGGCCACTCCAAGACTATCGCAGCCTGGGCGCCCGGTGTCCATCCAGCGGCCCATCCGGGGAGCTAGCTCTGCGCCGGCTGCTCCAGGTGGCTGATGAAGCGGGCCGCGTCGCCGGTGGGGGAGAGGAGGACGTTGTCGATCAGCCGGGTGCCGTCCACCACCGCCGCGACGCACAGCGCCGCCGGCCGGGAGATGCCGTGGACCAGGGCGTCGAGGGTCAGCGGGTCGACCACTTCGCAGTACTGGATCTCGTCGAAGCCCTGGAGCTCCTCCCGGACCGCAGCCACCAGCCGGGCCGCATCCCGGTCGCCCTCCTGGAACATCCGCTCGGCCTTGAACAGGCCCCGGCTGATGCCCAGGGCGCGCTCCCGGCCGCCGCGGGTGAGGTAGGCGTTGCGCGAGCTGAGGGCCAGGCCGTCGGCCTCCCGCACCGTGGGCACCACCAGGATGTCCACCGGCAGGTTCAGGTCCTTCACCACCCGCCGGATGATGGAGGTCTGCTGCAGGTCCTTCTGGCCGAAGAAGGCCAGGTTGGGCTGGACCAGGTTGAACAGCTTGGTGACCACCGTGGCCACGCCGCGGAAATGGCCGGGCCGGAACTTCCCGCAGAGGGCGTCGCCCATGGGCCCCACGGCGATGGAGGTGGCGAAGCCGGTGGGATAGATCTCGGCCGGCTCGGGCATGAAGAGCGTGCCGACGCCCAGGCGCAGGCAGAGGTTCTGGTCCCGCTCCAGGTCCCTGGGATACTTGGCCAGGTCCTCGCTGGGGCCGAACTGGGTCGGATTCACGAACACCGAGACCACCGTGGTGTCGCAGCGGGCGGTGCTCTGCCGGATCAGCGCCGCGTGGCCTTCGTGGAGATACCCCATGGTCGGGACGAAGCCGATGCTCTGGCCGCTCTCCCGGACGGCCTTGAGGGCGACCCGCAATTCAGGGATGGTGCGGACGATGCGCATGGGTGGTCGTGAACTCCCTGGCTCAGGTGATGTCGTGCTCCGCCCGGATCCGCGGTGGGGCGCCATTGGCCGAGCCGGTCCCGGGCGCCCACAGCCAGGATATAGGACTCCTGCGGACCTGGGAACCGGCCAATCTGCACAACTTCGTCCCGCTCCACCTCACGGCTGCGCCCGGAAGCTGGGCACCCACGGCAGGCTCGCCTGGGTGAGGTTCCAGTCGGGCAGGGGATCCGTCCGCTCGGGCCAGGCGATCCGCATGCCCACGGTATCGGCCGCGGCGAGGAAACCGTGGATGTCCTTGCGGCCGCGGAAGGAGGCCCCGAACCCCTCCGGCAGCCTGGCCCCAAGTTCCTGCAGGCTGGACAGGGCGTCCTGGATCCGGGCGCGGGCGCCCAGCTTCTCGCCCAGGCCCCACAGCAGTTCGGCCGACCGGGTGCAGGCCGCCAGCACGACGGCCGGGAACTTCAGCTCCCGGGCCCCGGTCATCACCTCGCCCCAGGCGGTGAGGGTCTGGGCCAGCACCGGGCCGGGGCCGGCGGAGCGGGACAGCAGCAGCGCGTGGGCCTTGTGCCACTCCAGCTCGAGCCAGAGGGAGTCCGCCCCCTCCACCGGCCCCTTGAGCCGCTCCAGCTGGATCCAGGCCTGGGTCAGGCCGGCCTCCCCGGGCGGCCCGCCCCGGCCCGCCTCGGCCTCGGCCTGGATGCAGCGGAGCCGGGCCAGCTGCTCCCGCCAGACCAGCCCGGCGTGCTCGAACCGGTTGGCCGCGGCCAGGTACTGGCGGCGGGCCTCCTCCCAGTCCTCCCGGAAGCCGGCGATCTCCCCGTCCAGGAAGACCCGCTCCCCCAGTTCCAGCGGCGTGAGCGCGTCGGTCCCGGCCCCGGCCACCCGCATCAGCAGCAGCTCGGCCAGGCCGAAGTCGCCCAGGGCGGCCAGGTTCCGGGCCTTCCAGGCCTGGGCCTGGGTGGCCCTGGCGCGGTCCCCCATCAGCTCGAACCGGCGGAAGGCGCTCTCCAGGCTGGACAGCGCCGGCCCCAGGAGCTGCCGGGAGCTCCAGAACAGCCCCAGGTGCAGGTGGCATTCGGCCAGGAGCTCGATGTCGTCCATGGACCTGGCCAGGTCGAGGGCCTCCTTCATGCAGTCGGCGGCGGCGTCCACCTGGCCCATGCCCAGCCGGACCTGGCCCAGGGCGTCCAGGGCGGCCGCCAGCATCCGCCGGTCGCCACCGTGCTCGGCCAACCGGCGGAGCGAGGCCAGGGTGGCCAGGGCGCCCCGGAACTGGGCCCCCTGGCCCAGGGCCCGGCCCAGCTCCAACAGCAGCGCCACCTGGTCCTGATGGCCCTGCTGCGCCCCCTTCTGGCCCAGCAGTTCCAGGCCGGCCGCCAGCTCCTCCAGGCCGGGCCCCTGGGCTCCCCGGCAGAAGTGCAGCCGGGCCTGGGCCAGCCGGAGCCGGGGCTGTTCGGGGTGGAACGGGTGGTCGGCCAGCAGGGCGGCGGCCCGGCGGATCGAATGGCCGGCCTCCACCAGCCGGCGCAGCCGGATTTCCAGCAGGCTCTTCTTCCGGTGCAGCCGGGCGCTGGGTTCTTCCGCCTTGCCCGGCTCGGCCGGGCCCAGGACCTGGATGGCCCGGTTCAGGGCATCCAGCGCCGATTCATGGGGGGAGCGGTCCCCGGGCCCCTCCATGGAGAGCCCGTCGCCCTCCGTCGCCCGGCCCCAGGCATCGGCCAGGAATTCCCAGAGACTGGCCTCCTGGAGCGGGTCCGGCCCCAGGCCCAGGGCCTCCTGGACGATCCGCTCGGCCTCCTGGGGGCCGGCCGGCTCGTGGCGGATGGCTCCCAGCACCTGGCGGAGCGCCGTCGCCCGGTCCAGGGCGAACGCCTGCAGCCGCACCGCCAGGAGCGTCTTGCCGCCCTTCTCGGCCAGGACCTTCAGCAGCAGCTGGGCGCAGCGGGGCACCTCCCGGGCCGGCATCTGGGCGATGACCAGTTCCCGGACCTGGGCCCCCTTGATCCGGGCCGAAGCGTCGGCCACCAGCACCAGCTTGGCGCCGACCGCGGCATGCAGGGCCTCCTCCACCGTGTCGAAATCCAGCCCCAGGGTCCGCGCCAGGGTCGCCAGCGCCAGCGGCTCGTCGGCCAGCGCCAGGTAGCGGACCGCCGCCAGGGCCACCGGGTCGAGCCGGAGCAGCCGCCCGGTGAGGATGTCCGCCACCAGGTCCGCCTGCAGCTCCGGCAGGGGGGCCGCCTCGGCGGCGCCGGTCCAGCGGCCCCCCGCATGGCGGATGACGCCCTTGACCTGCGCCAGCTCCAGCAGCTTCTGCAGCAGGCCCGGATTGCCCAGGCTGGCCGAGCAGACCTGCGCCTGGAAGGCTTCCGGCAGGTCGTGGGGCCCCAGCAGGTCGCCCAGGACCTGGGCGAGGTGGCCGTCCTCGAGCCGGTCGAGGATGACCGTGGCCGAGGCCGGGCTGCTGCGCAGCGCCGAGAGGGCCGAGCCCAGCTCGGTGCCGCGGCCCGGGTCCCGGGACGCCAGCAGCCAGGGCAGGCCCGAACCCAGCGCCAGTTCCCGCAGCAGGGCCGGCACCCCGGGGGCCGCCCGCTCCATGCCCCGGATCACCACCAGCCGGGGGTGCCGCGCCTGGGCGAACGCCAGGGCCTCCACCGCCGCGGCGATCTCCTCCTGCTCCAGCTTGCGCTCCTGGAAATCCGCCGGCCGGCCGCCCCGGAGAAAGGCGAAGGTGGCCATGCGCCGGGACAGCGCCCGGGCCACCCCGGGGCGGGCCGCATAGAGTTCCGCCTCCATCCCGCCGATCAGCTCCTGCACCAGCCGCTCCAGCAGCCCCCCGGGCCGCTCCCCCGGGTAGACCTCCAGGTTCGAGACCCAGAACCCCTGGGTCTCCGCCGCCGCCGCGGCCCAATCGCAGAGCCGGTCGTGGCCGAGGCCCTCCTCGCCCTGGATGATCACGATCCGCTCCATGGGGATGCCGGCCCCCAGGCCGAGCATCATGGATTTCAGGTAGGTCAGCTCCCGCCCGCGGCCGCGCATGGGCAGCCTGGAGCCGTCCGCCAGGTCCGGGGCCTGGGCCCAGGGGCGCTCCCCGCCCCCGGGGCCCGGCGCCGGCTCCAGCGTCTCCAGGATGGCCAGGAGCCCGTCCAGCCCCCAGGAGGGCGGCCCCAGCAGGCGCGGCGCCAGCACCCGCCCGGGGCCGAACCCGACCACCTCGGGGAGCAGCAGCCGGGGCACCCGGGAGCCGGCCAGGGCCTCCGCCAGCAGCGCCCGGAGCTCGCCGCGCCCGGCCCGGTCGGCCTGGCGCCACAGCCGCGGCAGCGGGACCCCGGCCAGCTCCTGGAGGAACCAGGCCCGGCCCTCGTCGAACCCCAGGTGGCAGGGGCCCGGATCCAGCGGCTCGGCCTGGGAGAACCGCAGCAGGAACTCCTCCCTCAGGGCGTCGAGGACCCCGGGCGGCGGCGCCGGGTCCCACAGCTGCAGGAGGCTGCGCGGGCCGTCGCCGTCCCGGCGGACCAGGGTCCACGAACAGCCCGCGCCGGTGCCGGCCAGCAGCTCCGGCAGCGGCAGCTGGGCCATGGGGACATACCAGTCGGTGCCCAGGCGCCAGCCGCGGTCGGTCATGCCCACCTCGCCGGAACCCTGCCCCGGCCAGCTTCAGCTGCTGGATTCATGGGCAGCAGTCTATCAGAGGCGGCGCCGACTTTCCGTTTGACGAAAGCGAGATTGATACCCAGAATCAATGGCCATGACGTTATCAGAATGATCAGACAAATGGCAGTGAGGTATTTATAGTATGGGTCAGCCGAGCTGCAATGGGAGCGTGCCAGATGGCGCAGGTCATTGAGATTCCGAAGGCCTCCGAAAACCGCTGGATGGAATGGCTGAACGAGGAGCACAGCGCGTCCAAGCGCTTCCTGCTGAGCGCCGCCATCTGGGTGCTGGTGGGCACCCTGTTCGGGCTGCTCGCCGCATCGGAGTACTACTGGCCGGACCTGGTGCACAACGTGCCGCAGCTCCAGTTCGGCCGCATCCGGCCGACCCACGTCAACGTCGTGGCGTTCGGCTTCATCTCGATGGCCAACATCGGAGCCATCTTCTACGTCGTTCCCGAGCTGTGCCGGACCCGGCTGTTCAGCGAGATGTGGGGCAACATCCTCATGCTCGCCTGGAACGGGGTGATCGTCGCCGGCATCCTCTGCCTCACCAACGGCATCACCGAAGGCCGCGAGTACGCCGAGCTGCCGTGGTTCCTGGACATCGCGGTCATGGCCGCGCTGCTGCTCTACATCGTCCTGGTCTGGGGCACCGTGCTGAACCGCAAGGAGAAGCAGCTCTACGTCTCCATCTGGTACATCGCCGGCACCACCCTCTGGTTCCCGGTGGTCTACCTCATCGGCAACCGGGTCTTCTTCGCCGTGCCGGGCATCGGCGACGCCATCGCCAACTGGTTCTACGGCCACAACATCCTGGGCCTGTGGTTCACCACCAACGGCATCGGCCTGCTCTACTACT
>Ga0316217_10002061_pt1 | contig 24899 bp, 18 predicted proteins | sample 1anoAmetaG_FD_203633 | JGI IMG/M metagenome (GOLD analysis project Ga0316217, IMG submission 203633) | Freshwater microbial communities from Trout Bog Lake, Wisconsin, USA - 1anoA | ecosystem: Environmental > Aquatic > Freshwater > Lake > Hypolimnion/Profundal zone | place: USA: Wisconsin...
TTGGCGGGGAGCGTGCTGCTGTGGCTTTTTTCCCTTGCTGCCAATGGGGGGCGGGCAGGCGGCGAGTCGATGGGCTTTCTGGCCGATGGCGGGTTCCTGACCGGCATTGTGATTGCGCGGCGGCTGGAACTGAGGACGGTGAACTTCAATCCCCGCAGTTCGACTGCGGTGGTGAAGATGCTGCGGTACCTTTTGACCATTGGCATGGTGACCGGGACGTTGCTGATTCTGGACAAGGGATTCGGGATGGTATCCGGCCGGGTTGGAACGCTCGGTTTCATGCTGGCTTATGTTCGCTTTGCCGCCGTTGGATTTGTGAATTTCTATGTTGCGCCGCTGGCATTTACGAGAATTGGATGGGCTGAGACTGTGCCGGCCCCAGAGAACTGAGCGGGGAGAATTCAGAGCGAGGCCTGTTCGGTATACACTCTTTTTTGGTAGAAGCTGCTTATTTTGGCAAGGCCTAATTGATTTGGCCGCTCATGAGTGTTTTGCATTTCCACACTTTCCGCATAAAGCGCGGAGAGGGTGGGGCACTCGACGGTCTGGATTGATGATTTGGTACTTTCTGGTAAACAGGCTGCGGATGGGAAGAGCATGCCTCAGGGGCTAAAGCCCGGCATTGATTCTATTGCATTTGCGGCACGGCTAAAGCCGTGCCCTTTCAAAACAGCGGTGCAACAAGGGTTTTTCCGCAAGCTGTAAACCCCGAGCTACCGCCCGGATGAGCTTTTCCGAGGCCTGCAATGAAAGGCGGAGACTGTGAAGCGAATGTTTGGAAATATTGGAAAGGTTTTCTTAATTGCAATGGCCTTGACGGCGGTTGCGCAAGGAGAGGTGAAGATGTCGACTTTCGGACATACCAAAGAGGGTGTTGCCGTGCCGATCTACACGCTGAAGAGCGCGCAGATTGAAGTGAGAGTGATGGCGTATGGGGCGAAGCTGGTGAGCGTAAGGACTCCAGACCGCGCCGGCAAGATGGCGGACGTGGTGCTTGGCTACGACACGCTTGAAGGATACCTGAACGACACGAAGACTCACTTTGGCAGCATCGTGGGGCGTTACGGCAATCGCATAGCGCTGGGGAAGTTTTCAATTGACGGAAAGACCTACCAGATTCCGATCAACAACGGCGCCAACGCGCTGCACGGCGGTCCGATGGGATTTGACCGTTTTGTGTGGGATGCGCACGAGGTTCCGAACGGCGTGGAGTTTACGCATGTGAGCCCGGACGGCGACATGGGGTTCCCTGGCACGCTGACGGCGAAGGTGAAGTACACGCTGGCAGGCCACACGCTGCGGATTGACTACTCAGCGACCTCAGACAAGGCGACGGTGGTTAACCTGACGAATCACGCCTACTTTAACCTGCGCGGAGACGACCAGGGCACGATTCTGGGCGAGCAGCTTGAGCTGAACGCAGACCAGTTTACGCCGGTGGATGCGGGTCTGATTCCTACTGGCGTATTGGCGCCGGTGGCGGGCACGCCCTTTGATTTCCGCAAGGCGACGGTTGTGGGAGCACGGATTGAAGCCGACCACGAGCAGATCAAGCTGGGCGGCGGATACGACCACAACTTTGTGGTGAACGGCGAAGCCGGCAAACTGCGGGTGGCGGCGACGATGACCGACCCGGAGAGCGGACGGCGGATGACGGTGGAAACGACGGAGCCGGGCGTGCAGTTCTATACCGGGAACTTTCTGGATGGGAGCTTCACGGGGCGGCATGGAGTGAAGTACGAGAAGCACACGGGGTTCTGCCTGGAGACGCAGCATTTTCCAGATTCGCCGAACCAGCCGAGCTTCCCGAGCACGCTGGTGAGGCCGGGCGTGACGCGGCACTCGACGACCACCTTCTCATTTACCGCTGTAAAGGGCGAGTAAGCGGGAAAGAGAAAGACAAAAAGCCGGCCGTTCTCCCAATGGAGAGCGGCCGGCTTTTTTGCGTGTGCTTTTCAGCAGGGTTAGTTCTCAGGCGTGAGCGTGATGGTGATTTTGCCGGAGGCTGCGAGCGGTACATGGACCTCAACGCGGGTGAAGGGATTGCGATACTCGTCGACCTTGGTCTCAGCGAAGGTGAAGGGGACCGGGGCATCGACAACGGCGCGGACTTTTTGGCCGTTGAGGTTGAAGAGGAGGGTTTTGCCGTCGAGTTTTTGCCAGGTGCCGTGGGTGGGTAGGGACTCGACGATCTCAGTGGCTTTGGCCAGCTCGAATACGTCTGTGATGGCGACTGATCCGTTGCCTTTGCGGCTGTGGACAAGGGTGCGCGTGAGGTTCTTGAGTTCGGGCGCATTGTAGGCGTTGGTCATGTCGATGGAGATGGAATCGGCATCAGGGCTGAGGGAGTGGCCGGCGATGCTGACTTTGACCTGCGTCGCATCCAACTGGAGATGGCCGCCGATCTGAGGGACGGGATGGCCGAAGGAGTTCATCAGCTTGAAGTCGAGGCGGTGAGGTCCGAAGGTGGCTGCGTTGTAGAAGCCAGGGCCGCCGGGCTCGCCGAGGGGCTGAACATTGCCCATACCGATGACCCAGGAGCCGATGTCGTTGTGGCTGTGGGTGGTGTTGCCGCCAGCCTTAATGGTGACAGCGAAGTTCTGACCGGGGGCGGGACGGGAGACGAGGATGCCCATGTCACCGTAGTAGGTGGCCAGACTGGCGTGGGTCAGTTCGGCGGGGGTGGGCAGCTGATCGCCGGGTACGGGGAAGAGGTCCTGGACGAGCGAGGTGAGGCCGACGTGCTGCATGGAGACGTCATCGAGCGGCATGACGTCCGTTGAAGGGATCTGGAAGATGTGGCTGATGACGGAGATCAGGTGCCTGTCGGCGCGGGGCATGACGCCAGCGTCGCCGTAGGCCGCGGAGTTGCCGGGCATCATGGGCCACTCAAGGCCGAAGAGCGCAACCTTCTTCATGTTGCGTGCCTGGAGGAGATCGATTTTGCCCGCCGTGGTGCGGAAGATGTTCTGGCGCAGCTCGATGAAGTGGGAGAAGCCGTAGTTCCAGTAGCCGAGGCCCTCAGTGTCATAACCATCGGGAGCAAAGCTGCGGTCGTAGTGGTCGATGTAGTGCTCTGCGCCAGCGACGAACATGGCGCGGTCGTTGACTTCAGGGAGTACCGCGAGTGCGGCGCCGGTGACTCCCTTGATGCAGACGGCGTTCCAGTTCATGTCCCCGTGGAGCCACCAGTGGCCGGTGCTGTGGCTCTCAGTGTCTCCGCCCTTGATGTAAGAGGCGCGCATAGGGCCGAAGACGTGGCGCTCCATCTCGGCGAGGACATGGGCACGGGTCTGGGCGGGAATCTTGTCGCCAAGGAGATAGAGGCCCTGGGCGAGGGTGTCGGCCATGTCGGCGGCGTTCAGATCGACGTAGTATTGCGTGCCATGGAAATTGAGCAATTGGGCGTCGTGGGCCGAGAGGGTCCAGGAGGGCATGGCGACCAGGGTATCCATGAGCTCAGCGATGCGGGGGATGAAGCGGCCCTTGTTCTCAACACACTCGGCCAGCACCAGCGAAACAAAGTGGCCTTCGCGGCTGTGCAGGTTGCGCTCCATGGGGGCGCGGTCCCCGGTGCGGGTGAAGGCGAGATACGCGTCCGAGTCAAAGGGCGGTACGGGGGTGGCGAGCGCCTGCACTGCCTCGGCTACCAGCGGGGCGAGTGCAGTGGCTTTGGACTCCCAGGCGGCGCGGTTGGAACAGGGAACGCCGAATCCTGCGGGCTGAGAGGTGAGCATGCCGGCGATCTGGTGAACGCGGGCCGCATCCAGCTCGGCGTACTGCTGAGCGCGGGCGGTTGAAGCGGCAAAAAGGAGGACCAGGACGGCAAGGAGCGCGGCAGAATATCTGCGCGCGGCTTTTGGATTTGGATTCACTTGATTCATTTGGTGACATCTCCAAGGCTTGAATGACTTCGGGCGTCATGTTCTCAGAGAGGGGGAAGAGTCGGCAAGGTTGGGTTGGGGATATTTGCGGCAGGGGGCGGTTCTGGTTTCGATCTGCGGCACCCGCTGCGGACGAGGACGCCCGCAGGACTGCCGGTCTGGAGACCGGCGCTACAGTTCGGCACGGGGCATCTGGTGGTGATGGATTTTCGGGTGTTACTTGCGGGGGGCGGTTTTGGGCGGCATCTTGAGAAACTGTGCTGGGGTGAGGACGCCGGGAACCATGCGGGCCATAAGGACCGCGCCCTTGAAGGGGAAGACCTTGTTGATGCGTATGCCGATGGAGGTGTGGCCGGGAAGTTGGGGAGTGAGCGTGAATGATCCGGCGCCCTGGAGTTCGTCGCCGACGTAGTTGCGGAGCTCTTTGCCGTCATAGACAGCGGTGACGCGATACCACTGGCCGAGGGGATGGAGGGCCTTGCAGTTGAGCAGGGCGCGGTTGCTCGAACCGGATGAGGCGAAGCTGTCAAGGCACCACTGACCGTCCACGATGCGGATTTCAAAGAGCATGCGGTTCATGGTGTCTTTGCCGGTGGCGGGGTCCTGCTCCTGGAGGTGGAAGAAGCGCTGGGCCTGGGCACCGTCGGCATCGGGGCGGAAGATGACCTCCCACGTGTAGGTGGAGGCCCCGGCGAGCGGGTGGACGGGGACGAAGAGTGCGTCGTCAACGCCGTTGAACTGGACAGCTTTTCCGTAGGGGGAATCGATGACCTGAGGGTGGCCGAGGACCTGCGTGGGGTATCCACCGATGGAGTCGGTGCGGTCAAAGGTCCAAGTCTGCTCATTCGGAGCGGCGGGTGCCTGGGCGCTGGCGGAGGAGATTGCTGCAAGGATGGCTAGAGCGGACAGGATGCGGAACGGGTTCATCTGAATTCTCCCTGAATCAAGACCAAATCGTATCTCAACAGGGCACCGGCACGTGTTGCAGCTTGCTTTGATAGTTGCGAGCCCATTCGGTATACACTTTTTGAGTGATGGAAACTACAGGTTGCGGTACAGCTATCGTTACGCCCTTTCGGGCGGATGGAATGATCGACGAGCCGGCGCTTTGGGCGCTGGTGAACTGGCAGATCGACTCAGGGATCGACTTTCTAGTGGCCTGCGGGTCGACCGGCGAGGCGGCAACGCTGGACGAGGAAGAGTGGCTGCACGCGGTGCGCATTGTTGCGGAGGCCGCGGCGGGCCGGGTGCCGGTATGGGCCGGATGCACGCACAACTCGACGCGGGCGCTGGTGCGTCAGGCGGCGCTGCTGCGCCATGTGCGCGGGGTGAGCGCGGTGCTCTCAGCCAATCCCTATTACAACAAGCCATCGCAGGAGGGGCAGTTCCAGCATTTTCTGGCGCTGGCCAAGGCGGTTGACCCGCTGCCTGTAACGCTCTACAACGTGCCGGGACGGACGGCGGCGAACCTGGAGCCGGAGACGGTGGTGCGGCTGGCGGCGGCGGCGTCGAACATTCAGGCGATCAAGGAAGCGAGCGGCAAGCTGCCGCAGATTGCGGAGCTGGTACACACGCTGCCGCGCAGCTTCAAGATTTTTTCAGGCGACGACAACCTGGCGCTGGCCTCGATCGGGATTGGGGCGCACGGGCTGATCAGCGTGGCATCGAACGAAGCTCCGGCGGAAGTAAGCCGCATGATTCGCTGTGCGCTGGACAACAACTGGCAGGATGCGCGGGAGCTGGAGCGGCGCTTTTCGCGGCTGTTCGAGGCGAACTTCTGGGAGTCGAATCCGGGTCCAGTGAAGACGGTGCTGAGCCTGATGGGCCGATGCACGGACCATGTGCGGCTTCCTCTGGTTCCGCCCACGGCGGCAACGCGGGCGCGGCTGGAGCGGCTGGCCGGCGAACTGGGGCTGCTAAAGCATGCACCGACGCCGGAGGGTGTTCGCTCGGAAGTGTTCTAAGAAAACAGTGGACAGTGGACGGTGGGGCTGGCGTGAGGTTGCGGCTGGCCATGCCTAGCCATGCCTGATTGCCTCCAGGGTGACGGGGCCGAGCAGGCCGGATGGGAGTCGCTGGTCGCCGGGGTGGAACGGGTTGCTGGTGGTCCATGTGAGGCGCTGTGCTTGGGGGAGGCCGCTGTCTGCGATGAGGCGGTTGGTCCAGAGATTGGCGACGACGATCTCAAGCGAGTTGCCCTTGGCGCGCAAGAGGCCGTCGGGAATGGTGACGCGCCATGGCTGGCACCAGACGACACCAAGATCTTGGCCGTTGAGTTTGACGGATGCCAGGTTGGCAACCCCTCCCAGAGACAGGAAGCTGGATTTGCTGGAGCCAGGGGCATCGCAATCGAAGGCGGTAGTGTAGGTGGCCTTGCCGGAGTAGTTGCGGATTCCGGGATCGTCGTGCAACATCCAGTCTTGCAACTCGGAAAAGACAATATGTGCCGGACCACCCCATTTGGGGTCGAAGGAGACCTGCCAGGGGGCGGTGAGGGCGGCGATGGTTTCCAGACGGGGGAAGTTGAGGCCGCGTGGCGCAGCGACCGCGGGAACCGGCTTGCGGAAGATTACGAATCCGCTCTCGAAGGGGTCGAGCTGGATGGGTAGTTGAGTGGATGCGCCGGAGACGGAGAATTGAGGCAGTTCGCGGCGCTCGCCGGTGACGGGGTTCCACCACTCGGGCTGGCGTCCGGTGACGCGGAAGCGGCAAGTGGCTGATTGCTGGCGGTCTTGACTGTTGGCGATGAAGTAGAAGTCGCAGTCGCTCTGGGTGCGATGGATGGAACGGAAGGGCGCGGTGGATTCGAAATCAGGCACGACTCCCATGCGTGCCAGCAACAGGGCCGTGCGCGCGTAGCTGGGATAGATGTCGTCTGCTTCGATATTGGCTTCTGTGAGGTTCCAGGGCGGCATGGAGGAGGGACCGAGTTCGATGGCGGGGGACTCTAGCTCGTGGGTTGCGGAGGACCAGCGCCATTCAGTGTCAGTAGAGATGAGGAGTTGCTTGCCGTCGTGATGAGTGAGGGCCAGGGAGGCAATGAGGGCGGTGTGCGCCGGGCCCTTTTTGACGATGGCGCTGAGCCTGTTTGTGCCGGGTTGGAGGAGGCTGGAGACGTCGACGCGGCGGGCACGGAGCGCGGAGTTGCCGCCCAGCAGGAAGTTGCCGTTGAGCGAGATCTCGAAGCTCTTTTCGGCGGTGATGGTGAGGACGGCAGTTTCGATGTCCTGGGGCTGTTCGACGGTGAACTCGCGGGTGAGGAAGAGGGTGGCGGGCGCGGGTTGCTCGGAGCCGATCCATTGCGCCTGGGCGAGGGGGTTGGAAGAGGGTGGCAGCGACGCACCGGCGTCTGTGAAGACGCGGCCTTTTCCGACCTGGCGTTCCGGTTGCATCTCGCCTAGCGGCCAGAGCTTTGCGGCGAGCGCCTGGAGTTGGCGGTCGCACTCGGGGTAGTTGGAGAGGCTGGGGGACTGCTGGGGAGGCGCGCCCAGGACGGTGGCCCCGTCTTCAACTAACTCGACAATCTTTGCGAGGAGGCGCGGGGTCATCGTGGTGAAGCGCGGGAGCACGAGAAGCCGATAGGACATGCCGTCGGGGAAGACGATGCGGGCGTCTCTCACAGAGGCTCGCGCGATGAGCACATCAGGCGAGCAGCCATCGAAGTTGTATCCACGGCGATCCGGGAAGATGCCGGGACGGAAGGCGGAGCGGGGTGGGAAGAATACGCTGGGCGCGCCCTCGGGGTTGAGGTAGAGGATATCCGCGACAGCAAGCCCACGGCGCAGCATCTGCTGGCAGCGGGAGAGATAGATGTGATAGGCGGGCACGAGGTCCCACCAGGTCTGGGTGCGGTCCCAGTGGACGCCGTAGCCGCCGTTGTTGCCCATGGTCATGCCGGGGAAGCGGTCGAGCCATGGCTGGGCCTGATAGCGATGGATGACGAACTTGTTGATGCCCTGGCAGAAGGCCCAGTCGCCCTGCGCCTTCATGGATGCTGGGTGCTGGTGGCCGCGCTCTTCCATGGCGGCGGTGAAGGCCTCCGCGCCGATGATCTTGCGGCCCAAGGTGTGGCCGACGGAAGCGGCTTCAGCCAGGCTGAAATCGGTGGGCGGCGGGTTGGCAGTCTTGGACCAGAATTCTCCCATAGGGATGTCTGCGGTCGCGCCCAGATCGAGGTCGGCGGCTGGGTTAAGGTCGTAAGGCTCGAGGGCGAGCAGGAGTCCGTATCGCCTGGCGTGCTCGCGCAGTCGCACGGCCTGGTTTTCGCAGACGAGTTCGCTGGCGGTTTGGCGTATATCCCAAAGGAAGCGCTCGGAGAGTTGAGGCGAGTCGACGACGAGGCCGGTGAAGGTGGGTAGCAGGGGGAGCGGATCGTAGCCGCGGCGGCGCTTGAACTCCAACTGGAAGCGGGGCGACCAGTTTTGCGAACTCATCTCCCAACTATCGAAGTGGAGTGCGACGAGGCCTCGGCCGGGGTGCTGGGGCGCGCCGGTCTTTTTGAGCAGCGAGGCGATGTAGGCGTCGAAGTGGGCGTCCATGGCGGCGGTGGAGAACTTGTCAGATTCAAGGCCGAGGCCGGGCTTGGGCGAGGGGCGCGTGGTTTGTCCGGTGAGGGTGCGGCCGAAGCGGAGGATGGTCCAGCTACCGGGGGGTACAGTCCATGTGAGTGTGCCGTCGGGCGCGAGCATGGCGGTGAGGTTGACGACCTTGGCGGAGGCGACGCAGCGATCGGCGAGGGCGGACGGGTTGGCGGCATCGCTGGGCAGGAAGGGACGGACCCAAGGGCGCTGCGTGTAAGGGCCGGGAATCTGCGAGGAGTAAGAACCGCGCGTGTAAAGCGCCTTCTCATCGGCGTCGGGAATGGTTGCGCCGGCAGCGGGAGTGGGGAAGGCGAGGACGAATTCGTCGCGGTAGAACTCCTTCCAGATTTTGAGCAGGTCAGGGGAGAGGGTGTTCTCTCCAAAGAAGGGCGTGCGGGGCGCGGGCTGGGGGAGGACGGAGTTGAAAGTGGCTGGGCCTTGGACGACAGTTTTGCTGGCGACGAGGTGCTGCATGGACTGATCGGGCTTAACCCAGGGGCCGCCCGCGCCGCACCAGCCGGGACCGGCGGCGAGGGCGATCTCAAGGCCGAGGCGGTCTGCCTCTTCAAAGGCGTGGCCGAGAAGATTTTGCCAGGGCTCGCTCATGAACTCGATGGGGCCGGGCTCGAGACCGATGCCGACCTCAAGATAGATGCCGCCGCCAAGGCCGGCGCGCTTCATGGCGGCCAGGTCCGCGTCCATGCCTTCGCGGGTGAGGTGGCCGTCCATGAAGTACCAATAGACCCAGGGGCGGGCGTTCGCAGGCGGCTGGAGGAAGTCGTTGAGGAGGCTATCCGCGGCGGCGGGTTCGATGGCGTGCAGTCTCTTCGGGAGGCTGACGGCGGCCGCGCCAAGGGCGGTGGATTTGAGGACGCTGCGGCGGGTGATCTTGCTCTTCATGGGGGGCCCCTCACTTTCGAAGGCCTTGAAGCGAGCTAGCCCATCCTTGCCGCAAGTATTGCGATAAGAATGGGCACTCGAATTTCAAGGAATCAACAGAAGAGACAGCCTATCAGAAGAGATCGACGATGGGGGGAAAGGTGAGTAAAAGGCTGAGGCCGAGGAGGACAAGCGAGGCGGCGCTGATGCGGGCCAGAGCGACGCTGCGCTTTCTCCAGCGGAATTCCAGGAGGACCCAGGTAAGGAGCCATACAAGAAGGGCGGAGGTGGTAACACCGGAGAGAGGGCCGGTGGGTTTGTAGAAGATGAAGTGGCTCTTGATGGCCGGGGATTTGTCTGCCGCGAGGGCGAAGAGGGCAACCATGAACGAGCCTACGCCGGCGGAGAGGATGGCGGCAGCGCCGGAACCGTTGGTGAGTCCAGTGGAGCTAGCGGGAGTTGAAGAAATGTTTGCGCTCATAGTTACTCTCCGTGCATGAGTTGAATGTTTTGGCCACCCTGGACGGGCGCGTACTTATCGAGCATGGCGCCGAAGAATCCGGCGATGCCAGCGGCGAGGAAGGAGACAAAGACAAAGCCGAGGACCGCATTGCGCATTTGCGGGAGGCTTTTGAGATTGCGGCCGTAGCGGATGAAGACGGCGGCGGCCATGGTGATGGCGATGGGCACGAGCCAGGCTACGTGCTCCTTCCACTCCATGCCGAGGGAGTGCCAGGCGATGGTGGAGGGGCTGGACATGAGCAGGCGCTGGGGGAAGGCGGCGAGGTTGGTGGTTCCGGGAGGCAGGGCGGCGCGATACCAGGGGTAGATGATGTATGTGCCGGAGAGGACAGCGAGCCAGGCGAGAGCGGCCATGACGAGGAGATAGATGCGCATGAATGCTTCATCCCGCGCGGTGACCGGCGCTTCCGCGGCGGGGGAATAGCGGCGGTATAACTCGATCAACGCGCCGGAGCAGGCGAGCAGATAGAGCGCGCCAAAGCCCATGCCGTGGATGAGAGTCCAAAGGCTGCGTACGGTGATTTCCATTGACTGACCTCGCGTGCGGTTGAGCTGCTGTTTGCTTAGAAGCCGTTCTTATTTGGCTGCAAGGATAACAAGGGGCTGGCGGCGGCTTTCTTGTCGTCTTTTCCCCAGGTCCAGTACATACCGAGATAGGCGTAGTTCTCAGTTTGCCCGGCGATGGAGTGGCCGTAGGCAAAGAGCAGTTGGTGGTCGGGATTCTTGAAGTGGTAGTAGCCGCCCATGTCGACCATGGTGGAGGACTCAATTTGTGCGGGGGCAGAGCCCTCACGGCCATGGGAGAAGAGTTCCGCGGCCAGTTCCCAGCGCTCGCTGAACTCGCGCTTCAAGAGGAAGCCACCGTAGGGGAAGTTGGTGAAGCCGGTTTGAGGAACGACCTGGTAACCTGCGCCGCCGTCGAGGGTCCACTTGCCGATGTTCTTCTGGGCCCAGAGGGGGAGCTTGTACCAGACTTTGCCGACGCCGAGGCCCTTGGTGTCGTCACCGGTGGGCATCTCAAACATGGTAAAGCTGCCGATTTGCGGGAAGCGCCTGGACTCTTTGATGAAGGCGATTTTTGCGCCGAGTTCCATGTCTGTTCGGCCATAGGTAATGGGGCCGGTGCCCTCGGGGAGATAGGCTCGGTCGTTCATAGGAGCCACGGTCCCGATCGGCAGGATGGCGTGAATCTGAACCCTGGGAATTGCGCCCCAGTTGAACTCAAAGCCTGGGCCGGTGGAATCAACTTCCTTGGGGGTTCCGTCTACCGCGCCGAAGATATAGAACTCATAGTGATGCAGGTCGACAGGGACTGGGTCGTCGATCTGGAAGGGTGGTCCCTGTGCCCAGAGTCGTGGTGCAGCGAATGCCGAGAACAGGACCATGGCCAAGGCTGCGTATCTGCGGTGAAGTTTCATCGACGCTCCTGGATCGAATGACGGCGAAATCGAAGACCGAGTGCAGGCGTCATGCTGGCGGTCTGGTTGATATCGCAATAAAAACCATACGGCTCTGAACTGACAGGGGAATGCGCTGAGATCTGAAATTTGCCAGCCCTAGACGTTTCCAATTTGCCTTATCGTGCGGCAGGGGCTGCATTGCCGGTCTCATGCAGATAGATAGTAGAGACTTCGCGCGAGTCCGTCTACTGGCTTCGCGGATATTCATCTGGAGTTAACCTGTAGGCGGTTCTCATACGTTCAAAAGGGGACGTGTTAGCCTTGCATACCAAGTCGGTTTCAGCTTGGATTGGCGGAGCGAAAACAAGGCCGGCCGGAGTACGAATGACTCTTTATGAAAGCTTGTATCTCGCTCTTGTAACTGGGACGCTGATATTCATTTGCTATCAGAGCCTGCTGATGCGGAAGGCGCTACAGCAGCAGCACAGGCTCGCGCGAGTGCAGTCCTACCTGCAGGTGTGGATGAACCACATCCAGACTTGCCATCTTTCCATTGCTACAGCTGAGAAATCCAGTGCGGAACAGATGAATTCGATGTCCCCATACGGCAGTTTGCCTTTGGAGGAGGCAAGGCGATGCCATTTTGCGGATGCTGTGCTGGATTTCTATGAGTGCATTTACCTGCTTTCAAAGAACGAAATCCTCGAAAAGGAAGCCGTTCGCGTCTGGCGCGATAGCGTGCCCTATGAAATTGTCAATCCGGAATTGCGCGCTCATTGGCGCCGCTATCATCACGATGGCGGCCCGGAGGTTCCCGAGGTCGGGATGTTGGGGATCTACCATCGCGACTTCATGGAAATGGTCGAGGACTCCATTGAACGCCTGGAAGGCGAACGAACTCCCCCTGAAAAACACAAGCACCGGGAGATGCAAAGCCGCTAGGTCCCGGCAAATAGGTGCGCCATCCATTGACGAATGGAGATCATCCAGCCGGTACTATCCGGCCAGCGCCTTCTTCACAAGGTCGCTGACGAGGCGGCCCTCGGCGCGGAGACCGGAGGCTTGGAGCTTGGCCTGGACGGCCTTCATGACGAGGCCCATCTCTTTGGGAGTGGGCTTGTTGCCGGTGGCGGCGGTAACTTCCGCGATGGCCTGAGCGACAAGTGTGGCGAGGCCGGCTTCATCGAGGGCCTTGGGGAGGAACTCCTCGATGACGAGGATTTCTGCAGCTTCCTTGGCGGCGAGGTCGGGACGGTTGCCATTGGTGAACTGGTCAATGGAGTCGCGGCGCTGCTTGATCATGGTGGCGAGGGCCTGCTCGGACTCGGCGGGAGTGAGCGGGGTGCGCTTCTCGATAGCCTTGTTCTTGAGGGCGTTCTTGATGAGGCGCAGGGTGGTGGTGCGGACCGCGTCATGGGCCTTCATGGCGGTAATGACCTGCTGGCTTATGAGGGCTTCGAGTGCTCCTGCGTCCATGGTGTTTATCTCCTGAAACACTGATTTTAAATGAGGGGGCCGGATTGCCGGCGTTTGGGCCTAGACAGCTTGCAGGCTGAGCGGAGCTTCGATAATTTAGGGGCGAGGGTTGGAGGTGCGCATGAGGGAATCTGCTGCGGTGGAATCAGCCTCTTTGTTGATCGATGAAAAGATCAAAGAACTTGGGGATTGGCGCGGGGAGATGCTGGCGCATGTGCGCGCAATTGTCCGCGCGGCTGATCCCGAAATCCAAGAGGAGTGGAAGTGGAGGGGGACTCCGGTTTGGTCTCACCGCGGCATTGTCTGCACGGGTGAGACATACAAGAGCGTGGTGAAGCTGACGTTTGCGCAGGGCGCGCGGTTGATGGACCCGGCAGGGCTGTTCAACTCCAGCCTGGAAGGGAATGTGCGGCGCGCCATCGACATCCACGAAGGCGATAAGGTGGATGACAGGGCGCTGCAGGAACTGATCCGAGCTGCGGTGGCGCTGAACCTTGAAGGCAAGCCGAAGGCGGGGCGAGCGGGCAGGAAGCCACTTGCGGAAGGCCGTCTGAAGTAAACCTGCTTTCTCATTGCTCTTAGATCACCGAAGATAGCTGCAATTTTTAGGCAAAGGGCGAGCAAGTTCCCCAAAATGAGCAATCGAGTTGTGGAGGCCTGATATTTTTCGGCACTATAATCCACAAAATCCACAGAATTGTGTATTCTGTGATTGATGACCGGTTTGTAAATACGGGATTTTTACGGTATCCGGTCCGAAACGAGGAGAAGAATGATTCGGAAGACGCGCTTGTTTACACCCGGTCCGACGCCGCTGTTGCCGGCGGCTCAGTTTGCGATGGCGGCAGCGGATATTCACCACCGTACGCCTGAGTTCCGCGCACTGTTCCAGAAGGTTCTGGCGCAGTTGAAGATTTTTGTGGGCACGCAGAACGACGTATTGCTGCTTTCGAGTTCAGGAACGGGAGCGATGGAGGCATCGGTTTCGAATCTGACCTCACCGGGCGACAAGGTTCTGGTGCTGACGGCAGGCAAGTTTGGCGAGCGCTGGGTGGACCTGGTGAAGGCTTTCGGCTGCCAAGTGGATGTGCTGGAGAAGCCTTACGGTGAGACGTTTGATATTGCCGAGGTGAAGGCGGCTTTGAAGCCGGAGCATCGCGCGGTGTTCATGCAGGCGTCAGAGACCTCGACGGCGGTGAGCCACGATGTAGAAGCGGTGGCCAAGCTGGTGAAGGGCACCGATACTCTGCTGATTGTGGATGGAATCACCGGGCTGGGCACGCAGACGTTTGATGTGGACGGCTGGGGGATCGACATTCTGATTGGCGGATCGCAGAAGGCGGTGATGATTCCGCCGGGCCTGGCTTACCTGAGCGTGAGCGAGCGGGCGTGGAAGGCGATGGATGCGGCGAAGAGTCCGCGCTACTACTTTGACCTTCGCAAGGAACGCAAGAACCAGGTGAAGGGCGAGACAGCTTATACGCCAGCGGTGGCGCTGGTGGCCGGGCTGGGCGCGGCGCTGGACTACATTGCCGGGCAGGCGGGCGGAGACCTGGAAAAGGGCCGCATTGCACTGATCGACAACGCGCAGGTGAATGCCAAGGCGACGCGCGCGGGACTGGTGGCGCTGGGCTTTACGCTGTTTGCTCCGACATCGCCCTCAGCGGCGGCGACGGCGGTTGCTGTTCCTGAGGGCATGAACTCAGGGGACGTGGTGAAGGCGCTGAAGGCGAAGTTCAGCCTGGTGACGGCGAACGGACAGGGGAGCATGCAGGGGAAGATCTTCCGCGTGGCGCACCTGGGGTTCTTCGACTACCTGGATACGGTGGCCTTTCTGGGGGCGATGGAGCACATTGCGAAGGACGTGCTGGGTCTGCCGGTGACGTATGGGCAGGCTGTGGCGGCTGCGCAGCAGGTGTATGCGGACGCAGCGAAAGGCTAGTTGGCTGATTGTTGTGCGTGGTACCCCACCCTTGCGCCAAAAACACGGCGCAAGGATGGGGTAGGGCGTTTTTGCTTCCAACGAGTGTGGTGGGTCTGAAGTTTGTTGAAGAATGACAGTATCTGTTTTGTGGTGAGTTGTTGGAGAAAGAATGATGGTCTCTGTTTAGTCATGAATTTTAGAGGCGGGACACTAGAGGCTTGAAGCTAAGAGCCAGGAGTTGGTTTCAATGTCTGAACTTAGTTTTGGGGAGAAGTTGCTGATTGCCCGAAAGCAGCTTGACCTTTTTCAATACCAAATGGCGGAGCGTCTGGGCGTGCATGCCAACTCGCTTACCAAGTACGAGCGGGGCGAGGGCAAGCCGCATGCCGCGGTGGTGCGCATGTTCGATCTGCTGTGCGAGCAGGAGGGCATCCGTTTTGACGAGTACGAAAGCAGCCAGAAGGCTAAGGGAGACAGGATGAAGATCGTACTGGCGGAGAAGGTATCCCCGGCAACGCTGGCCGTGTTTGCGGCCGAGCCAGGCTGGGAAGTGCTGACACACGATCAATTGCCGCAGGGACTGCCGGCGGCGCTGGCGGATGCGGATGCGCTGGTGGTGCGGAGCGCCGTGCAGGCGGATGATGCGCTGATGCATCATGCGCCGAAGCTGCGCGTGATTGGCCGGGCGGGCGTGGGCGTGGACAATATTGACGCTGAAGCAGCGACGCGGCGGGGCATTGTGGTGATGAATACGCCGGGGGCAAATGCGGTGGCGGTGGCGGAACTTGCCATTGGACTGATGCTTGCGCTGGCGCGCAAGCTGCCGGCGGCGAATGCGACGATGCATGCGGGAAAGTGGGAGAAGAAGAGCCTGCAGGGCGCGGAGCTGCGCGGCAAGACACTGGGCATTCTTGGACTGGGGCGGATTGGCTTGGAAGTGGCGAAGCGGGCGCGCGGTTTTGGCCTGGAGCTTTTGGGCAGCGATCCGTTTGTGTCGGCCGCGGTGGCGCGGGAGAACGGCATCAAGGTGGTGACGCTGGATGAGCTGATTGCGGGCTCAGACTACCTGACGCTGCACGTGGGACTGACCCCGCAGACGATGGGCGTGGTGAATGCCAAGACGATTGCGAAGATGAAGAAGGGCGTGCGGATTATCAACTGCGCGCGCGGCGAACTGATTGAAGACGCGGCGCTGGTAGAGGGCTTGAAGAGCGGGCAGGTGGGCGGAGCGGCGCTGGATGTGTTTGCCGTTGAGCCGCCGAAGGAGTCAGCCTATTTTGGATTGGAGAACGTGATTCTGACGCCGCATATTGCCGGTTCAACGGCCGAGGCGCAGGAGGCGGTGGGCATCCAGATTGCACGGCAGGTGCGCGACTACCTGAAGCTCGGGGTGGTGCAGAATGCGGTGAATCTGCCTTCGCTGAGCCACGAGGAGTACGTGGTGCTGGCGCCATATATTGATTTGGCGGGACGATTGGGGTCGTTTCTGGCGCAGGCGGGGAAGGGCGGCATCGAGTCAATTGACCTGGTGTATGGCGGCACGCTGGCGGAGTCGAAGACAGAACTTATTCGCAATGCGGCGATTGCCGGGCTGCTGCAGGGATCAGAAAATGTGAACCGGATTAACGCGGCGACGGTGGCGGAGGAGCGCGGGATTCGCGTGCATGAGGAAAAGCAGGAGAGCCATCGCGGTGGAGCGGCAAGCGTGCTGACGGTGCAACTGCACACAGGCAAGGGCACAAGCCGGGCGAGCGCGACGGTGATCCACGGGGAGCAGCCGAGGCTGCTGGAGTTTGACGGGATTGATATCGAGACGCCCCTGGAAGGGAACCTGCTGGTTTGCAGGAATCTGGATGTACCGGGCGTGATCGGCAAGATCGGGTCAATTCTGGGCGAGCAGGGCGTGAACATTGCCAACTTTGCGCTGGGGCGCGAGCGGGCTGGGGAGAAGCCGGTGAAGGCATTGGCCGTGGTGCAGGTGGACGCGCCGGTTTCAGAAAAAGTGCTGGAGGCGCTGGGGACGATTGAGGCGCTGCTGGAGGCGAAGGCTGTGACGCTGCCGGAGTAAGGGCGGATTTCAGCTTTTGGCTTCTGGCGCCTGGAAGTTTTGGGTGGTGTTGAGTCTGAACTTTCCCCGGTCTCAAAAGCGAGACCTTCCATCCGTTTGATTACCAGTCAGGATGGATGCGGCATCAGCAAATGAAAAACCACCGCCGAGCAGCGGTGGTTTTTCATTGAGGGACTTGCGCGAATTATGCGCGGCTGAGGTAGGCGCCTTCACTGGTGTCGACGCGGATTTTTTCGCCTTCGTTGATGAAGGAGGGGACCTGGACGACGAGGCCGGTCTCAGTCTTGGCGGGCTTGGTGACGCTGGAGGCGGTGGCGGACTTGAGGCCGGGTTCGGTCTCAACGACGGTGAGCTCGACAGCCGCGGGCAGATCAATGCCGACGGCGTTGCCGTCGTGGTAGCTGACCTTGATCTGGAGGTTGGGCGTGAGGTACTCGACGGCATCGCCGAGGGTGGAGCCCTTGAGGACGGTCTGCTCGTAGTCGACGGGATTCATGAAGTAGTAGTCGTCGCCGTCGTTGTAGAGGAACTCCATGGAGATTTCGTCGACCATTACTTTTTCAATGGCGTCGGCGGAGCGGAAGCGCTCTTCAAACATGGCACCGGACTTGAGGTTGCGCAGCTTTGCCTGGATGAAGGCGCGCAGGTTGCCGGGGGTGCGGTGTTCGACTTTGAAGACCAGATGCAGTTGGTCTCTGTGCTTGATGATCATGCCGGGACGCATTTGAGTGGCGGGAATCGCCATAAGAGGTAAAGCTCCTTGCTATGTTTGCGCACGCTGCGCGAAAAAAATCGGCCTTGGCCCAATCATTATTGTAGCTTAGGGGCGCAGAACGCGGTTTGCGGGCGGGCATTAGATTTCTGGATAGAAGTCAAAGAAGGCATCGAGGGAGCGTTTGAGCTGGGCTTCAATCTCTTCACGGGAGCCGTCAATGACGTGCATGGCAACGTGTGCCTGGTGGCCGTTGGCGAGTTTGAGGGTAGCGTCCTGGATTTCAGTAACTTCGCCCTCGGGGAGCAAACGAAGGCCGTAGATGAGAGTCAAGTTTGCCATATGCGACATGATAGACAAGGACGCGATAGGCTTGCAGATGCGTTTCAGATTGGGAGCGGGTGTGCGATGGCCGGAATGAGCAGGCGGGACGTGTTGAAGGGTGCCGGGGCGGCGTTGGCGCTGGCGCAGGGCGGGTGGAACCGTGCGGCGGCGCAGGGTGCGGATTTGCCGCATGGAAGGCCGACGGCCGCGGATCGGCATTTCAGAAGCGAGGCTGTAGAGGCGCTGATTCCGCGGGTGCAGCGCGGAATTGCGGATCGCGGGCTGGCGACGATGTTTGAGAACTGCTTTCCGAACACGCTGGACACGACAGTATGGCCGGGCAGCTATGGGGGGAAACCGGACACGTACGTGGTGACGGGGGATATTGACGCGATGTGGCTGCGCGACTCATCAGCGCAGGTGTGGCCCTATCTGCCGCTGGCGAAGGAAGACGCGAAGCTGCGGGAGTTGCTGGAAGGGGTTATCCGGCGACAGGCGCGGATGATCCTGATTGATCCTTATGCGAATGCTTTCATGCGGGATGAGAAGGCTGCGCCGCTGAGCTGGTCAGTACATGACCGGACGGAGATGCGGCCGGGCGTTGGGGAGCGGAAGTGGGAGCTGGATTCGCTTTGCTACACGATCCGGCTGGCCTATGGATACTGGCGGGCGACGGGGGATACGCGGCCGTTTGACGCGCAGTGGAGCGAAGCAGCGTGGACGATTGTGCGAACGCTGCGGACGCAGCAGCGCAAGGATGGGCGAGGGCCGTATTCGTTCGGGCGGGATTCGACGGTGCCGTACGACACGGTGGCGCTGGGCGGGTTTGGGAATCCGGCGCGGCCGGTGGGGATGATCTTCTCAATGTTCAGGCCGTCGGACGATGCGTGCATCTATCCGTTGTTTGTGCCGGCGAATCTGTTTGCAGTGGTGAGCTTGCGGCAGTTGGCGGAGATGGCGGCAAGTGTGGCGAATGACGCCAAGCTGGCTGCCGAGGCTACAGCCCTTGCCGGTGAGGTGGAGAGGGCGCTGCAGCAGCACGGGAAAGCAGTGCATCCGACGCACGGGAACATCTGGGCGTATGAGGTGGACGGCTTTGGCAACGCGCTGATGATGGACGACTCCAATGCGCCGGGGCTGTTGAGCCAGGCTTACCTTGGTTGCTGCCCGCTGACTGATGCGCTCTATCAGCGGACGCGGGGGTTTGTGCTGAGCCCTTCGAACCCTTATTTCTTCAAGGGAAGGGCGGCGGAGGGCGGGGGAAGTCCGCATACGGGTGTGAATGTGGTTTGGCCGATGGCGATTGTTTACCGGGCACTGACCACGACGGACGAGGGGGAGATTCGGCAGTGCCTGCGCTGGCTGCGGGATACGACGGCGGGGACGGGATTTGTGCACGAATCCTTCGAAATGGACGATCCCACGAAGTTCACGCGGCCGTGGTTTGCATGGGTGAATACGCTGTTTGGTGAACTGGTGGTGAAGCTGGCCAAGGAGCATCCGGGGGTGCTGGGGTAGGGGCCACTTCCGGCTTGCATTTTGTGTTCTTTGCAAGAATCATCCGGAGGGCGGAGGTGGCGTGTGCCGCCCTTCCCGGACGGGGGTGGTTGGTCTGGCCCAACCACCCATTTAAATGCAGGGTGACTTGCCGTTGACGGCATGGAACTCGGCGGCCGATCAGGGCGGGCTGGGAACGATACTAAATTCTGAATTTTCAGTAGAAAGTTCCACAGATATTAAAATATCGAAAATTCGCCGGCGAATCCTATGTTGTTTATTTTCATGCATATAAGAGAGCTGTCAGAATGGCCATTGAAATGCTAATAGATACACAATACAAACGGGTTCAATTGATCTCAAGGAAACCAGGGACCCGTTCATCGTTGCTGTTTGTTTCATTTTTGTCATTCTCATCCACGCGGCACAGGGCAGTCCAAGCCGAAACTGTTGATTGCACGCATCCTGTTTGCATCCCCCAATGCGTTTGACAGCCATGCGGGCCAAAGTAACAAGTCAATCTGAACCGGTAAATCTCTCGAGGAGAAAGCTTTCAATGAAGAGAACACTGTGGGTTTTTGCATTTCTGCTAGCTGTATCCAGTTTTGCGTTGGGTCAATCGCAAAACGGCAGCATATCGGGCATCGTATCTGATCCAACGGGTGCGGTAATTCCCAACGCCAAAGTCACGGTTACCAGCGTGCAAACCAACGCTGTCAGAACCACCCTTTCGGGCGGTTCCGGAGCCTATACGGTTCAAGGCCTGATTCCGCAGGACTATACAGTCAAGGTAGAGGCGGCAGGCTTCTCTTCCACAACTTCAAAGCTGAATGTCGCGGTAGGTTCCGCCAACACCATCAACGTGAAGCTGGGTATCAGCGGCGCGTCCACGGTGGTTGAGGTGGCGGCGAACGCGCTGGTGGGGATCGATCTGGAGAATGCAGAAAATTCCCAGGTGATCTCGACGCAGCAGATCACGGAGTTCCCGACCGAATCGCGTAACCCTTATGATCTGGTTTCGCTTTCCGGCAGCGTATCGAGCGATCCGAGCGCGGCATCACGCGGTGTTGGCTTCAACATCAGCGGCGCCCGCAGCTCCTCGACAGAAATTCTGCTCGACGGTATTGAAAACACCTATCTCTTCTCGGTCAATGTTGCGACGACGGTTCCCCTGGATTCAGTTCAGGAATATCGCGTCATCACATCGAACTATTCTCCTCAGTATGGCCGCGCCTCAGGCGGCGTTGTGAATGTGGTCACGAAGTCCGGCTCGAACGCCTTCCACGGAACGGGCTACGAGTTCTATCGTCCCTCGACCTTTGCGTCCGGCTCGTACTACAACAATGCCAACGGCATTCCGCAGCACCGTTTTGTGCGCAACAACTATGGATTCTCACTGGGCGGCCCGATCAAGCGGGACAAGCTCTTCTTCTTCTCGAACGTAGAGTGGCTCAAGGTTCGCAGCAGCAACGTACAGCAGTATTATGTGCCGACCGCGCAGTTCATCGCGGCGTCGAATGCCAACACACAAGCGTTTTTCAGCAAGTTCGGCAAGATCTCTGGTACGCCTAGCGGCAAGGTACTGACGCTCGGTCAAATCGGCGGCGCAACCGGAGCAGTGAGCAGCGCCTTCGCAACAGATCGCACAGCACTTGAAACGAATTTCCCGTCTGTATTCAATGACAATTTCGCGATGCTGCAGCAGATCAACGTAACCGCGTTTCTGGATGCAGGCGGCGGCAATCCTCAGGACCTGTACAACATCGTAGGCCGCGGGGATTACACGATCTCCGATCGCACCCAGGCTTATGGCCGTTATGTGATCTATAACCTGGCACAGCCCTTGGGCGCCGGCAACCTGAGCCCGTACGCCGGCTTCAGCACGCCCGCAACCAACAAAGCCCAGAACCTGGTTGTAGGCCTCACGCACAACTTCTCAAACAATCTGACCTCACAGATCCAGGCGGGCGGAATGCGCGCCAACGTGAACCAGCCGCTGGGCGCCAACCCGGCCGGCCCCACGCTGTTTATCAATTCCGGCGCAGCGCCTAGTGTTGGCGGCAACTCGCTGGTCTTCCCTGGCTATAACGAAGGCAACGCCGGCAATGGCTTGCCCTCCGGCGGCCCGCAGAACAACATTGTGATCAGCCCGGTTGCTACCTGGACCAAAGGCCGGCACACTTACACCTTCGGCGGCCAGTACACGTACATCCGCGACAACCACACATTCGCCATCTACGAGAATGCGCAAGAGTCGCTGCTGAGCTCAGGAACGGGCGGCGCGCTTGTGAACTTCCAGGCGGGCGTATTCAACTTCTTCCAGGCCAACCTCGATCCGCAGGGCAAGTTCCCCTGCACGAAGGATCTGGTTACTGGAGTGGTGAATGTAACAACGGGTTGCTCGATTACGACTCCGGTAAGCCAGCCCAACTTCAGCCGTTCAAACCGCTACAACGAAGGCGCGGGATACTTCAACGACTCCTGGAAGGCGACTCCTCGCCTGACCCTCGACTTGGGCATGCGGTATGACATCTATGGAACCCAGCACAACAAGCACCACGAACTGGACTCCAACTTCTACTTTGGTTCCACCGGGTCCCTTGCCGACAGATTGCGCGCCGGCAAAATTCTGCGCGCAGTTGATCAGGCACCGGCAGGCGTACAGAGCCCGAACGGCAAGCTCTGGCACACCAACATGAAGCAGTTTGGCCCCCGCATCGGATTTGCCTATGACCTTACGGGCGACGGCAAGACCAGCGTCCGCGGCGGCTATGGCATCAGCTACGAGCGTAACTTTGGCAACGTGACCTACAACGTGGCTCTTAACCCCCCGGCGCAATTGGCCATCAGCTTTACCAATGTGGACGTAGGCGCGCAGATTCCGATCAGCACGGGCGTCCTTGGATCGTTCAGCTCCGGCTCGGGCGTAACCAAGGCCATTCCTCCGGGAACGGTTCGCGCGGTTGATCCCAACATCAAGCCTGCATACGGCCAGTTCTACACGCTGGCTCTCGAGCGTGTATTCAGCCAGTCCATCTCGGCCGGCGCCTCCTATACTGGAACGCGCGGTATTCACAACTACTCGATCGCCAACTACAACCGCAGCTACTATGGTCCGGTGTACGAGAACGATGCGCTGAAGTATTCACCTTCAGGTGCAACGAACTCAAACAGGCTGAATCCTCAGTTCACGTCAATCAACGTGCGCGGCGCGGACGGCGACAGCTATTACAACGGCCTCAATCTGTACATGCGCGGCAGCAACCTCTTCCAAGCGGGTCTTACTGTTACGGCCAACTACACGTTCTCTCACTCGACTGACAACACCAGTTCCGCATTTACGGATGGCCAGTCGAATGGCGATGTGGGCGGCGTTGCTTACTTTGACCCGTTCAACCACGCGATTGACCATGGCAACTCTGATTTCGACGTGAAGGACCGCGTGTCGGTTTCTGCACTGTGGGACATCAAGGCAGCAGACCATCTCTCCTCGTACGTTGCACGCGAGGTTCTGAGCGGATGGGAAGTGGGCGCCCTGTTCAGCGGGAGCACCGGCACACCTTTCACGATGTATGACTGCAACCTGCCCCACGTTACGGCATGCGCTCGCGCACGCTTCCTGCAGACTCCGAGCTATCAGCGGACGGGAGGGGAAGTTCCGACCGGGACCCCCGATCTGTTCAAATACATCACCTTCCCAGCCTACAGTTCCACGGCTTATGGCACTTACGGCGATCCCAAAGAGGGCGCAGCCGATCTGCCTACAGTCGTAGGCGGCGTCGATATGTTCCCTGGCGGCATGTCAGCACGCAATGCTTTCCGTGGACCGGGCGCAGTCAAGTTTGACATGAACGTGAACAAGACCATCAAGCTCAACGAGCGGTTCACCTTCCAGCTTCGCGGTGAGGCTTACAACATCCTGAACCATGCCAACAGCTACCTGAACCTGAGCGGTGCGAACGACGTGTCCAACACGACCTACGCACAGACCTACAAGACAGGCCCCGGCGCTGGCGGCAACCGCCAACTGCAGCTCGCAGGCAAGATCGTTTTCTAACTTGTAACCATCAACCGAGAGGGCCGTTCCGCTTATGCGGAGCGGCCCTTTTGCTTTTGGTGTGACAGCAGCGAACAGGGGAGTAGCTGCCGGCAGAGGCTGTTGGAATGACAAAACACCCGGTAAAGCCCCTTTGAATGGGCGCGAACGCCAAGGCTCCAGGACTGGCCGGGGCGAACGCACGGGACTTTGCGACGCCGTTTCGCGAGGTTGAGTCGGAGGGCGGGCTTGAGCATCTAAAATCGAGACGGGAAACCTTATGACTGAGATTCGCGACACAGTAATTCTGGGCTCGGGATGCGCCGGGCTTACGGCGGCCATCTACACGGGCCGGGCTGGATTGAACCCGCTGGTTCTGGAGGGCCATGAGCCCGGAGGACAGCTATCCATGACGACGCTTGTGGAGAACTTTCCGGGATGGCCGGAGGGTATCCAGGGGCCTGAACTGATCGACAACATGAAGAAGCAGGCGGCGCGGTTTGGCACGACGTTTCAACTGGCGCACCTGAACAAGGTTGACTTGGGGGCGCGGCCGATCAAGCTGGAGACATCGGCGGGAGAGATCTGCACGCGGACGCTGATTGTGGCCTCAGGCGCAACTGCACGGTGGCTGGGCTTGCCGAGCGAGCAGGCGCTGATTGGGCATGGAGTTTCAAGCTGCGCCACCTGTGACGGGTTCTTCTTCCGCGGCAAGGAGATTGCAGTGGTGGGCGGGGGCGACTCGGCCATGGAAGAGGCGCTGTTTTTGACGCGCTTTGCCAGCAAGGTGACGCTGCTGCACCGCCGGGATGCCTTCCGCGCCTCGAAGATCATGCTGGACCGGGCGATGGCGCATCCGAATGTTGAGCTGCGCACCAACACGATTGTGGAAGAAGTGCTGGGCGTGGAAGAGAAGGATGTGAAGGGGCTGAGGCTGAAGGATGTGAAGACGGGCGTTGAGTCCATACTGCCGGTCAGCGGGCTGTTTCTGGGGATAGGCCACGAGCCGAACGCCAAGATGTTTGCCGGGCAGATGGACCTGGACGAGGACGGCTACATCCGGACGTCGGGCAATGTGCTGACGACGAACAAGGGCGTGGTGATTCCGGGCGTGTTTGCGTGCGGGGATGTGCAGGACCGCCGTTACCGGCAGGCGATTACAGCGGCGGGCTCAGGCTGCATGGCTGCGCTGGAGGCGGAGAAGTTTTTGGAGGAGCACGGGCACTGAGGTGGCAGCCAGCAAATGAGGCCGGGGTGGAAGCCCCGGCTTGCTCGTCTGCGGACTACCAGGAGTGGAAGACGAAGAAGACCGCTCCGACGAGGCAGAGGGCGGCAGCTGCGTGGTTCCAGCGCAGGTGCTGACCGAAGTAGAAGGTGACAAAGACGCCGAAGATGATCAGGGTGATGACTTCCTGAATGACTTTGAGCTGGATGGGCGAGAACCGATCTGCGCCGAGGCGGTTAGCCGGGACCTGAAAGCAGTACTCGAAGAAGGCAATGCACCAACTGACGAGGATGACCTTCCAGAGGGCTTCCTGGCGAAAGCGAAGATGGCCGTACCAGGCGAAGGTCATGAAGATGTTGGAGAAGATGAGAA
>Ga0316217_10002063_pt1 | contig 24882 bp, 19 predicted proteins | sample 1anoAmetaG_FD_203633 | JGI IMG/M metagenome (GOLD analysis project Ga0316217, IMG submission 203633) | Freshwater microbial communities from Trout Bog Lake, Wisconsin, USA - 1anoA | ecosystem: Environmental > Aquatic > Freshwater > Lake > Hypolimnion/Profundal zone | place: USA: Wisconsin...
TGCAACCGCTTCAAAAAGCAGATGGTGGAAGGCTTGGCACCTTTGAACACGGCGAAGAAATCATCGGCGGTCGTTTCCAAAAGTTTCTTGTGGCGCAAGCCGTCCAAGGCCGGCGACTTGAAAGCCGTGGCGAAGCGTTCGCGGCTGCTCGCCTTGCCGCGCGCCTGCAACTGGGCCATGACGGTCTGCCAGGTGCGCTCGACAAAGGCGGGGTCGCTGGCCGTCAGGTAGGCGCGGGCCAGATGGAGATTCAAGACCGGCTGGCGCTGCGCCTCGTTGCGGGCGTTGAGCAGGCTGCGCGCCTCGGTTTCATCCTTGGTGCGCAAGCTGGTTTGCTTGCCAGTGGTGCTGTCTTGGCTGTAATATACGGCCCCACGGCGAAACAGCGTGTATTTGGTTTTCATGGGCATGGTCTGAATCATGCACCAGAACCGTCGCGACACGTTAAAGTGTAGTGGGCGAGTTTCAGCGGAATAGTGGCAGCGTAGTGGCGAATTGTGGTTCAACCCGCCGCGTGGCTGACAGCTCCACTGACAGTGGCCGTCCATCGCCTCAAGAAACCCTGTATTTATGCGGGCTTTGACAACTTGATGACAGATGAAACACAGATTGAACACAGATGAAAATCAAACCAGCGAATCTTGAGGATGATTCTTTAGCCAATTCTCGAAATAGTCATCAATAATTTTGTTGATGTTCTCACGGTTTGCATCTTTCCAATACCATTGCACTTCGGAAGTCTCCAAATCGGACAATGCAAAATAAAGCAGATAAAAATCCATCAGTGGCTTTGCGTAATTCGTCACCAAACACAAATCTTTTAATTTCAGAAGCGCATCTTTTCTTGTAAGCTCGCCGTTAGAAAGCTGTCGAAAAATTGGGGCAATAAAATGTGGAATAGAATTTTCCTTTGTTAGCGGGATAATGTTCAGCTCATTGAATGCCCTTTTTGATAAACGATTTATTTCTTGGTCATCAAATGGCGGTTCAAGCCCCGCAAGAATTCGAAGACTTTCAGAATCATAACCGGCCAAAATTGCCTCGGTTGCCCAATCAACCCAATTTTTTAACGGCGATAACCCAAGAAGGAATCCAGCTTGGATTTCGTATGTTCTTGGTGGAAGCTTTTCCATTTAGTTCAAAAACCCCGTCAACGGACTCGTCGCGCTCGCCGTTTCGCTTTGCGCGCCGAGGCCGGTTTCAAACGCCGCGCGGCCAGCTTCCACGGCCTGCTTGAACGCGATGCCCATGCGGTTCGGGTCGTTGGCCACGGCGATGGCGGTGTTCACCAGCACGGCGTCCGCGCCGAGTTCCATCGCCTCCGCCGCCTGACTGGGCGCGCCGAGACCGGCGTCCACGACCACCGGCACCGTGGCTTGTTCAATGATGATACGAATTTGATCGCGCGTCTGTATGCCGCGATTCGAGCCGATGGGCGAACCGAGCGGCATCACCGTCGCGCAGCCGACTTCCTGCAAACGCTTCGCCAAAACCGGATCGGCGTTGATGTAGGGCAGCACGGTAAAACCTTCCTTCACTAAAATTTCCGCCGCCTTGAAAGTTTCAATCGGATCGGGCAGCAGGTAGCGCGGGTCGGGATGGATTTCAAGCTTCACCCATTTCGGCAATCCGGCGGCGACGGCGAGGCGCGCGAGGCGGACGGCTTCCTCGGCGTTCATCGCGCCGCTGGTGTTGGGCAGGAGCAGATATTTTTTCGGGTCAATAAATTCAAGGATGTTGGCAAACGGATCTTTTTTGCCGGACAAATCCGCGCGGCGCAGGGCGACGGTGACCATTTCCGTGCCGCTGGCGGCGAGCGCATCGCGCATGGCTTCCGGCGACGGAAATTTTCCCGTGCCAAGAATCAGGCGCGACCCAAACTCGCGTCCGGCAATGACCAGCTTTTTGGAAGACAAAGACATCCCGCCTAATTTAGAAAATTGCGCCGGTTTGTCGAGGCGCGAAGAACGGGTTCAAGGTTCAATGAAAATGATTCGTGGCCCCATGCTGGCGCAGCAAGTTCCCGAAATCCTTATAATTGCTGGCCGGATAATCCAATGGCGTCGAGCCATGATTGTCCTTGGCGTTGACGTCTGCGTTGTTGGCGACCAGCAATGCAACCATGGCCGCGTTTCGCTTCCCCAATTCCGTCTCCGGTTGGTAGCGGCTGTCCGTTGCTTGTGCCAATACCATGTGCAACGGCGTTTCGCCTTTGTTGTTCCGGGCATTGACATCCGCGTGGTGGACTAGGAGCAGTTCCGCCACGTCTTGATGACCACTCATCGCGGCTTCATGCAACGGCGTCCAGCCGTCGTTGCTTTTGGCGTTGGCCTCGGCTTCATGGGCCAGCAGCAATTCCGCCATGTCCTTGTTGACGGCGAAATGCAACGGCGTGGCCCCTTGGTTGTCCTTGGCTCCGACCTTGGCTTGGTTGGCCAACAGCAATTCCGCCACGCCCTTGTAGCCTTTCATCGCCGCCAAGTGCAAAGGCGTATTGCCCAAATTATCCGTTGCCTGGACATCGGCCCGGTGGGCCAGCAGCAGTTCCACCACATCCGCGTAGCCGTGATACGCCGCGATTTCCAAAGGGGTTCCGCCGAAAACATCCTTGGCATTGACCTCGGCTTGGTTGGCCAGCAGCAATGCCGCCACGGCCTTCTGGCCCTTCAGCGCCGCACAGTGCAAAGGCGTTAACCCGTGCGGGTCTTTGCTGGCAATTAAATTAGGATGGGCTTTGAGCAGGGCCTTGACCGTTTCCAAGTCGCCACTCTTGGCCGCGTCAAGAATCGCGTCATTCTGGCGGCAACCGGCAAAGCCAATCAGTGCCCCCACGAACAGCACGGCAACGGCGAGGCGGAGCAGTGATGGTTTTAGTTTCATGGCTTGGGGATAGCCGCTTTGCGGAAAATTGGCAAGCGCGCTATTTCACCCTGGCGCTCACCCGGCTGCGGCACTAACCGGCCACGCGCCAAAGAGAACCGTTTTTTCGACGATTGGGAAAATTTCCGCTGGTGATTGCGGCGGGCAGGTCGGGCCTGTCACCACCGCAATTTTCAATCGCGGAGATTTTTTATTTGCTTGTTTTCGGGCGGCGCAAAACCATCCTTGCCCGATGAATTTATTCAAAACCCCGCTGGCTTCCGTCGGAGTGATTTGCCTGTGGGCGCTGGTGGCCGTCGCGCCACCGGCTGCTGCCGCGGACAAGCAGTTGTTCGCTTTCAAATTTTCCACCAACCAGCCGCTGGTTTATGCGGTCACGATCAAATCCCGGACGGTCGCGGACAACAATATCGCGGGCAAAACTTCGCTGGTGAAAAATTCCTCGGAGCTGCGCTACAAAATGCGGCTGACGGGCTGGCGGAAAAATGCGGACGGCACGATGACGGTGCTTTACAAGCCGTTTGAGGTCGAGCAGGACCTGGATGTTTTCGGCACCAGCCATGTGGTCACGCAGATCCGGGGCTTGAAAATCCGGAGCCTGCAAAACGGCATTGTCGTCATTGATACGGAAAAAAACGTGGGCATGGCACAGGTGAAATCAATCAAGACGGGGATTTATCCGGCGATGTTGAGCGGCTATTTTGATTTCGAGCCGACGGGGCGCGCCAAGAAATATGAGGGCGATCTGCCGTTTATTGATCACTGGACGGACACGCTCAAGCAGGACATCGGTTTTTTTCACATCGTTTTCCCCGACCATCCGGTCGCCGTCCGGGAGGAGTGGACGCAAAATACAACCATGATTTCCAGCGGCGGCGCCACGCTGGCCGATCCGCTGACGACCACCAACACGTTCGCGCGGGACCTGGATTTGATGAGCAACGGAATTCCGGTGGCGGTCTTCGGCATGACGAGCGCGAATCATTTGCAGAATTTGAGCGGCTACTTTGAGCAGATGGGCCAGAAGTCCAGTTTGAACATATCGCAATTTGATCACAACGCATTCGGCACTTTTCATTTTGACCCGAAACAGGGGGTGTTGCTGGATGCAAAAACCACCGACACGGGCGCCATCAGCATGGAAATGCTCGTGCAGGGCAACACGGCGACCAGCCATGTGGATATTCAGGTGGATGCGCAGATGACCCTGCTGACCGAGCCGCCAGCCAAGTAAATTTCTTTGCGCCGGGGGAAATTTTAATAGCGGTTCAGGTTTTCTCTGGCGGCAGGCCGACGTAGTCCATGCCCACCAGGCAAACGTCATCGTCGAACTCGCCGTTGACGGCGAAGGTGCGGATGACCTGTAGCAGTTCGTCGAAGAGAATACCCGGGGGAAGGCGCAGGAGATTTTTCACGTCGAGCGTCAGGCGGGCTTGGGAGTAAAGTTCCTCATTCTGGCCCTGCACTTCGTAAAGACCGTCGGTGAAGAGCATCAGAAAATCGCCCGGCAGCAGGGTCGTCTCCGAAGTCTGATACGGCGGATCTTCAAACAGGCCGAGGGCGGGCTGGCTGCGGCCGGAGGAATTGGCGAGCGGCTCCACGCGGTCGGCCGAGCGGCGGATGAGCAGTGGCTTGGGATGGCCGGCGTTGGCGTAGCGGAGCCGGCCGGTGCGACAGTCGGCCACGGCATAAAACCCGGTGGTGAGCATCGGCGAACCGGTGTTTTTCAGGATGCTGCACAAATCGTAGTTCAACTTGCGGAGAAAATTGCCGGGGTCGCGGGCGAGCGGCTTGAGTTCCTCGGCGAGCGCCCGGATCATGGCGGTGACGAGCGCGGCGCGAACGCCGTGGCCGGTGACATCGCAGATGAACACGCCGACTTCGGAATTGGAAATGGCGGTGAGGCTGAAGAAATCGCCGCTGACGGATTCCGCCGGCTCGTAGCGGTGGACGAATTGAAAGGCGCTCTGCTCCGGCGCGACATGCGCCGGAAAAGTTGGATACGTCTGCGGCAGCATGGTGAGCTGGATTTCGCGAGCGGTGCGGAGGTTTTCCTCCATGAGCGCGCTTTTGGTGCGGAGTTCCTCGCGGCTGCGCGACAGGTCGGCGGTGGCGCGACGGATCTGCTCCTCGGCATGTTTGCGCTCGGTGATGTCCTCGACGGTGCCTTCGTAGTAAAGCAGTTTGCCCTGGCCATCGCGCACGGCGCGGCAGTTTTCCGCGATCCAGATGATGGTGCCGTCCTTGCGAAAAATCTTCGACTCGAAGCCGCTCAAGGTGTCGTGTTCCTGCATGAGGCGGACAAATTCCTCGCGCCGGCCGTGCTCAACGTAAAGACTGCCGGCGATGTCCTTGATGCTCGCCATCAGTTCCACCGGCGAGTTGTAACCGTAAATTCTCGCCAGCGCGATGTTCGCCAGCAGGTAATGGCCGTTGGGCGTGGTGCGGAAGATGCCCTCGACCAGATGGTCGAAGATGCCGTAGTAATTGTTTTTTTCCTCGACCAGCGCGAGCCGTTCCTCCTGCCGGGCGATGGAGCAATGGATCGCGTGCCACAACGTCTGCGCCTCCAGCCGCTCGCGGCCCAGATATTCCTGCGCGCCGCTGAACACCGCCTCGGCCAGGAACGCCACGTCCTCGCTCGGCCCGATCACCAGCACCGGCAGCGTCGGCACTTTGGTGGTGAGCGAAGTGATTTGAAACAACGCGGCCGCATTGGCCTGCGCAATCCCGAACAGGATGGTGTGAAAGACGTTGGTTGCCAGCATCGCCAGCGCGGCGTCGGTGGTCGGTTCCGCCGTCACCTCCACCGCTGCAGTCGGGCGCAACAGCTCCGCCACATGGCGTGCGAACGGCGCATCATCGCTGATCAGCAGAATTTTCAGAGGGCGGGTTTCCATGCTGTTTCCGAGTGGTAGAAAATACAGGGTTTGCGCCGGCCCGCAAGCGCGATGCGCCCGCCGCGAAAAAATTGCGCTTGCCAAACCCCGGCCAATGGGTTTGAAATGCCGTCAGCCATAAACCCCGTTTGGAAAACCAACAACCACATGTGAATCAGGCTTATGAAAAATTATCCTCCCGCTGAAATCCGCAACTTCGCCATCGTCGGCCACGCCTCGTGCGGCAAAACCCTGTTGAGCGAGGCGATGCTTCGCTGCGCCGGGGTGATCTCGCGCCTGGGAAGCATCGCCGACGGCACGACCGTGTCTGATTATCATGTCAGCGAGAAACAGCGGCAGATTTCCGTCTCCGCCACGCTCATGCACGCCGAGTGGGCCGGGAAAAAGTTCAACCTGATTGACACGCCCGGCTACCTTGATTTCATCAGCGAAGGCTTGGGCGCGCTGCGCGTCGGCGATTTTGCGCTCGTCGTCATTCATGCGCAGCATGGTTTGGGCGTGGGCACGGACCGTGTGTGGAATTACGCCACCGGCTACGGCCTGCCGAAAATGATCGTCGTCAATGCGCTCGACAAGGAGCACGTGGACTTTGACGCCGTGCTGAAATCCACGCAGGAACATTTCGGTCGGCACGTCTTTCCGTTGAGCGTGCCGGTGAATGCCGGCCCCGGCTTCAACCGCACGCTCGACGTGCTGCGGAATGAAGTTGTGACTTACGCCACCGACGGCTCCGGCAAATATACCGAGGAGCCCGCCACCGGTGAACTCGGCGAACGCGTGAAGCGACTGCACAACGAACTTATCGAGCACATCGCCGAGTCCGACGACACGCTGATGAGCAAATATTTCGAGCAAGGCGGTTTGTCCGAAGAGGAATTTCGCGCCGGCATCCACGCGGCGGTGCAAAAGGAATTATTCATTCCGCTCTTCGCTGCCTCGGCGGAAAAAAATATCGGCGTCGCGCGTCTGATGGATTTCATTGCGAAATACGGTTCGTCGCCGGTGGACCGAAAAAATGTTCCGGCGATTGACGCCAACGGCAACGAAACCGAGGTCAAGCTCGACAGCAACGAGACCGTCGCCTACATCTTCAAAAACATGACCGAGGCGCACTTTGGCGAGCTGTCTTTCTTCCGCGTCTATTCCGGCACGGTCACGACCGGCACGGATTTGTTCAACAGCGACCGCAAGATCACCGAGCGCGTTGGCCAGATATTCCTGCTCAACGGCCAGATCCGCGAGGCCGTTCATGCGCTCGGCGCGGGCGACATCGGCGCGGTGGTGAAGCTCAAGGACACGCACACCGGCAACACGCTGTGCACGCCGAAACATCCGGTGACGCTGCCGAAGGTAATTTATCCCAAGCCAAATATTCACGCCGCGCTCATCGCCAAGGTGAAAGGCGAGGAAGACAAAATCGCCACCGGCCTCGCCGCGTTGCACGAAGAAGACCCGACGTTCCTTTACGTCGTGGATGGTGAATTACATCAAACGATTCTTTCCGCGCAGGGCGAACTGCATCTGGAAGTCATCGCCGACCGTTTGCGCCGCCGGCACAACGTCCACGTCGAACTCGCCGAGCCGCGCGTGAAATATCGTGAAACGATCAAAGGCAAGGGCGAATCTAAATATCGCCACAAAAAACAAACCGGCGGCGCGGGCCAGTTCGCCGAAGTCTGGATGCGCATCGAGCCGAAGCCGCGCGACAGCGGCGTGGAGTTCACGCAATCGCTGGTCGGCCAGAACGTGGACCGCAATTTCGTGCCGTCCGTCGAGAAAGGCGTGGCGCAGGTTTGCAACGAAGGCGTCATCGCCGGCTGCCGCGTGACCGACGTGAAGATTGATTTTTACGACGGCAAAATGCACCCGGTGGACTCGAAGGACATCGCGTTTCAAATCGCCGGTTATTTCGCATTCAAGGAAGCGTTCGCCGCCGCCAAGCCGCTCTTGCTGGAACCGATTGAAATCGTCGAGATTCAAGTGCCGGAATCGTTCATGGGCAAAGTTATGGGCGATCTGTCCTCGCGGCGCGGAAAAATTCTCGGCATCGAAGCCGAAGGCTCGTTCCAAATCATCAAGGCCAGCGTGCCGACGGCGGAACTGTATCACTACTCCAGCACGCTGCGTTCCCTGACCGGCGGGGCGGGCGTTCACACCGAGACGTTCAGCCACTACGAAGAAATGCCGCGCGAGGCGGCGGAAAAAGTCATCGCCGAAGCCGCCAAACGCAAGGCGAACCACGACAATAATAATTCGCACTGAACCGTCCGCCGGTGCCGCGCTGGCTGATGTTTACGGCGAATTGGCATCCACGACGCCGGGGTCAAAAATAAGCTGGCCCTGGCGGTTCTGCCCGATTTCGAGCGCAAAAATATCAATCTGATACCGGCCGTTGGCGCTGGAAATGGCGTTGAGCTGTTTCTGCGCGAGGTCGCGCGCCTGTTCAATTTTTTTCTGATCGGCCAGAGCGGCGTCCGCCGCCGTGCGTTCCTGGGCCGCCAACTGGGAATAATTTCCGGCGTTCGCCCGCGTCCGCCAGTTGCGGGACCGGGCCTCGGCAGTGGCGCGGGCGTCCGCATTTTTCTGCGCTTTCAAGGCGGCCTGATAGGCGTGCGCGTCATTGGTGATCTGCTGGTCGTATTGGGGCAGCAGCGTTTTCAGGCTGTAATACAGCTGCTCTTCCGCCACCGGCGGATTCTTGAGGACGATCCGCGCGTTGGTCCAGTTCATGGGGCTGGTGGCGATTTCGGCGTCCACCAACCAAGTGTATTCCTGGTCGGCCGCCGTCACGCCGATCACGTGTTGCCATGCCGTCAGGGGGCGGTCCGGGTAAATCGCATCACCAGCCAGTGCGTTTTTTTTCGGTCGTTGGCTGTGCTGCGCGCCGCCATGCCGCAGCCACCATTGGAACAGCGGCGTCAGGTTCACCGTCGCATGATCGCCGAAGACGCGCAGCGGATGCCGGCAGCAGGCCGGGGTTTGATTGGTCTGTGCCGCTACCGAAAGGGCAGTCAGCAATAAAATCAGGCCGGCGGTTTTCATGGTGTTGAAGGAAACACTGTCACATTTCTGCCGTTTTTCAATTTTTCATTGCTTCACCGGATAAAACCTATATCACTGGCACGAACCTTTCAAATCGCACTTGCCCGCTTGCCCATGACGAAATTAAACGGCCTAAGCCTTCTGCTGATTGAGGATGAACCGTTGCTGAGCCGGCAGCTTGCCGCGCAGCTTGAACGGCAGGGAGCTGATGTGACCACGGCGGATTCTCTTGCCGCCGCGCGCCAATGGCTGCGCGACGGCCAGTTTGATTTTGCCTTGCTCGATGTGAACCTACCTGACGGCCTTGGCCCTGATCTGCTGCGGGAAAAAGCGTTTCCCGGCGCGACCTCGGTCATCGTGATGACGGCCCAAGGCGGCGTGGCCGGCGCCGTGGAAGCCATGCGGTTGGGCGCGGTGGATTATCTCACCAAGCCGTTTGATCCGGAGGAACTGCCGCTGGTCATCGCCCGCGCCCGGCAGATGCGCAGCCGCGTCCGGCTCGAAGAACAAAAAAATGGAGATAACGCGCAAGCCGCCAAAGTTTTTGTTTTTGGCTGCGCGCTGGCAAATGTTGAAACGCAGTTGGAAAAAATCATCCAGGCCGACACGCGGATGCAGACGCAACTGTCGCCGGTGCTGATTCAAGGCGAAACCGGCACGGGCAAAACCACCGTCGCGCGCTGGCTGCATCAGCGCGGGCCGCGCGCGGCGCAGCCGTTTGTGGAAATAAATTGTTCCGCGCTGCCGGACACGCTGGCGGAATCGGAATTGTTCGGCCACGAGCGCGGCGCGTTCACCGACGCGCGAACGGCGCGCATTGGATTATTCGAGGCGGCGAGCGGCGGCACGCTGTTTCTCGACGAGCTGCCGAGCTTGTCGCCGGCGTTGCAGGCAAAAGTTTTGAAGGCGATTGAGGAAAACCGCATCCGGCGGCTCGGCGGCTCGCGCGAAATTTCCGTGGACGCGCGCGTCGTCGCCGCGACCAATCGCGATTTGAAGGAACTCATTTCTGCCGGCCAGTTCCGCGAAGATTTGTATCACCGGCTGGACTTGTATCGGATTCAAATTCCGCCTTTGCGCGAGCGCGGCGGCGACATCGTGACGCTGGCGGAAGTGCTGCTCGGCCATTTGTGCAAAAAACATCGGCTGCCGGCGAAGCGGCTTTCGGCTGCGGGCAAACAACGGCTGTTGGCCTGCCGCTGGCCCGGCAATGTCCGCGAGCTGGAACACGAGCTGGAGCGCGCGATTGTTTTTGAAGGCGGCACGGAGTTGAACCTCGAACAATTGCAGACGCCGGTGGATCCGCACAAAACGGCGGCGCATACCGAGTGGCTGAATCCGAATTTCCAATTTCCGCCGGAAGGTTTTTCTCTGGACGAGGCGACGGCGGTGCTGATTGGCCGGGCGTTGCAGCAGACGGACAATAACGTGTCGGCGGCGGCGCGGCTGCTGGGCGTGTCGCGGGATTTTCTGCGTTACCGGCTGGGCGGGAGCAAGCCGGATTCTTCAGTTGGGGAATAATCCCCGAAACGGACGCCGGAACGATTTTGAATTGGGTGAATACACCCAGATGGCGCCGGCGGGAATAATCTGAATTTCCGATGGATTTACATTTTCTCCAATGTTTTCGATGGTTATATCAGTCTGGTCAACCATTGGCATGGCCGTTGCTGAGATGAACCCAGATGGAACCAGCCGAAGCTGGCTCCAACAAAGAAAACAAAAAACAAAAAATTATGAAAACTGTCCGTTATTTGATTCTGGCTGGAATGGCCGTCGTGACCCTGTGCGCGCCGCGCGCGGTTCTGGCCCAAACCGCAACTCCGCCCGTTGTGGTGGCTCCCCATGATGGCGATCTGGCCGGCGCCCCCGCCGACATCAAAACCTTGATCAAGGATTTTGCCGCCACCCGCGACACTTACCTAGCGCAGCAGGACCTGTTGCTGGCGCAGCTCGCGACCGCGACCACGGCGACCGCGCGCGCGGCCATCCGTGCGCAGTTGCAGGACAACCGCGCAGCCTTTCTGGCGGAACTCAAAGCCTTCCGCACGCAGTTGAAGGATGACTTGGCGGCACTGAAGGGCAAGATCAGCCACGCGGAATTTTTGCGGATCATTGACGCGGCGCATGATGCGGCCACCGAAGGCGGATTCGGCCATCACAAAGGTCATTGAGAATTTTCTAATAATTTGCTGAAACAACTTTCTCTTTGGCAATCAAGTCTGGCAACCCTCGCGGGTTGCCAGACCTCTTGTGCCGGCGCGCGGCTAAACTGGCGGCATGGTCTGGCTGTGCTGATTTTTTTTCTGCTTCTGCCGCACAGTAAAGGTGAAGAAGCCTCGCTCTCGGAAACCAACTTGATTTCCAAAGACACGCGGCTCTGGACGGAGGCCATGTTGTGGGATGAACAAGCCAGTCTCTCTTCCGGTCTCGGTTACAAAAACAATGTTTTGTTGAGCGCCTTCAATCCGCATGGCAGTGCATTTTTCATCAACGGCGTGGATTTGATGGTCATGCGATTGCCGCTGGACGGCTGGCAGATAGTCGGTTCCCTCATCGGCGATGATGTCCGCTACTGGCATAATGTCGGGGCCGAGCGGGAAGATTCCTTTACCGGCAGCCTGCGCGGCGAGCGGGAATTGCCGGCCGGCTGGCAGGCAGGATTGGAAGCGCGCGGCCTGTATGAAGATCAGGTGCTTGATATCACCACCGGCCAGGGCGTGCCCACCACGGCATTGGTGGAAGGTTTCGGTCTTACGGTGCAGCCTTCGTTGCGCAAAAATCTGCCAGCCGGGCTGTGGCTGAAATTAGAAGTGCCCGTCACTCGCTGGTTGCTCGCAACGCCGATGGATGATTCCTGGGAGTTCGGCCCGGTCGTGACGGCGGGCTGCGATTTCGGCACGCGCGCCGATGTGAGCCTGAGCTACGGTGCTTCGTATCAGCGCCACGACGAATGGGTGGCCTTGGATATATATGGCCGGCCGCTGTCGCAGCACTTGGACATTTTTCAGCAGCGCGTCGAACTGGCGTGGCACCAATATTGGGACGCGCAGCGGCACTGGCGTTCTTCCTCCAGCCTGATTTTTGCCGACAAGCAGGACAACGGCGGCGGCTATTTCAATTATTACCAGTATCAGGCCGTTGAGGATTTGAGCTGGCAGGCAGGCGGCTGGCAGCTCAAGGCCGGCGCGCAAATCGCCGACGAGGATTATCCGATTCAAACCAGCGCGCCGCACAGTTCGCAAAAACTTTACCGGAATTTGTTGAATGTATCCTTTGAAGTGGAACGCCGTCTGTTCAAAGGTTTGAAGAGCTTCGCCAAACTGGAATACCAGCAGGCGTTCTCCAACGAAGTCGCCGGAGCCGGGGCTTATGACGCCACCGCCGTGTCCGGCGGCCTGCGCTATGAATTTTGAAACCCATTGGCCGGCGCAACTAATTTTTGCAACGCGGCGCATTTGACTTAAAATTAAAAATCATCTGATGAAGGAAGCCACTCAAACTGGCCGGCCAGTCCAACGTTCGCGCTGGGCACCGGTGCTCGTCATCGGGCTGGCGCTGATCGTCCTCGGCGGCACGCTGGCGTGGTCGGCGCTGGATCTGCGGACGCGCATCCGCGCGCAAATTGTCCAGGGCGATGGCGAGATCCTTGACGCCGTCACGCTCATGCAGCATCGGAACGATCAGGCCGCCGGCGAGACGCTGGCCTCGCTGGCCGATCCCGGCGAACAATTCCAGCTCGCCCTGAAAGTGTCCAAACTCCGCGACGTGCTCGGCGTGCGGCTCTATGCCAGCGACGGAAAATTCGTGAACGCCTTTCCGGCCTACATCACCGAAACGGCGCTGCCGCCAGCCGATTTGGAGCCGCTGCAAAACCTCCAGCCGGCCAGCCGTTTTTCCCCCAACGCGCCGATGGCAGAGCAGGATTTGCTGGCCGACACCAACCATGCCACAGCGGCGCTGTTGTTCGTGGAAGTGCCGTTGCGCACGGACGACCAGAAGCAACTCGCCGGCGTCATTCAGTTTCTCATGGACGGCAGCCGCATCGCCCGCCAATACGCCGCGCTGGACCGGAATCTCACGCTGCGGTTTTTCATCGCGTTTATGGTTGGGGCAACGCTTCTCGCCCTGGGCCTTGGCTGGGCAATGCGCCGGGTGCAGACGGCCAACTGGCTGCTGGCCGAGCGCACCCGGAATCTGCTCGAAGCCAATCGCGAACTGGCGTTGTCGGCGCGGGTGTCCGCCGTCGGCGCGGTCACGGCGCATTTGATTCACGGCTTGAAAAATCCGTTGAGCGGCCTGGCCAGTTTTGTTTCCAGCCAGCGCGCCGGCGGCGAGAACGGCAGCGACCCCGACTGGCAGGCGGCTTTGACCACCACGCAGCGGATGCAGGAAATGATCAACCGCGTGGTGCGGGTTTTGCAGGAGCAGCAAAGCGGCGTGGAATATGAAATCTCCGCTGGCGAACTGGCCGGGCTGCTGGCCCAAAAAGCCCGGCCGGCCGCCGCCGCCGCCAGCGTGGGGTTTGAAACCACTTGCGCCACCGACGAAACCTTGTCCAATCGCGAGGCGGACTTGATTTTGCTGGTCCTGGAAAACCTGGTGCAAAACGGCATCGAAGTCACGCCGCCCGGAAAGGTGGTGCGGTTGAACATCGTCAACCGCCGGGAAGGGCTGGTGTTTGAGGTGTTGGATCAGGGTTACGGGCTGACGGCAAAAGTGGCCGCGAACCTGTTCACGCCCTGCACCTCGGCCAAAAAGGGCGGCGGCGGCATCGGGCTGGCCATCAGCAAACAACTGGCCCAGCACCTCGGTGCGACCTTGGAGCTCGTGCACAGTTCCACCGCCGGCTGCTTGTTCCGTTTGACGGTGCCAGTTCGGGAAAAGGGCAAGACCCGTTTGGCCGCTCATCACGTCATGGGTGCGGCTAAATGAACCAATCCATGAATAAAAGAAAGCCTGGCGATTAAGACTGAACGACGCCTATGCAAACTTTGTTGGCCAGTGTTGCCTTGGTTCCCGTTGCGGTTTTCGCCGCCTATCTTTTCTATCTCGGATACAAAAAGTGATAAATCCCCATCGGAAATTCTTTTTGATTATGAAGTCTGCAATCTGGCCAGCCATGATTTTGACGGCGGGACTGACAGCTCAAGCGTTCGCCCAAAAGCTCGCGTGGAACTGGTCTAATCCGCAGCCGCACGGCAATGACATTGTCGGCATGGCGTGGAACGGAACCTTGGGCGTGCAGGTCTGTGAACTGGGCCGGGTTTATACCAGCCCGGACCTAGTCAACTGGTATTCGCAAAACAGCAGTCTGACGAACGACCTTCAGGCGGTCACTTTTTTTGGCAGCCGCATCATCATCACCGGGGCCAACGGCGCGATCGCTTATTCCGATGATGGAATCAATTTCACCAACTGTTCCGTGAGCACGACTAACTGGCTGGTGTCGGTGGCCGCCTCGCCCAATCTGGTGGTGGCAGTGGGCGACAGCGGAGCGATTTACATCAGCACCAATGGCGCAAATTGGAATTTGAAAAGCCAGCCCGGTGTTGAACCACCCCAGTTGGGAGCTTCCTGGCTGACCAGCGTCGCCTATGGCAACGGAGTTTTTGTGACCACCGGTGATTCGGGTGGCGTGACCGGCGGGAGCTACCTTGCCAACAGCAGTGACGGCATTCACTGGACGAACCAAACTCCAAGCTTTCTTTCCAGCTACGGCAACTTGGAGGCGGTGGCTTGGATCAACACCTCTGGCTCCGCTGCGACTTACCCTTACACCGGATTCTGGGCGGTGGACGACAAGGGTAATACGATTTACAGCACGAATAATGGCGTTAGTTGGAAACAGTTTATAATGCTTAATTCCACCAATGTCCTTTATACCGTGACGGCGGATAATTTGACCGGCCTGCTGGCGGGCGACTCGGAAGTGCGGCTGGGTTCCTATTCCGTTTCTTCCAACCGGGTGGTCTGGCCGGAACAGACTGGTCAGGCTCTTACTTCCGTGCCACCGTGGACCTACTTTGCCGCCGTGTCCCAAACCAACGGCGTTTATGAACTGGCCGGCTATGATGGCCAGTTAGTGCAGAGTTATCTGACTAATAACAGCACTTACAATTGGGACACGCCATACTATTCCGCCCGCGACTGGCTGTGGCAGGTCACTCTCGCCAATGGTCTCTATGTGGCCGTGGGCGACAATGCGCGCATCATGACCAGTAGCGATGGCGCGGACTGGGACATTGAGACGTTCACGGAGACCAATTCCATCGCCAACGCGGAAAGCAGTGTTCTATTATGTGTCGGCGGAAATACCAACCTGCTGGTCGCCGCCGGCAACCAGGGCAGTCTGGTGGTCAGTCCAAACCTTGTCGTTTCCGTGGTTGCAACTAATACCGCTGGCAGCTTGGTGACTAATTTCGCCAGCTCGCTGGGCGTGGCTTGGTATGCGCTGTCAGCCCCGGCCGGCACCACCAATGACTTTGCCGGCGTCTGCACTTTTAGTAACAAGTTTTATTTGGTGGCCGGCAGCGGCATGATATTCACCCTCGGTTTCAATAATTGGGCCAGTCTGAACGCCACCAACGTGAACGCACTCCTGGGCGGCAGCAACTGGTCCACCAATCGGACTTCCGTAACCAATGATCTTTCCGGCATCACGGTCTTTACCAATTCGGTCTTCACCAACGGCCTGCTGGTGGCCTGCGGCGATCAGGGCAAGATTCTGATCAGCGGCAACGGAACGAGTTGGACCAATGTGGCCAGCGGCGTGAACACCGGGCTTTTGCGCTTGCATGGTTTCAACGGCCGGCTGCTGGTGGTGGGTGAAAACGGCACGTTGCTGACCAGCTCCAACGCCACGAGCTGGACCAGTGTGACCAGCGGCGTGACCAACTGGCTGAACGATGCCATCATGGTCAGCAACACCTGTTACGTCGTGGGCAACCAGGGCGTTGTGCTGACCAGCACCAACTTTGTGAATTGGACCAGCATTGGCACCATCACCACCGAGTCGCTGGACGGCGTCGCCATGCAGAACGGGCAATTGATCGTGGTGGGCTATGGCGGCATGATTCTGCGCAGCCAGATTGTGCCGGTCACCACGCCAATTATTTTCACCGAGTATGAGCAGTCGTCCGGCTATAACATCTATTCTGTCGCGGGCGTCGTGGACCAGCAATTCACCCTGGACTCCAGCACGAATCTGGTGAACTGGGTCACCGGCCCGTTGCAGGATTTGATCTACGGTGATGGCACCCTGATTTTTTATCAGAGCCTGCCGGTCCATCCGCCGCCGAACCAGTTTTACCGTTGCACCGTGGTGCCTTGACCTGGCCCGTGCTGCACGGGCAAAAATGCGTTCCGATTTTTTCAACCGTTTGCTGCCGACGGTTGCTAAACCATGGCGGGCGAAAAACGGTGGTGCCCGGCTGGTTCATTTTTTTGCGGGCCAGCAGCTTTCGTGGTTAAATTCTCCACATAAGACCGGGCGCTGCCCGTTTGCGCACCGGATTGACGCCTGCCATTTTCCGGCGCACAATGGCCGTCATGCCGGATAGGGTGGAACTTTCTGAATTCCGGCGCCGTGCCCGCCGGATGTGCCGGCGGTGGTGGAATTGAAAACTTTTTGAAAGCAATTCCCGATGAAGAAAAAACCGTTTCCCTTGTCGGAAGTGTATCGGCTGCTGGAACCCGGCCCGGTCGTGCTGGTCACGACGGTCCGCGCCGGTCAGGCCAACGTCATGCCCATGTCGTGGCACACCATGCTGGAGTTTGAGCCGCCGCTGGTGGGCTGCGTGATCAGCAATCGGAACCACTCGTTCGCAACTTTGAAGGCGACGAGAGAATGTGTGATCAATCTTCCGACGGTGGAGCTGGCGGAAAAAGTGGTGGCCTGCGGCAACGCATCCGGCGGGCAGGTGGACAAGTTTCAGGCCTTTGGTCTCACGCCCGTGCCCGCTGCGGAAGTCCAGGCTCCGCTCATCGCCGAGTGTTATGCCAGTCTCGAATGCAAGGTCGTGGATGCGAAGCTGGTCACGAAATACAATTTTTTCATCCTTGAAGTCGTCCAGGCGTGGATTGACCCGGCGCGGAAACGGCCGCGGACGATTCATCATCAGGGCGAGGGCGTGTTCATGGTGGCCGGCCGGAAAATCCACCGGCCTTCCCCCATCACCACCCGCACCGGAAAAAAATTATGAACCAGCGCTCCCGCACGCCCGGCATCAGCCGGATTGACCAGCCGGAAAAACGCACCCACGGATTTTTTGTGCGGGTGGCGCGGAAGGGCAAAATCCATTCCGCCTTTTTCACCGACCGCCAGCATGGTGGCAAGGCCAAGGCACTGGCGGCGGCCCAACAGCATCGGCAGAAACTGTTGAAAAAACTCGGCCCGCCGCAACAGCAATTGCGCCGCTGGTGGGCGGAACTGCGGCGCCGCAAAGGCTCGTCTAGTGTTGTCGGCGTGCAGAAGGTTGTTTTGAACCGTCGCGGCAAAGGGCCCCGGGTGGTTTGGCTGGCGACGTGGAGTCCGCAGCCGTATGTCAGCCGGCGAAAATCATTTTCAGTCAATAAACATGGCGCGGCCAGGGCGAAGCGTTTGGCCATCCGCGCCCGGCTGGCGGGACTGCGGAGCATGAAGCCCTGAAAAGTCCGTCCGGTCGCGGCGCTATCTTTTAATTGGCTTTGGGCCATGCTGGGGCGCAGGTCATTGCATTTGACTTGAAATTGTGTCGCCGATGCCGGCGCAACTTGTTATGTTCATACCATGATTCTGACGCCCGACGAACTGCGGAGCCTGACGGACCTGAAGCACCAGTCGCCCCACATGCTGTTGGGCCTGCACCCGCTCGGCGGCCAAGCGGGTCTCGTCGCCCGCGCGTTTCTGCCCGCCGCCGCGAAAGTCGAGATCCAGCCGGTGCATGAAAAGGACAAGCCGGCCTTTGCGTTGAAGCGAATTCCCAAGACGGACATTTTTGAAGGCGTCACCCAGGATGCCAGCGCGGTTTATGCCTACGATCTCGTCATCACGGATAAATCCGGTCAGACGCATCGCACGCGCGACGCGTATTCTTTTTTGCCGACACTGGGGGAAGCGGATTTATTTTTGTTCGGCAAAGGCGACGAGCGGAAAATTTACGACAAGCTTGGCGCGCAGCTCCGCACGATTGACGGTGTTCACGGCACGAGCTTTGCCGTCTGGGCACCGAACGCGCAGCGTGTCAGCGTCGTGGGCGATTTTAATAATTGGGACGGACGTGTTCACGCGATGCGCTTGCTCGGCGCGTCCGGGGTCTGGGAAATATTCGTTCCCGGCGTGGGGCAGGGCGCCCATTACAAATTCGAGATCCGCGACGCGCACGGCCACGTCAAGCTGAACACCGACCCGTTCGGATTTTTCTTCGAGGTCGCGCCCAAGCAGGCGGCGATTGTCTGGGAAACAAAAAATTTCAAGTGGACCGATGAGACCTGGTTGAAACAACGCCGCGACCGCGACCCGCTGCATTCGCCGATGAGCGTCTATGAAATGCACGTCGGCTCGTGGCAGAAAAAGACGGCGACGGAATCGTGGAGCTATCGCGAACTGGCCCAGCCGCTCGTCGAATACCTCACGCGCCTCGGCTTCACGCATGTTGAATTCATGCCGGTGGCCGAGCACGCATTTTATCCGTCGTGGGGCTATCAGGTCACCGGATTTTTCGCGCCGACCAGCCGCTTCGGCACGCCGGAAGATTTTCAATTTCTGGTCAACGCGTTGCACGCGGCCGGCATCGGCGTCATCGTGGACTGGGTGCCGGCGCATTTTCCGCGTGACGAATGGGCGCTCGCCAAATTTGACGGCACCGCGCTGTTCGAGCACGAAGATCCGCGCAAGGGTGCGCACCAGGACTGGGGCACGCTAATTTTCAATTTCGGCCGGAACGAGGTTTCCAATTTCCTCGTCGCCAACGCGCTGTTCTGGTGCGAGCGCTTTCACATTGACGGCCTGCGCGTGGACGCCGTCGCCTCGATGCTCTATCTCGATTATTCGCGCAAGGAGGGCCAGTGGATTCCCAATCAATACGGCGGGCGGGAAAATCTCGAAGCCATCGAGTTCCTGAAAAAGTTCAACCACATCACGCACACGGAATTTCCGGGCGTGCTGACCATCGCCGAGGAATCCACCGCCTGGCCGCAGGTCACGCGTCCGCCCTACCTCGGCGGCCTCGGATTCAATTTCAAATGGAACATGGGCTGGATGCACGACACGCTGGGCTATTTCAAGCGCGAGCCGGTGCACCGCCAATATCATCAGAACGATCTCACCTTCGCGATGCTGTATCATCACAACGAAAATTTTGTGCTGCCGCTCTCGCACGACGAGGTGGTCCACGGCAAAGGCTCGCTGATCGGCCGGATGCCCGGCGATGACTGGCAGAAATTCGCGAACCTCCGCACACTGCTGGGTTATCAATGGCTGTTCCCCGGCAAGAAACTGCTGTTCATGGGCGGCGAATTCGGCCAGCGCCGCGAGTGGAATGAAAATGCCCAACTCGACTGGCCGCTGCTCGACGCCGGCCCGTTCCATCGCGGCCTGCAACAATTTGTCGGGGACTTGAACCAGCTTTACAAAAAATCGTCCGCGCTGTGGCAGGCGGATTATGACCACGCGGGCTTCAACTGGATTGACTGCAACGACCGCGAGAACAGCGTGCTGTCGTTTTTGCGCCAGACGGCGGACGGGAAAAATCAAACCGTCATCATTCTCAATCTCACGCCGGTGCCGCGGCCGAACTACCGCATCGGCCTGCCGCTCGCGGGCCCGTGGCGCGAAGTGCTGAACAGCGACGCGGGTATTTACGGCGGCGGCAACACGGGCAATCTCGGCGGGGTCACTACGCAGGCATTCGCGTGTCACAACCAGCCGAACTCGGCGGAGTTTTTCCTGCCGCCGTTGAGCGTGCTGGTGTTCCAGTCGGAATGAGGCCGCCGGGCGGCCATTGGCGTTGGCCGCGCGCCGGCAAAAGCGGGCTTGACGGCGGCGCGGCGGCCAATAAACTTTTGGCTCCATGTTGAAAATCCGTTCACTGGCCGTTATTCTGGTCGTCGTCGTAGCCGGCGATGCCGTTGGTGCTTGTTGAACGAAGACTTTGACAAAAACCCACGGCTGGCAACGGTCGTGGGTTTTTTCGCATCCGCGCCGCGCCGCCACAACCAAAACGAAAGTATGAGCAAGACAACTGAATCCGCTGCCAAAAAGAAAACGTCCGCCGTCCGCGCCGAAGTGGGCGCGGCCATGTTCGGACGCGACATCCTCGTCCAAGCCCTCGAACGCGAAGGCGTTGAGGTTATTTTCGCGTATCCCGGCGGGGCGAGCATGGAAATCCACCAGGCGCTGACCAAGTCCAAACAGATTCGCACCATTCTCCCGCGCCACGAGCAGGGCGGCAGCTTCGCGGCGGAAGGTTATGCGCGTGTCACCGGCAAGGCCGGCGTGTGCCTCACCACCAGCGGGCCGGGTGCCACCAATCTCGTCACCGCCATTGCTGACGCCTACATGGATTCCACGCCGCTGGTCTGCATCACCGGCCAGGTCAATTTAAACATGATCGGGCGCAGCGCGTTTCAGGAGACGGACATGATCGGCCTCACGCTGCCCATCGTGAAACACAGCTATCTCGTCACCGACGTGAACGATCTGCCGCGCATCGTGAAGGAGGCGTTTTACATCGCGCAATCCGGCCGGCCCGGGCCAGTGGTGATTGACATTCCGAAAAACATTCAGCAGGCCAAGACCCAGCCGGTGTGGCCGACGCTCGAGCAGATCAAAAAAGGTTTGCGCGGTTACAACCAGCCCGATTTGAAGGCGGATGAAGTGGCGTTGAACGAGATCATCGGCCTGATTGAAAAGGCCGAACGCCCCGTGATTTACTGCGGCGGCGGCATCATCTCCAGCGGCGCGGCGGCGGAATTGAAAAAATTCGCCGAGACCTTGAACATTCCCGTCACCACCACCCTCATGGGCATCGGCGGTTTTCCCGAGACGCATCCGCTCTCGCTCCGCTGGCTGGGCATGCACGGCGCGGCCTTCGCCAACTGGGCGGTCAACGGCGAATACGCGTATCGCAAAGACGCCAACGACCCGCAGGTGAAGCTGAAGGACGGCGCGGATTTGCTGCTCGCGTTCGGCGTGCGCTTTGACGACCGCGTGACCGGCAAGTTCGAGGAATTCTGCAAGCATGGCACCATTGTCCATCTGGACATTGACGCCTCCGAGTTGAACAAGAACCGTCGCGTTCACCTGCCCGTCGTGGGCGACATCAAGGACGCCTTGACGCGCCTCAACAAGCTGATTGCCCAGCGCCCGCTCCATAAGCCGCACACCGCCTGGCTTGCCCAGATTGACGAATGGAAAAAGAAAGGCCCGTTCGCCTATGCCATCACCAGCGAAATTGCCAACAGCGACCACATGATTGACCACCTCGGTGGCCACGAAAATGAAGTCATCCTCCAGCAGATGGTCGTGGAAGAACTTTACAACCTCACCCAAGGCGAGGCTTACATCACCACCGGCGTGGGGCAGCACCAGATGTGGGCCGGCCAGTGGTATAAATACAAATACCCGCGCCAGTTCACCACCAGCGGCGGTCTCGGTTCCATGGGCTACGGCCTGCCCGCCGCCCTCGGCGTCAAAGTCGCCTTGCCTGGCAAGCAGGTCATTGACATTGACGGCGACGGCTCGTTTCTGATGAACATTCAGGAGCTGGCCACCGCCCACGTCGAGAAGATCAACCTCAAGGCGATCATCCTCAATAACCAGCACCTCGGCATGGTCGTGCAATGGGAGGACAAATTCTACCAGGGCAACCGCGGCCACACCTATCTAGGCGATCCCAAGGAACGCGCGCAGATTTATCCCGACTACGTCCGCGTCTGTAATTCCTTCAACGTGAAATGCGAGCGCGTGATGTTCAAAAAGGATTTGCGCCCCGCCCTCCAGCGCATGCTGGAGGCCGACGAGCCGTATGTGCTCGATGTGATTGTGCCTTACACCACGCACGTCATTCCCTTCATCCCCGCCAACCGCACCGTGGCGGACATGATCTGGAAGCCGTAAGCCGTCTCCCTAAAATAACACCGGCCGGACGAAGCGCTTCGTCCGGCCTTTTTTTTGGGGGCAGTGGGTTCAATAGCGGATTTTGTCCGCCTTGTTTTTCCATTCGGCAAAGACGGCGAGTGTCTCCGGGCGGAGGAGTTGCCGCATGGGAATTTTTCGCCGCGCCACGGGCCGGCTGATCTCGCGGTAAATCAAATCGTCGTCAAAAGCAATCCTGGCAGCGTCGCGGCGGGTGCCGGCGTAGTAAATGATTTTCAGGCGTGCCCAGTAAATCGCCGCCAGGCACATCGGACACGGCTCGCAACTGGCATAAAGCTCGCAGTCGTCGAGCTGGAAAGTTTGGAGCTTGCGGCAGGCCGCGCGGATGGCGGTCACTTCGGCGTGGGCCGTGGGGTCGTTGGTGGAGGTCACGCGGTTCCAGCCGCGCGCGATGATTTGTCCGTCCCGCACAATGACCGCGCCAAACGGCCCGCCCGCGCCGCGCCGCATTTTTTCACGCGCGAGCCGGATGGCTTCGCGCATAAATTCCTGCTGCGTGCAGGAATTCAACCACGGGTGGGCGCGGTCTGTGGCATTGATTTTGATAAAGCGAAATTATCAAATGGCCGGCAAAACTAAAGACCATTCTGGTTAACCCGCCAGCATTTTCGGCTGTTGGCGGCTATCCTCACTGACCCTTTTACCGGATGCGATATGAGGTCGCGCGAACAGTTGTTTGTTATAGACACATCATAAACAAACCTGCGGGTCCGTTCGCCGAGTCTATTGGCATTAGCGCGACTGGCGTCGAGTTGGAAGCTGCCAAGACATTGCACCTCCTACAGCGTGACGGGGATGCGGTCAACAGCGGGGCGGGCGCGAAGGATGGCGAAGCGGGTGAGCCACACGACCAGCAAAGCAGTCAGCGCAAGAACAAACTTACGGGAACGCCGCAGTCATTCCAGCCGTGGCTATTCCATAGGATGGTTGCCGTCAAGGCACCGCTTTCAAATAGCTCGGTCGGTTACAATTCGGTGACGCCATGATCAATAGTGTGGAATGGCGGCTGAAAATGCCCGGCATCTTCAATCAGGCTGCTGCGTTATCTAATATTATGCCGGCCGTGACAGCTGGCGTCAAACTGGGGAAGGTTGTCCTGAACCAGTAGGTTTTGCCAGCGTCGTAAATTTATTATGATGCCCGTTGAAACTATCAAACCGAACTCATTTAGAAATTCAAATATCTATGAAGAAGAAAAATAAAATCGCAGTGCTGGCCGCGCTGGCGGGTTGTCTTGCCGGCAGTGGCATGGCGGCCTCTTTGGACACGCTCGTCAACTATCAGACCGGTGATGTGCTGCTCTGCTTCAACGCCGGAGGCGCTTACAATCTCGTGGTGGATGCCGGGAATATTTCCACCTTGACCAACCAAGCTCCCAATTCGCGCTACGCGATTTCCACCTACAGTCCCTCGACCCAGCTTGGACCGAACATCAGCTCGGACTTCAGCGGGATCAGTTGGTCGGCCTTTACCTGGTTGGGTGACAACACCCTGTTTGTGACCCAGGCCCGGACCAGTTTGAACACGGAAAGCAGCCCGTGGCTGGACGCCTCGTCCGACAGCCAGAACAATGTTGCCTTGCGCATGGGCCTCGTGCAAGAGGGCGCCGCAGGCAGTCGCACCTACAAATCCGTGAACACCGACACGGCGGTTGTCGAACAGAGCGCCAGTAAAAACAGCGCCAACTACCGGAACGGCGGCTTGAGCTACAATGACGCGCTCACTGGCAGCTACGGCGGAAATTTCAACGGCACTTTCCAGGGCGATCCGGAAAACACCACGCCGAGCACTTTCGCCACGGATGGCTTGGTGGTCCGTTCGGATCTCTATCAGATGACCCCGACCGGCGGTTATGCCAAAGGCAAACTGTTGGGCTACTTTGAATTTGCGCCCGACGGTTCGACCACCTATGTCAACCAGCCAACCGGCGTTCCGGTCATCACGGGTTTCAAACGGGTGGGCACGACCAACACGATCAACTACACCACCGGCACCTATGGCACCTTCACCCTGCGCGCCAGCAGTGACCTCACCGTCCCGTTGGCAAGTTGGACGACCATCGCCACCTTGAGTTCGGGCGACACCGCTACCCATGTCACTACGGACACGACCACCGCCGTCAACCGCTATTATATCATCACCGGAACTCCCTAAACAAATCTGAAACCAAATTTTGAACCAACAAACAATATAACCAAATAAAATAAATAATATGAAAAACAAGCATCTACTCACCTTGGCGGTCGGCCTGCTGGGCGCTTCCTCGCTCATGGCCTCCGATGTCCATGTTTATCTCACCGGCTCCACGGCCTTCCGGGCCAATGCATATAATGCCGCGAAAAACCTGTTCTCCAACACCCCCACCATTTACTTCGGTGACGCCAACCACGGCGGGGCCGGCTCCGGCTGGAGTTCCAGCACGGCGGCTTGGGTCATGGTCGGCACGCCGATCACCAACATGACCGCCTTGGCCGGCAATACGCTGCACGTTCACGGCCTGTTCACCGGTTCCATTCAAGGCATTGAGTCGGTTGAACTCCAGCAACCGCTGGTTTATCCGGACGACGCGAACGGCGGTGTCAATGGCCAGTTGGTTGCCGTCAACGGTTATGTGACCAATGTCCCCACGATTGCCTTTGACGATTGTTCCTCCACGGTGACCACCTATCCGGCGACCGGCAACTATGCGGAAGAACCGGTGGGCGTGCTGCCTTTCGCCTTCTACAAATCAATTGCCAGCGGCGCAGGTGCCACGACCATGGCCAACATCGCCGGCGTCTCTTGGGAACAGGTTGAATATGGCATTCCGAAGGGCCGCATTCCGCTCTCGGCTTGGACCTATAATTCGGCCGACACCAATACCTTCATCTATATGCTCCAGCGCACTCAGGACTCCGGCACCCGCCGCGCCGAACTCGCTTG